>Ga0256838_1000978_pt1 | contig 14583 bp, 16 predicted proteins | sample 4571419metaG_FD_185978 | JGI IMG/M metagenome (GOLD analysis project Ga0256838, IMG submission 185978) | Hydrothermal vent microbial communities from Guaymas Basin, Mexico - 4571-419 | ecosystem: Environmental > Aquatic > Marine > Hydrothermal vents | place: Mexico: Guaymas Basin | collected...
TTTTAACTGATTTAAAAATTTGTTTGAACTTATATACATAGGTTTATTTGCAACGAATAATAAATTAAGTTGTGAAGTTGTGAAGTTGTGAAGTTGTGAAGGTGCGTTGTTGTGAAGTTGTGAAGTTTTAAACATTATCTTTCCTGTTAGATATTAATGAATTAAGCATTTTTTCAATTTCAGTCAATAAATTGTCTATTTTTGTATATTCTCCTTGAAAATTTAGCATTTTTGCAATTTCAATTTGAGTTTGCAATTCATATGTAGAACCTAAAGCAATTTGTAAAAAATGTATAAATTCTTTTTTAGAATTTCTACCTCTACCTTCTGCAATATTACTTGGGACGGAAATTGCACTTCTTTTTATTTGTGAGGTTAAACCATAAATTTCATTTTCAGGAAAATTATTGCATAATTTATAAATTTCTTTAATTAAAATCATAGATTTTTGCCAGACAATTAAATTTTTATATGTAGCCATTCTTTCTCCTTCACAACTTACATCCTTCACAACTTAGCCACTTCACAACTTACCTACTTATTTACGCTTTTTCCACAAAATCACTGAGTATTTCCCTTACATTGTGACCGAAATCAATTTTCAGTTTTGTTTTATTACCGGCTTTGTTGATGCCGAGAATTCTCCCCGTTCCGAATACTTTGTGTTTGACAAGTCCTCCGACTTTAAACATTCCGCCGCTTGGCGCTTCTTTTAAATTAACCCTCTCACCTTTGATAAGACCGGCTTCTGTTAGGAATCTGCTTTTTGAAACCCTGCTTCTTTGACCTCTTATGTATCTGCTCTCAACATATGATAGGGTGAGTTCTTTTTTCGCTCTTGTAATTGCGACATATGCAAGTCGTCTTTCTTCTTCTATGTCAGCTTCGTTTAAAGGGAAAAATCCCTCTTCCATACCTATTACGAAAAGATGTTCGAATTCAAGTCCCTTACTTGCGTGTATGGTCATTACGTTTATCATTTCATCGGTGATTTTGTCCTGGTCGCTTTCAAGTGAAAGCTCGTTTAAAAACTCCCTAAGAGTTAAATCTTTTTTTTCTCTCATCATACCGTAAAATTCTTCAACGTTTCTTTTTTTGTCTTCATCTTTGTAACTGGTACTAAGTTCGATTGTTTTTTCAATGGCTTCGGGGAGTTCTTCAATAGGAAGAGAGCTTAAAAACTCTATTGTTTTTTCAAAATCTTTAAGTGTTTTAGCCGCTTTTTTACTTAAAAACGATAAATCGTTTTCTTTGATAAATTCAAGAAAAGATTTGTCGCCTTTTGCTTCTTCAAGTTTTAAAATCGTTGTTTTGCCTATTCCCCTTTTTGGTTTGTTTACGATTCTTTTAAACGAATAATCGTCATTTGGATTGACAAATATTCTTAAATAACTTATCAGATCCTTTATTTCTTCCCTTTCGTAAAATCTCATGCCTCCAACTAGTTTATAGGTAATGCCGTACGATCTTAGTCCGTCTTCAATTGAGCGCGAAAGAGCGTTTATTCTGTAAAGCACGGCTATTTCTTTGGGATTTACGCCGCTATTTATTAAATTTTTAATTCTTTTCGCAATTGCCTCGGCTTCTGCAACTTCGTTATAACTTTTTAAAAGTTCGATTTCTTTTCCGTCTCCTAAGGCCGATTTTAATTTTTTGTTGTATCTCATTTTGTTAAAACTGATAAGTGAGTTTGCAGCTTTTAAAATCTGATTGGTGGAGCGGTAGTTGGTTTCAAGTTTAATAACTTTTGCGTTAAAATCTTTTTCAAAATTGAGTATGTTTTTATGATTTGCACCTCTGAATCCGTAAATTGACTGGTCATCATCACCTACAACACAGATATTGTTGTGTGTGCGGCAAAGTTTTTTTAAAAGCAATAATTGTATTTCATTGGTGTCCTGATATTCATCAACCATAATATATTGATATTTATTTGAAATTTCTCTGCATAAATCATCGTTTTCATTTAAGATGGTATAAGTTAAAAGCAGTAAATCGTCAAAATCCACGAGATTGTTTTCTATAAGATATTTCTGGTATTTGTCGTATATGTGGGCTAATTTTTTATAAGTTGTGTCTTTTGCAAGTGAAAATACTTCATCTGCATTTAAAAAAGAGTTTTTGTATTTGCTTATTTCTTTGCTGACAAAAGATATGGGTAAATCCGTAGATATGGATTTTAATATTTTTTTCTGGTCGTCGCTGTCAATTATTACAAACGTGTTTTTTCTTCCGATCAAATGAATATACAGTTTTAAAAACATAAGCCCGAATTTATGGAATGTACTAAGAAGGGGCGGATGTGCGGTATTGTTGTTTATCATTTTAAGGGCACGTTCGCGCATTTCGCTTGCGGCTTTGTTTGTAAATGTAAGGGTGAGTGTATTTGCCGGGTCTATCCCGAGGCTCAATAAATATGCAAGTCTTGTTGTAATTGTTTTTGTTTTGCCGCTTCCGGCACCCGCTAATATTAAAAGCGCACCGTCAATATGCGTTGCTGCTTCTTTTTGAGCTTCGTTTAATTCATTTAAAAAATCCATTTTTCCGCTTTTTTATATTTATTATATCAAAAAAACAATTTCCCTTCAACCTTCCACCTTCACCCTTCTCCCTTCACCCTTCCATTTTCCTTTTACCTCTCCCTATTTGATTTATTATAATTTTTAGTTATAATTCTCATAAATAAAGTTTAAGAGGAGAGAAATGGTAATTAAATACCTTGATAAAATTTATACATTTCTTGTAATAAACCGTGAGAGCAGTTTTTCAAAAGCCAGTAAGGCGCTCGGTATTTCACAGCCTGCCGTAACACAGCAGATAAGGATTTTGGAAGATTTTTTGGGAGTGAGTCTTTTTGAAAGAAAAAAAAATGGTGTTATTCTTACAAAAGAAGGGCAGACGTTTTTAATTTATGCAAAAGAGTTTGAGAAATTCCTAAATAGATTTGAAAAAAAACTTGAAGAATTCAATAATGCCGAATCACCGTTTTTAATAGGCGCAAGTCCTACGGTCGGTAATTATAATCTGCCCGAATGTATAAGGTACTTTAAAAGTTTGATTAACCGTGATATAAATCTTGTTATCAAAAGTAACGACGCTTTGTTTGAAGATATTGAAAAAAAAGCCGTGGATATGGCTTTTGTGACAAAAAAGAAAAACAATAATTTGAATTATGTGGAATGGATAGAAGACGAGCTTGTGGTGTTTTCAAACAAACCTCTGCCTCCGAGTATTGAAATTGAGGATTTAAAACACTATAAAATGATATGCCGTGAGCCTGATTCTTCCACAAGAGATTTCATTAAAAAAACTTTTGAAGAATATGAATTCGCCTGCGATACTTTAAATATAATAAGCGTTGTACACAATTCGACAGCTTTGAAATATACGGTAATGAGCTCGAATGAGCAAGTGGTTTCTATAATTTCAAAAATGGTAATTAAAGATGAAATAAGAGATAAAAAGCTCTTTATGTCAAAAATAAAAGGTATAGATTTAAAAAGAAAAACCTATATTGTGTATAAAGACAAAAATAAAGACATAGAAGCTATTTTGAATTTTATTAAAAGCTAAACTGTTAAGTTATTTAATTAACTCTCATTATTTATTCTTTTATAAACTTCCTGTTTCTCGGGTTTATTGCAAAAGGGTTTTTCGGTTTTTCTTCTTTTGGCAGGGTGGCTGCGGTATTTATAAAAAGCGGCACTTCATCCTGCGTTATTTGAATAATGTTTTCAATAGGCACTGTTACAACACTTCCGATGTTTTCTTCACCAAATCCGGCTTCAAAAATGAAATTGTCATCGATTATATGTGCGCTTTGCAGTGTATAATTGGCTATTGCAAAAACAATAATTTCCGTAAACTGCTTTGTTATATGCTCCGGAAGGGGAGGGTTGAAATTAATTGCGGGCATGTGAGCCAAAATTGAAAAAGGCTCATCCCTTTCAAGAAGAATCATTAAAATATCTTTAGCATGTTTGGTTTTTAATTCTCTAAAATAAGGCAGATTTATTATCATATTCTTCCTTTAACTGTTTAAATTCGTTTAATAGATCTTTAACCGCATCAATTCCATATTTCCAGAAATTTTCATCTTCAATGTTAACGCCGAATATTTCCAGCTGTTTTTTAGGTGGTATGCTTCCGCCTTGAGCTAAAAATGCGACATACTTTTCTTCAAAATTTTCAAATCCGTTTTTGTAAAGTTTATATAACGTCAATACCAAAAGCTGTGCGTATGAATATGAATAACAGTAAAACGGTGAATGTATAAAATGCGGTATATAACTCCACCAAATTTCGTAGTTTTGTGTAAGAATTACACTTTCACCGAACATTTTTTGATTCTCTTCCATCCAGATTTTATTGTAATCCTGAGGTTTTAACTCATCTGCCGCGTGAACTCTTCTTTCAAAATTTGTAAAAACTATCTGTCTAAAAAGTGTTGCGAAAATATCTTCGAGTTTGCCCGCATAAATTTCAATCAGTTCTTCTTTTGGAAGTGATTTTTTAAGCTCTTCAAATAAAAGCATTTCCGCAAAAATACTTGCAGTTTCGGCAGTTGTTAAAGGTGTGTCCTGATTAAGATACCCGACGTCCCTTGCAAGATACTGGTGTATTGCGTGACCGAGTTCGTGTGCAAGGGTAAAAACATCCCTTCTTTGATTGGTGTAATTAAGTAAAACGTATGGATGAGCCGCAGGAGTTGCCGAATGTGAAAAAGCTCCTCCTCTTTTTCCTTCTTTAGGGTATACGTCTATCCATTTTTCGTCAAACGCTTTTTTTGCAATTTCATAAAATGTATCTGAGAAATTTTTAAATGCCTTAAGTACCGTCTCTTTTGCTTCTTCAAACGTAATTTCGGGATTTTTGTCCGTTATTTTAATTGGGGCGTATCTGTCATAATCAAAAAGCTTATCTACTCCTAGCAGTTCTTTTTTGATATTGTAGTATTCTTCAACCAAAGAGGTGTTTTCGTTTACGGTTTTTATTAATGCGTCAACGCTTTTTTTTGTAACTTTATTTGCAAGATGTCTTGGGTCTTCTACGTTATCGTATCCTCTTATGTCAATAAAATCGATTTTCCAGTCTTTTTTTACCTGATTATATATGTATGCAAACAGTTCCTGATGAGGTTTGAGTCCGAGGGTTAGGGAAACCTGTGCTTTTTTTCTTTCGTTCCTATTAGGCGAATAGAGTTTGCTTAGTACCTCTTCTTCGCTTAATTTTTTACCTTTATAGAAAAATTTGAGTCTGCTTATGTGCTCGTCAAACAGTCTACTAAATGCACTTCCGCTTGTAAGGTCTTTTTTTATTAATATTTTTTCTTCTTTTTCACTGAGTTTATATGGTGCTTCTTCTTGAAGATGAATTAAATAATATTTAAAAATCCCTGCGTTGTCAATGAATTTTTGCTGTTTGTCTATCGGAAGATATATAAATTCAAGCTCAAACCATATTAAATGCTCTTCTGCTTTGTTTGCAATTTCCTGGAATTTTGCTAAATGGCTTCCTTTGGTTGTATCGGTGGCAAATTCCAGATATACGTATGTAAGGCTTCTGCCTATATTTTCCAAAATTTCTTCATATTCTTTTAAAACGCTTAAAAATTCTTCAGGCGTTAGTGTATATAATCTGTTTTTGTAGTTTTTCTCAAATTCAATCGCTTTAAACTGAGCCTGTTTTAAAAATTCTTCAGCTTCGTTTAAAGATGAAAAAAGAAAAGTTAAATCCCAGTTCATTCAATTCCTTTTTTTTTCTTTATTTTATCATAAGTTTGTACGAAAATTATGTATTGGCTTTATTATTTGGAATATTTGTAAGGTTTTCAAGCGCTTTGTTTATATAATAATTTACATTTAAAAGGGTAATGGATATATAAGGGCTTATTTTGTTGTTTTTTATAGCCAGGGCTATATCTCTGGTAATCGGTTTGAAAACGGGTTTGTCACCTCCGTTTTTATACCATTCGTAAAATTCTTTTGCAAAATTTATAAGTTTGACTCTAAGTTCGGTTATGTATTCTTTCAGATATTCATTGTCGTCGAATAAAAACTCGTCTATATTATGTGAAATGTCTTTGATTTGTTTGTTTGAAATCGTAATATTGTACAAAGTTTTTAAAATTTCGTCATTGTTTACTTCAAGGGCGACTTTTTCTATTTCTGATGAAAGTTTTTTTAAATATTTATATTCCCTGTCTGTATCGTATTCTATAAAAAGATTCAAATATTTTTTATCCTTAAAGGCTTTTGAAGAAATTTTGAAGGTATGAAGGTAAAATTTAAGCGATTTTTTAATAAATCTTTTTAATTCTTTATGTAAAGCTTCGTTTGCAATTTCCGGCATGGTTGTGTCTATGTTGGTAATGTATTTTGTGACGATTATAGATTTGTCTTTAATGGCTTTTATGGAGAGTTTTTCAAGCATATTTACAAACGGCAATGTTGCTATAACGCCTAAAACATTAAATATTGTGTGAAAGAGTGAGATGGCTATTAAATAGTCGTTTTGGGATAAATAAAGTGTAAATTTGCTTAAAGGGTTTAATAAAATCAATACAATAATACCGGTTATCAGGTTAAATACAGTATGAATAAGAGCCACTCTTTTTTTATTGGCGTCCCTTCCTATGCTTCCAAGCCAGGCTGTAATGGTTGTACCTATGTTTGCTCCTATAATTATTAAAAGGGCGGTTTTGTAATCAATCACGCCGCTGGCTGTTGCTGTGAGGGTTATTGCCGTTGTTGCGGAAGACGACTGAATTATCGCAGTTATAACAATACCGAGCAGTAAATAAAATATCGGATTGTAGTTTTTAAAATCCGATAAATCGATATTATTTGCAATCTCTTTCATTCCGTCTTTCATAAATTCAAGACCGATAAACACAAGTCCGAAGGCTATAAAAAACAGAAATACGTTTTTATAATTTTTATTCTCCGTAAGAAGATATCCGAGCGCCCCAATTGCCAAAACAGGGTTTGCTAAAAACATAATGTCAAATTTAAACCCCAGAATCGTAACTATCCATGCCGTAACGGTTGTGCCTATATTTGCACCTAAAATTACGCCAATTGAATTTTTAAGAGGCATAATTCCCGCACCCACGAGTGCCAGGACGATTATAGTCGTAGCCGATGAGGACTGAATTATAGCCGTTACGATAAATCCTACAAGGATGCCGCCGTATACGCTGCTTGTGTGTTTTTTGACAAAATTTTTCAGTTTTTTTAAACCTAGATTTTTGATACTTGATTCAAGCAGGCTTAAAGCATATAAAAACAGACCCAGCCCACCTAAAAAATTTATAATTTGATACATTTCACTTCTCTTTCATAAAAGCCGATTATTGCGTTAATCATAGCAAATTTTTTGTAATTTTTAATTTCTTCAGCCTTAATTTCTTTTTCCGTTAAAAAACCTTTATCAATAAGCTCTTGTCTTTTTGTGCCTTTTAACAGGGGAGTTTTCGGAGTATACCATTTTTTGCCGTCAAAAAAGGCTAAGTTTGAAATTGTTGTATCCGTTACAAGTTTGTTTTTAATTATTATCACTTCATCAAAACCCGGTTGTTTTAATGCATTCAGCGCTCTTCTGTCTTCAAATTTATATGAATAATCTATATCCGATTCGACAACTTTGAATGTATTAAATTCTCTTTTTATAAGATCAAAATATTCTATTTTTTCTATTTCTTTTGAATAGGTTACCCTGACTCTTTTATTAGGTATGATTTTGATATATTCGGATAAATCTAATGGCGGAAGTTTAAAAAAATCATATCTTGTTTTGTTCATTCTGTTGTTGTGATATTCGAGATTTTCAATTTTGTCTGTAATTAAAAGCGTTTCAATAAATTTCATATATTTTTCCTATTGATTAAAATTTATACAGTTTTTTTTAATTTAAATATTCTAAATTGGTTATAATTATTTCAAATTTTTAAAAGGAGTGCAAATGGAAGTAAAAGAGTTTTTACAGGAATGTAAACAAAAAGAGATAGAATTTGTTGATTTCAGATTTACGGATATTAAAGGTGTATGGCATCACGTTACATATGATATTGACAGCCTAGATGAGGAGATTTTAAGAAACGGTTTGCCGTTTGACGGTAGTTCAATCCCTGCATGGCAGCCTATTAACGAATCGGATATGATATTAAAACCGGATTTGAAAATAGGAACCCATTTTGTTGATCCGTTTACCGCAGATCCTACTATGGTGGTTTTTTGTGACGTATTCAACACAGACGGAACGCCTTATGAAAAATGTCCGAGAAGCATCGCAAAAAGAGCGCTTGCATATATGAAAGAACAAAATATTGCAGATGTTGCGTATTTCGGGCCTGAAAATGAATTTTTCGTATTTGACAATGTTGTAATCAGAGATGAAATTAACGCTCAGTGTTATGAAGTGGATTCAAGCGAAGGTATCTGGAACGATTACGCAGACTGGGGAGATGAATTAAACATCGGTCACAGACCAAGAACAAAAGGAGGATATTTCCCGGTTCCTCCTGTTGATTCCATGATGGATTTAAGAGCGGAAATGGTGAAAGTTTTAAAAGAAGTGGGACTTGAAACGTTCGTTGTACACCACGAGGTTGCTCAGGCTCAGGGTGAAATCGGTGTTAAATTCGGAACTTTGATTGAAGCTGCCGATAACGTTCAAAAACTTAAATATGTGGTAAAAATGGTGGCTCACCTAAACGGTAAAACCGCTACGTTTATGCCAAAACCTTTATATGGTGACAACGGAAACGGAATGCACACACACATCTCTTTATGGAAAGACGGTGAAAATTTATTCTATGGTGACGGATATGCAAATCTAAGTAAAATGGGGCTTAACTTTATTGGAGGTGTTTTAAAACACGCTCAGGCTGTTGCGGCATTTACTAATGCATCTACTAACTCATACAAAAGACTGATTCCGGGATTTGAAGCTCCTTCAATTCTTACATATTCTGCTAAAAACAGAAGTGCGAGCTGTAGAATTCCTTGGGGATCAGGTAAAAAATCGGTAAGGGCCGAGTTTAGATTTCCTGACAGTTCTGCATGTCCTTATCTTGCGTTTACAGCTCTATTAATGGCCGGGCTTGACGGAATTAAAAATGAAATTGACCCGGGAGAGCCTATGGAGATCGATTTATTTGAACTAACTCTAGATGAAATCAGGGAAAAAGGTATTAAACAGATGCCTCACACTCTAAGAGAAGCCGTTGAATCAATGCTTAAAGACAAAGAGCTTTTCAAACAGGGTAACGTAATGACCGAAGACTTTATTCAAACATATCAGCATTACAAATTCGAAACAGAAATCTGGCCGTGGGAAGGAAGACCGCATCCGTATGAATTCGTAACAACTTTTTCTTGCTAATCTTCTTTTTCCCCTTTTTTTTGTTATAATAATTAATTAATTTTAGGGGAGAATATGAAAATATTAATTATTGAAGACAGCGAAATTTATTCAAAACTTTTAAAAAAGAACCTTGAAAAAAATCTGGTTTCAGTTAAATGTGAGGTTGTTAAAACTTTTAAAGAGTTAAAAAAGAAAAACCTTAGCGAATATGATCTCTTTTTATGCGATTATATACTGCCTGATTCTCCTAACGGTGAACATATCGATTATATTTTAAAAGTTTCTTCGGATATTATTGTAATTACCAACTTTGAAAAAGAATTTTTAGAATCTTCTTATAAAGACAAAATTATAGATTATGTTGCAAAAGATGATTATTACACAATAGGGTATTTGGTTAATTTTATAAAAAGATTGTTTAAAAATAGAAATATTAACGTATTGGCGGTAGATGATTCTACACCTGTGTTGAAATACTACAAATCTCTTCTAAAAAAAATTAAATTTAATGTTTTTACTGCAAAAAACGGTTTGGAAGCTCTTAATATAATAAATGACAATAACATTGATTTGGTAGTAAGTGATCTGAATATGCCGATAATGGACGGTGAAAAGCTTTTAATAAGTATCAGGGAAAAATATAAGGTAAACGAACTTCCGGTTATTATAGTATCTTCTGACAGTGATAAGGAAAAATTTATAAAAACGCTTAAATTCGGGGCAAACGACTTTTTAAAAAAACCTTTTTTAAAAGAAGAGTTTATAATCAGGGTTAACAATATAATGGAAATTTACGATAATATGAGAACAATAAAAAAACAAACCCTTACAGACCCTCTTACAGGGGCATATAACAGGCTGTTTTTGGAAGAAAAGCTTGAATCTATGTTTAGTGTATATGAAAACAAAGCCGTTGTAATGCTTGATATCGACCATTTTAAAAAAATAAACGATACATACGGCCATCAGATGGGTGATTTGATTTTGAAAGATTTTGTAAAAACAATTAAAAATTCGATCAGAAAAACCGATATAATAATAAGATACGGAGGAGAGGAGTTTTTAATTTTTATGCCTAACACTTCCAAAGAAGAAGCTAAAATCGTTACTTATAAAATCAAAAAAAATATATCTCCGGTTAAGGATATTTCGTATACGTTTTCCGCCGGAATTGCAGATGAGGGCGAAACACTTGCCGAAATGATTAAAACAGCGGATGAGAGGCTGTATAAAGCCAAAGAAGAAGGAAGAAACAGAATTGTGATTAAGTAGGTATATATACCTTTTTTATAAGTTCTTCGTATTCTTGCCGTGCGTTGCTGTCTATTGTAATACCTCCGCCGCTTTTGTATATAAAGCTGTAAAGGTTGAAGGTTGAAGGGTGAAGGGGGTTTTCGATGTATCGGATTATAACGGCGCTGTCAAGAAACGTTTTTTCATCGGTTATGCCGAATATCCCAGTGTAAAAGCCTCTTTCATAATTTTCAGCTTTTTTTATAATTTCAACCGTTTTTTTCTTAGGCGTTCCGGTAACGGAACCTGCGGGGAGCATCTTTTTTATAAGCTCAAGCAAGTTTTGATGCCAGTTGTTAGGCAGGGAGGCTTCTATTTCGCTGCTTACCTGCAAAAGATCTTTATCCCCCGCTTTAATTTTATCAACAAATCTGAATTTATTTACCCTTACATTTCTTCCTATTATTCCTAAATCGTTTCTTAACAAATCCACAACCATTGTATGTTCGGCCATTTCTTTTATGTTTGAGAGTATTTTTTCTTTGGCGTTTTCAATTGAAGCGTCAATTGTTCCTTTCATAGGGTATGTATAAATTTTATTGTTTTGAATTTTTACAAATCTCTCGGGTGAGAAGCATACGAATCTGTTTTTAAAATAAAGCTTAAAAGGCGCTTTTGCCGAAGAAAAAATATCTAATAAATTACAGTTAGTTTTTATTTGTGTAGGAAAGGTGAGATTTAAAAGATAAGTGTTTCCTTTTTTTATCTCTTCAATAACATAATCAAAAGCTTTTTTGTATTTTTCAAAAGAAATCGGCTCTTTTTTTAAAATTTTGCAATTTTTACCCGCATGAAAATTATGGTTTTTATAGCCGGGAAATGAAAAAAAGATGTTTTCTAATTTATTAACATCTTCGATATAAGTGTTTCCGTTAAAATCTATTAAAAAAAATTTCATTTGTAATGATTTGTTATGGTGATTATTTCAACTTCATTGTTTGTATATATAAATATCGCCCTGTATTTTTTATCTATTCTAAATGAATAGATTTTTAAATGTTTAGGTTCTAATATTTCAGTGTTTAATGATGGATGAAAAGGGTTTTCTTCAAACAAACGTTTTGCTTTTTGATATTTTTTTTCTAACTGATGTTTTTTTAAATATTTTTCTAAATCTTCACGTAACTTTTTAATTTTCATATACGCTTGCTTTTTTTAAACCGTTTATTATATCATTTATTAATTTATCATTATGTCCGTTTTGTTTTAGGTCTAACGCTATTTCGTTTATCTCTTTTTTTTCAAATTCCTGAAAATAGTTATTTATCAATAATTCTTTTAATTCTTCAAGCTCGTTTAAATTTAACTGATTTAGCAAAGGTTTTAGTTTTTCAATTTTAGGACTCATTATTGCTCCTTTTTTTAATTATATCATTTTAAGTAAAAATTTTAAAATTGCCATTCTGACCGCCACACCGTTTTTAACCTGATCTAAAACAAGGCATCTTTCATCTTCCATTATTTCGTCGTCAAGGTCGATATTTCTGTGAACGGGACCGGGGTGCATTATTAATATGTTTTTATTTCCTATAATTTTTTTTGTGATTTTAAAGTTTTGAGCATAATCCTGAAGTGATGAAAATGTCGGGTTTTTATGCCTTTCTGTCTGGGTTCTGAGGCTGATTATTGCATCTGCAAAGTCTATTGCCTCTTTTAGGTTGTGAGTTGTCGGCAGATTGGTTTTCGGTAAAAACTGAGGGGGACCCACAAGCAGCACTTTTGCGCCGAATCTGCTGAAAAGTTCAATGTCGCTGTTTGCGACTCTGCTGTTTCTTATATCTCCGACAATTGCTATTTTTTTGTTATCAAGTGTTTTCCATTTTTGCATTAGGGTAAATAAATCCAAAAGCCCCTGTGTAGGATGCTGATGGGCTCCGTCACCTGCGTTTATAATGGAGCATTTGACGTATTTTGAGAGAATTTTAGGCACACCTGCACGGTTGTGGCGCACAACGATTGCATCGGGTCCCATTGCATCAAGGTTTGCCGCCGTGTCAAAAAGCGTTTCGCCTTTGCTTGTTGAACTTCTGGCTACATCTAGGTTTACAACGTCCGCTCCTAACCTTTTGGCGGCTATTTCAAAACTGCTTCTGGTTCTGGTGGAGTTTTCAAAAAAGATATTGATGATTAATTTGCCTTTTAAATCATCTCTTTTTTTAAAATCCAAGAATTTTTCGGCATCTGAGAAGATTTGTAATATTTCATTTTTGCTTAAATCTTTGGTATGGGTTAAATGTTTTGACATTTAATTCCTTTTTTGTATAATTTTACTATATTTCAAATAAAAAAGGAGAAAAAATGGAATTCGGAACTATTTTGACAGCTTCATTTATTACAACTTTTGCATTCGTCGGGCTTATTTATTATTTTATGACAAATGCTGGGGCTGAAGCTTAATTTTTAAGTTTTAAATACACACGTAGAGGGGGAGGATACCCTTCCACTGTTTTGCTTAAATCTTCAGTAAGGAAGTTATTTAGGCTTTCACCTTCAATCCAGTCTGTTTTGCGCTGTTCTGTTAGGTCTGTATATCTTTTCCCTAAAAATTCAATTTCTTTAAATTTTGCTTTTTCTATCCAGTTGTAAAGAGCTTTTAATGTTGGAATAAAATATACGTTTTTCATTTTCTGATATCTGACGGGACACAGGGCGATTTCCTCTTCTCCTTCTATTATTAACGTATCAAGTATTACTTCGCTGTTAGGATTAAGCCCCGCTTTTAGCTCTTTTAGCATTGTAACAGGATCGGGTCTGTGGTATAAAACGCCAAGACAGAAAATGGTGTCGAATTTTTTTTCGTAATGCGGGACGTGTTCTACGCCTAAAAGTTTATATTCTATATTGCTTTTTATAAAAGTATTAATAAAATCAAACTGCAGGTTAAAAAGAGCGCTTGGATCAAACCCGGTTATGCTTTTAGGATTCATTTCAAGCATTCTGAACATATAGTATCCGTTGTTGCATCCGACATCCAAAACATCCTTGCCTTCAAGGTTTAAATGAGGCTTGATTATATTCCATTTGATATAGCTTCTCCATTCGGTGTCTATAAATAAATCATTAATTTTAAAAGGACCTTTTCTCCATGGCTTCATCATTTTAGCCAATTCTTCAATTTCTGACATTAAGTTTTCATCAGTTTTTATTTCAATAATATCATCAATTTTATACTCACAGCTTGAAACTTGGAACTTGGTAACTTTTTGAAATATTGGTTTTATATTCTTCCATTCAAACCATTTTTGGCGCTCTTTTAATATATCGTTTATATTCATTTTATTCCTTTACAATGAAGCTGAAAGCATAAAGCTCAAAGCTTAAAGCAAAATATATGCAATATTGTTTTATTAATATTGTACCTTATAGAGCTTTTAGCTTTAGGCGTTTGCATGAGCAAACTAATTTAATTGCAATTTAAACAAACAGGCGGTTTGTTTTTTTCTTTTTTCGAATCGAAATTATACACATTGTTTTCACATTTTTCGTGATATACGCCGTAATAGTCGTAATATTCTTTACATTCCGGGTAATATTTGAGTGAAATTCCTTTTTTATTTACACATCCTATGAAAAAAAGTGGTATCATAATTAATAAGAATTTAATTTTCATAAAAGGCCTTTTTGTTAATTATATCTAAAAAAGTTGTGAAGTTGTGAAGTGGATAAGTGGTGAAGTTGTGAAGTTGTGAAGTTGTGAAGTGGTGAAGTAGATAAGTTGTGAAGTAGATAAGTTGTGAAGTTGTGAAGTGGATAAGTGGTGAAGTTGTGAAGTTGTGAAGTTGTGAAGTGGTGAAGTGGATAAGTTGTGAAGTTGTGAAGGGTGAAGGGTGAAGGAAAAAAAGAAAGGATTGATATGGAAAATATTTTGGAAATTTTTAAACAAATAACAAAAATCCCTCACTGCAGCGGTAATACCGGAAAAAT
>Ga0256838_1000979_pt1 | contig 14581 bp, 17 predicted proteins | sample 4571419metaG_FD_185978 | JGI IMG/M metagenome (GOLD analysis project Ga0256838, IMG submission 185978) | Hydrothermal vent microbial communities from Guaymas Basin, Mexico - 4571-419 | ecosystem: Environmental > Aquatic > Marine > Hydrothermal vents | place: Mexico: Guaymas Basin | collected...
TATATAGAAAGTTGAAGAAATTATTAGACCGTCTATTACCTCTTCTTTTCCAAGAAAATTTGTTTCAATAGCTCTAAAAAACTCCCCAGGAAAATAAACATTTTTATATTTCTTTGGCAATAGTGTTTTATGTTCTTTTTGATACTTCCATTCTTTTTTATCCCAATCTAAAATATTTTTATATTTAAATGGCTCATTACCTCTATTTATTGTTAAATAACTATTTTTCTTTCTTCCTTTTTCCATTTGTTCTTTTAACATTAGTATCTCCTTTTTTGGTATTCTATCATAGTTTACATTTATTAATTTTATTAAGATATAATTAATAACATTAATTAGGGAGAACAATATTGTTTAGAACAGGTGTTAGACTAGATTCAATAGAATCTAAAATTAATCATTTAATAAAAGGTTATGAAGATAAAACTTTAAATCCTCAAGATTTAGAAAAATATTTTATAAGTATTAAAACTCAACTTAAAGATATAGAAATTTATTTTTTTATGATTTTCAGTAAGCTTCGATTGAAGCGTTTAGAAATTAAAAAGGAAGAGTTAGGTTTGATTAAAAGTAAGATAGATCTGAAAGTTAAATCAGGTCTATCTTTTAAAGAGGCTTTAAATTAGTTTCTATTTACAATAAGTCTTTACAACTTCAGCAATTGTTTCAGGTTCAGTTTTCTCAATAAACATTTCTGCACCTAATGTTTTACACTTCTCCTTTACTCCCTCATTCGACATAGAAGAGTTTACTACAATAGGTAAGTGCTTTAGGTTGTTAGTTTTCTTTATATGCTGAATAACTTGAAACCCGTCTTTTATAGGCATTTCTATATCTGTTAAGATAACTCCTATTTTTAAGATACTTTCTTCACTTAAAGAATCTAAATGATCAATTAATTTTTCTCCATTATCAAATATCTTAAATGTAACTCCTATCTTTGTCAGTATTTTTGTAATTATAAGAATTGCCATTGAGCTATCTTCAGCAACTAGAATTTCTTTACTTAATGCTGTAGCTTCCATTGTTCCAATAGAATTCTCAATTTCCTGAGTCCCTGTTATTTCATATAGTAACTTTTCTACGTCTAAAATCATACATAGTTCAGGTTCTTCCTCTTCTTTTTTTATATCCAAATCACTTCCAGTAGTTATTTTAGTTATATATGTTACCTTATCCTCAATTAAAGAATTTTTAACTAGCTCACTTGACTCTTTATTGTAAATCCTATATATTTTTTTTACAGGAAATGCTACATGTGTTTTATTAAATTCTGCAAGAATAAGAACGTCATAATCTTCTTCAATTGATTCTCCACCTAGCCACTTGTCTAAATCAATAAGAGGATAAGTCACACCTCTTATAATACAAAAACCTTTCTGCAAACTATTTTTATCAGCAAGTTTTGTTACAGAAATATCTTTAAATCTTAAAAAGCTTTTAACCTTATTAACATTTATTCCAAATTTTGTATTATTCATTGTCAGTTTAAAAACAGCAATTTGCATTGTATTATTTTTATAACTATCTGTATTGCTTTCAACTATATTTTCTAAGTCAGTTTTCATTTTCTTCTCCTAAATTATTAGGAATAGTATATCATTAAAATATTAATCTATTTTAGATAAGTCTATTTTTAATGAAATCGAACCTTTTTCTTCTGAATCTACCTTTGTTTTTCCATTAAATAAACTTATAAGTTTTGTTATCTTAAAAAAATCTGACATAGTAGAGTCTGATATAATTGTTGAATCTTCTTTCGTTAACTGCTCTTTTGGTATTTTAAAATTATTAACATTCAATATTCTTATTTGTTTTTTACTTAAATTTTCTGCATTTGTAATTATTACTACAACTTTCATACTTCCCTCTTTATATTTTTTATAAAATTTATTAATTCATAAACATTATTATATTTAAAATCTTTATCGATTAATTCTTTTTTATAATTAGCAAATTCAAACAATATTTTGATTAAATCAAAATGATCTTCCTTTATATCTTTTTTAAGAATTAATTTTCTTAATCTTTTTAGAACAAGCAATCTATCTTTAATATCTTCAATATTATAATATTTACAATTATTTAAATTTATATCTTCATTTTCTATTATATCAAATAATTCTTTTTTATTATTTAAGAATTTTATTTCTAACTTCTTTTTTGAGTGTTTAATTATTAACATTATACTTTTCATAACTGATCCTTTAAGAGAATTATAGCAAAACAAACCTTTAATCTTCTTTAAAAAAAAGTGACTTCCTTTATACAAAATTAATTATGCTTAAATAGACTATCTTTTTTATTATATAAAAAAGATAGCATAGTCCCATGTATTCGTGGTTAAAAAACTTTTAATAAAAATAATATTTAGCTTTTTTAAAAAAGTGAAGATAGTATCTTTTTATATATTAAAATAAGGCTATAATTATAAAAAGAAAAATTGGAGATTAAAATGAGTAATGATAATAGAGATTTTAGAAATGAAGTTAGAGAGAATAAAAGAAGAATTAAAGTTATTTTTGGTGTTATAGGATATTTAACTTTTATATCTTTACTTATTGTTAAAAGAATGTTTACTAATAGTGACGGTATTGTTATTTCTTTATTAGATAGAATTAATCAATTTGGAAGTGAAAATAATTTTTATATTGTAGCAGCAACATATTTTTCTGGAGCTGTGATTGGATATCCAATTATAATTATTGCTTTATTCTATTTTATAGCAAAAACGATTAACCCTGAAACTAGACAATATAAGAAGGAAGAGTCTATACTTTTTTATATTATTTTTTATGTAACTATATTTAGTTCATTTATTGGTATTTTAGGTGGATACTTCGCAAATGACGTTGCCTTATATCTAAACCCATACTTATAATATTATTTTAAACCAAGGCTAATAACTTTAGAAAGAGCTTCTTTTGGCTCTATATCTATTATTTTATAAGGATATTTTGGGTTATTTTTATCTAGTAAAATTACAAAACCGTTCGTAGGATTCGGTGCAGTTGGTACAAAAACAATGTATCGATCTTCTTCTTTAATATATTTTGTAATAAATCCAAACTGTGGATATCCTGCATAATCAATTTCTATTACACCTAAGTATTTATCTTTTGAAGATTGAAAGAACATTGCTAAAGTGTCTTCTAATACAGAATATATAGTTTTTAGAAATGGCATTTTCTTAATTAAACTTTCAGCAAGAACTTGAAATATTAATTTTTTATTTTTTTCATAAGAAAGGCCTATTAGATAAAGTGTAACAAATGTTAATACCCAAATAGAGAAAACAGAATATAATGAGCTTGTTATTCCAAAGAAAGTTTGTGAAATAATGAGGAAAAAGGTATATACATAATGTAGAAATAAGGCTATTATCATTATTGGTAATATTGAAATTAAACCTTTAAAGATTCTTGTAAATATAATATTCATTAATTTTTCTCCAATTCAATTGTTTGTGTAGGGAATGCAAATTCTAATTTATTATCAGATATAATTTTCATTATCTGAAGTATAACGTCTTCTTGAGTCTCTAGCCAATCTTCCCATGAAACAGATTTACTGAAAGCATATACAAGAATATCTATAGAATACTTATTTAGAGAGTCAATATAAACTAATATATTGTTTTTAATTCCATGGTCGTCCTCCTCTCTTAATAGAGAAGATCGTTTCATATCAATAAAAAAGTCAGTATTTCTATTTGCAATATCCTTATGATTTTCTAGCATATTTAATATATCCATTTTTGCTTTCTTTAATTGAGAAGGAGAACTATCATATGTTAAGCCAATTTTCATTTTTATACGACGTCCAACCTTTCTTTTATCCCAATTTTCTACAATTGAATTAGCTAGTATAGAATTTGGAATATTGTATTCATTATTAGCAAATCCTCTAAGCCTAGTTTTTCTCATTCCAACTTCTATAACAGTTCCTTCTTTATTGTCTATTGAAATCCAATCTCCAACAGAGAATGTTTTATCAAAAATTAAATTTATAGATCCTAAAAAATTAGAAAAAGTATCTTTAAAAGCCAATGACGCACCAAGGCCAATGAATCCAACGCCACCCATAACAGTACTTAGCTCAACACCCAATAATGTGAGTGAAATTGAAATTAAAATTAATACAGATATAACTGAGAAAACTCTTTTTATAAAAAGTACAACTTCTTTTCTTATTTCTGGATATTTTTTTAACATTTCTGAAGAATGAGCTTCAATTATATTCGATAATAATCTATTTAGAATCCATAAGGCTGAAGCCCAGTAGAGTATAGAGACTATTGTATTGAAATTTCCAGCAGTTAAGTCAGGACGTAGTATTGTCCATGTAAATTGAAGTGAAGTTAGAAATACAAGAATTGTTATTGGAAGATTTAATGTTTTATGTAAAAGTTCTTTTAGTTCTTTTATTCTATGAGAAGTATTATTTTTAATAAAAGGATTTGTTAGTTTTATTATTAACGGAAGAATTATAAATTTTAAAAGCATTATTGTAATAATAAAAAATATACTAATAAATATTTTACCAAGATCAATTTTAAAGAAATGCTTTAAGTATATATTTATAGTTTCTGTTATCTCAAAACTATTTATATATGAAATAATTTGCTCAATATTTATATCTAATATAAAGTTTTTTGGAATTAAATCTTCTAAGTTATCCTCTAAATATTGAAACTTATATGTTATATCTAATAGCTGAGAATTAAAAATTTTTAAGTTTTTATTAAAGGCTATGGCTACAGGGCCCTTTGGATTTTTAATTTTTTTAAATAATATTTTTGTTAGTTTCTTTTTATTTGAATTGAAATGTGATTTAATTATTAATTCCGACTCCATATTTTTTCTATCTTTAATTAATTTATTTATTGTCGTATCAAATACCATTTTATTATTTATAATAGCTATTTTAATTTGATCCCTCTTTACTGCTAATGTATTTGAAAGCTTTTTATTCGTTAAAATTCTTAGGTGAAGTGAATTTAATTCTTTTTTATTTGACTTTATTGGAATTACTTTATTATCTTTAATATCTAAAAGAAGTTTTAAAAATTCCTTCTTTATTAGATTTATATCATTTTCTTTTTTATCATAATTAATTTCTATGGATTTATTTTTCAAATTTAATGTTGAATTAATATCATTGGACATTAAAAAAGAATAAGAAAGTATTAAAATTAGTATATATTTCATAAATTGGCCTCTTTTAAATTGATTATATCAATATATATTAGTTTTACTCTATATATATGAGCTATAATAAAATTAAATTAAATTAAAGGGAAGGTTTTATTATGTCATATGTAGAAAATTCATTATCAGAAGGGGAAACTTTAATATCTAGATTCCCATTACACACATTTGTTTATACGTCAGTATTTGTTCTATTTACTCTAAATATTATTTTATTTGTAACTGTTATATTGGGAGCTGGAAATGAAGGAATTCAATCTTTTTTTGGAGATTATTATTATTTAACATATATTGTTCCTGTTTTATTATTCATTTATACTAGCGCAAGACTTATTGAAATAAAGTCTATTGAGTTTGCATTAACTGATAGGCGTGTAATAAAAAAAGGTGGTGTTTTTAGAAGGGAAAGTTATGAACTAACATTAGAATCTATTGAAACTGTATCATTTTCACAGAGTATTTTGGGTAGGATTTTTAGATTTGGAGATATTATCATGACAGGGAAAGGAAATGCAATTATCCTATTTAAAAATATAGATAAACCTTTAGTAGCTAAAAAAATTATTGACGAAAATTTACAGCGTGATTAGATTTTTAAATTTATTCAAAAGCAATTTATTTTATTGGCTTTTGAATACTATCGAAATCTTTATATATTTTATTTTTATATTTGTTATTACGTTACTCTATTTTCTTCCATTGTTACCATTCGAAATTATCCTATAGTCTAATTCTTTACTATTTTTTATTAATGCAAATCCGTCCTTTGAAAATATTGGATTTGAAACAATAAATACTTTTTTAATATTCCACTCTTTATATATCGGTCTTTTATCTATAAAGGTTGTTGTATCTCCTAAGAAAGACTTTAATTCTTTTTGATCTATATATTTATTGTTTTTTTTAACCCAATCCATAGACCAGTTTTTACATTGAATTAATATTATTTCTGATTTGTTAATAGCAATAATATCAATGGAATTATCTTCCATTCCCTTTTCAAAGCCATTGTACTTTATTATGTAACCTTCTTTTTCATAAAGACTACCTATAAGAGATTCATAATCATTCCCAACTTTTTTCTTAATATCTATTCCAGATTTTCTGAATTTTGTTAGACCATATAATTCCATATTTTTATTAAAAAGTAAAAACTCTCCATACTTTCCATTTGCTATGTGAATACCTTGATTTTTACCTTTATCAGTTGGTATTAGTTTTTTATTAGGTTTTACTAAGAACTTTCTATCCATTAAAAAATCGGTTAGAAGTTCTTTGTCTATTTTATTAAATTCAGCTAAATCTTTTAACGTTACATATATAATCTTTTTCATAAAAGAGATTATACCTTAAAAAGGTTTGAACAAAGGTAGTCTTGGACTTTTAGCTTTTTATTTAAAAAATATGTTAAGATTGCATAATAAAAAGGAGATATAAAATTGTTTAAAATTATGACTATTGTACTATCGTCAATAATGTATTTATTTTTAGTCTTTTTCTTAGACAATGAATCTTATTTTCATTCAGAAACTGAAAGTGAAGTATCTAAAACTGATATATATATTGAAGCTACAAGATTAAAAACATTAAATCAGATTGAAAATAAAATAAGGAAACTAAAAGAAGATCTTATTAAAGAAAAAATAAATCAATTATCTGAAATAAATAAGAAACCATATTTCTCAGAATTATTATTCCTTGAAGAAAGTTTAGTTAGAGGTTATTTAATTGGGGATCTATCTACAAAAGAAACTCTTCATGTAAAATTAGCAATAGATAGTGCTATAAATAGATTGAGTTCAAAAGTTAGTTTGTCTGAACTTTTGTTAATTAAAAATGATAATGTTGCTAGAAGTATTTTTAAAGAGGCTGTTATTCACTATTTTTTAAGTAGAAATAATAACAAACTATTTAATGATACTAAGACAATTTTTAATAGTGTTATGGGGCGAGCTATATTATTGGCAGCAATAGCAGAGAGGGAAACTGGATATTTTGATTATAATTTAACGATATTTAGTCCAACACAAGCATTTGGTAGGTTTCAAATAAATGGAAATACCTTAGGATTTAACTTTCTAAAAACATTAGATATATTGAAATTGAAGCTTTCTGATTTTAACAATAGAGAATATGTTCCTTCTCCAGAACTTTATAAAAATCTATATTCTGATATATATATGAAAAATGTAAATAAATATTATAAAGTTAAAGAAAAAAATAGAATCCGAATAAAACTACTTAAAGCTGAATCCAAATTTTTAAATGATATTTCATATAAACTTTTTTCTAAAATGAATATTAAAAATCTTTATAATAAGGAATTAAAGAAAAATATTGATAAATTATACTTTTATCAATTGAAACGAAATAATGGAGATAGAAGTTCTAAAAACAATAGGTTAATTATTAAGTATGAAAAGAAAATAAGTAAGATTTCTAGTTTGCAGTTAAAAAATATAAAAGTTTTATTAAAAAGAACTATTTACGGTGTTGAAAAATATGCTAGTAAAAATATAATAAAAAGTAACAATGCTTTTAAGCGTAGATTGAAAATTATAGAGATTTCTGCGTCTTTAATTGAAAGTTCTATATTTAATCAAGGTGTTTACTCTTTAATAGTAGCTGAATCAAAGTTTAAGTATGCTTATAGTAAAAACCATAGATTGCGAAGCTTAGATATAACAAGAAGTAAAAAGTCTTTTAGAGAGACAGTTAGAGTGGTTTCTATGCATTATAATGGTGGAGAATTAAAAAAGAACTATGGAAGACGAGCTTCTAATCATGCTATGAAGTCTTTAGATAAGATTAATGCAAAATGCAAAATATCTATTGAAGGTAAATTAATATGAAACAAATAATTATATATATAATTACAATATTACTTTTCATATTGTTAGGATTAATGGCTTTTCAATCTGATTTTGCAAAAATAAAGAAAAAGCCTTCTGGAAATCAAATGGCAGAAAATATTAAGAAAAAGGCTAAACTTTCTGATAAGAGAAGATTTTCAACTAAGGTTAAAATTAATAATGATTCTAATTTTGGAAACTTAGGAGACTTTATAATAAACACAGATAAAAATAAAAAACTTAGAATAAATATTGCATTTGAATATGAAGACATTAGTGGATCTTTATTTGGTGCTGACAAGCTTACTTTAAGTAAAAATAGTGTAATATTAAGAGATAGAGTAATAAGTTCTATACGTCGAAGTAGAAGTTATAAAATAGAAGATCTTTCTTTGATTATAAGGGAAGATTTAAATTTATTACTTTCTAACTTTAGAATTAAGGAAATTTATTTCAATAATTTTATTGAGCAATAAAAGGAGTTTTATTTTGTTTAAATTTTTATTTTTAGTTGTAGTTATAATTTTTTCAGGTTATGGAGTGATTTTTTTAACAAATGAGTTGTATGTACTTGTTGAAGAAGGTTTTTCATTTTCTGGAGTTTGTTTCTTTTTAGTTAAATTGATTTTTTCTATTTTAATATATGGGTTTTTTGGTTTTTTCACTTATTCTAAACTTTTTGATATTGAGAAGCATAAAGCTTTAATTCTAAATTTTATTATTTTTGGATTTGTAATGTCTGGTGTTTTTATTAAGATTTACTTCTTATTATTATTATTTTTATTTATTATGAAGTTAAATAAGTATAGACTCTTTAGCTAGAAGCTTTAAAATATACATAAGTATATTAAAAATTTCAGAGAAGGTGTTTAGTCTAAACACCTCGTATAAGGAAAAAATATCAGTGATCTACCGAATCTCTGCTAGTTACTCTATATACCTGAACGGTACATATTTCTCAACTAAGTATTTTTTTCTCTTTGCTATAAGAATCCCCTTTCGGGCTGCTTTACTGTCCTATAATAAAAATCAATAAAAGATAAACATAAAAAAGCGACTAAAGCTTTTTTATTGGTTTATATTAATGATAAATCCATATAAATATGAATCCCTCTTTGGTAAAAGAGTATTATTATTAAATCTTATTTTAAGTTTCCTTAAAAATAGATTTGTCCTACCTAAGATCATAATGTTTTGCTTTCGCATAATAATTATATATCTGTCTTCCAAATGAATGGTTGACCTCAGTGAGCTATAAATAGCATGAGAAGTTAACACTTTGCAGTGTTGTAGGAAAAACTTTATTAAATTAATAATAAAGTTTTGACAGCATACCCCAATAAATTGGTCGGTAGCAGTTAACATTTGTTGTTCTAAGTTAAAAGATTATTAATCCTTGGCTTAGCACACACTATATGAAAAAATCATATAAAAAACCCTTGTTAAGAGAGTTTTAAGATACAAGTATCTGTGTGAGTCGTATAGTCTATATAGGTAATAAAGTAATTTTGTTAAATTCAAAAGAATTTATTTCATGTTACATTTATAAAGCAAATAACCGTCGTCATTATGCACCTTTTAATAAAATAAGAATTATGTATTAAGACTCAAATTTTAAAAAAAGTCTATTTTAATAATAAATTTACTTTTTTTGTTAAATTTAGTAAAAGGAGATCTTTATTTAATGCTTTTTCTTCAAATAAAATATATTTTTTTTCAAAAAGAAGTATGTATTCTGAATAAATTTTATAAATTAAAAGTTCCTCTTCAAAGGAGGATTCTTCATATATAATTAAATCTAAATTAGCTAATATTAAATTAATATAAGTTTCTGGAATTATTGTATTTTTAAACATAGATTCACAATGAATCATTAGTTTGTCTTTAGTATCAAGCTGAGATTTACTATTTATATTTATGGTTTCAATATCTAAAAGTTGCAATTTTAATTTATTGATTTTAGTCATTATCAAACTCAGAATAAAGTTCTTCCATATCTGAAATCCAATCTTCAATCATGTAATCTGAATTTCCTGTTTTTTCTTTTAACTCTAAAAAAAGAGGGAAATCATAGATCTCTTCAGGGTTTTCATTAAAGAACATAAAAGCTTTAAACATTAAAATGTTTTTTGAAATCTCAATTTTTATATTTTTATCGATATCCTCAAGTTCTTTAAATTTTTCTATAAGATCACCTGTTGTAATATTTAAAAAGGAAGATTTTATATTCGAACTTAAGGCTTTATCAAGTATTTTATGAGCTAAGAAAAAATAGTCTTGACTAATAGAATCCTTAAAATTATCTAACATAGAATGATTCTCTAAAGTTAGATCTGACCAAGTCCATTTTGTTGAGAAGTTTTCGTCCTTTAAAAAAGATTCTTTTATTATTTTTGTATCTATAACTTTATTATCCTCAACATTTATAGCTAAACAAGCTACTTCATGTATTCCATTGTTTTCTTCTTTTTTATATATAAAATATATCAATTTAAATCCTTTCTATTTTGGAAAAATTCTTTTTTCTCATTATTTGTCATAAGTTCCCAATTTTTTGGTTTTTTGGAATTACGTGGTCTAACTCCAGGTACACCTATTGAAATGATATCTAATCTATTCTTAATGTGAGCTTCTTCTCTAGTTTTAAAGACGATAAATATATTTTTATTTTTATTTTCAACCCTATCTAATGCAGCTCTGTAAACCTTAAGTGGTCCAACAAATGAATTATAAGGGATTTTTCCTATTAGTCCATATAAATGTGTTTTAGATACAGAATCTAAAGCAAGTGCTAATGCTTGAGTTGTAATTGTACTTTGCATAACTCTAATTACAGCATGAGGAGAATAATGTGTTGTTTCAGCTCTTTCAATTTTCTTCTCATTTAAGATTATTTCCGTATTTTCTTCGAAAGTGTTGAATATTTCTAATATAGTATTTAATCTTTCTTCTGAGACGGGAAGTTCATAAAATTCCCAGTAACCTTCTAAATCAGTAATTTTTAACATTATAAATCCTTTTAAGTTTAATTTCAGAAACATTATACTTAAGGGAAGCTTAATATTTACTTAAAATAATCTTATAGAAATTTATAATCCCAAGCCTCTTTTGTTTCAGCCCCGTCTACTGCAATATACTGACCCTCTTCAATTAAAAATAATATATATGGATATATAATTGGACTATTTGTAAGATCATTGAACACATTTAATTCATTGATATTTTTAAAAACTAGATAATCATGATTTCCAAACGGTTCATATCCTAAACTCGCAAACCAATCTTTTGGAAATTCCATTTCCTTATTATCAAATTTAGATTTTGAATCTAAAAATTCCTCAAAAAAGAAGCTTAATGCTAATATGTCTTCATATTCTAATGTGTGTGTCATTGATACGGTTTCTTTAATGTAATCTAAGTATCCTTTATTAAAAAAACTATCATGAAGATCATTTACTTCTAGAATCGAATTTAACATATTCTTTTTGTTTTCTAAGCTCATTTTGATAACCTCTTATTTATTTTTATGTAATAGGAAGGTAAAAAGAATAAAATAAATATATCTTTATTATAAGTTTAATTTTAACTGTAGATATAAGCTAAAATTAAGTTAAAAGTGCTATAATAGTGGTATTGAAACTAATTTAAAAGAGGAATTTATGCAAGAAAATTTAGAACAAAAAGAAGAAACTGTTTTAGAAAAATATGAGCGATATGAAAAGATATTTAAACAAATGTTAGGTGTTGATTTCCATAATCATGAAAAATCTGACGTTGGAACAGTTGCAACTAAAAACTTTATTTTATATTCTGCAAGTGTAGTTGTTGGAAGATCGATCCCTGACCTTAGAGACGGATTAAAAGTGTCTCAGCGTAGAGCAATATACTCAATGAAAAATATGGGTATTGGTCATTCTGGTAAATTTAAAAAAGCTGCAAGAATTACAGGAGATTGTATTGGTAAATACCACCCTCATGGTGATATTGCTGTATACGATACTATGGTAAACTTGAGTCAACCATGGAAACAAAATCTACCATTAATAGACGGGCAAGGGAATTGGGGGTCTATTGACGGAGACTCTCCAGCTAATCAAAGATATACGGAGTGTAGATTAACAAAATCCTCGTCTTTAATGTTTAAAGATATTGAAAATGATACTGTTGATTTTGTACCTAATTATGACGGAGAAGAATTTGAACCTTCTGTATTACCAGCTCCTATTCCATTAATTTTAATAAATGGTGTTTTGAGAGGTTCAATTGCTGTTGGTATGGCTTCTTCAATACTACCACATAATGTATCAGAGATAATAGAGGTTACACAAGCTTTGATTACAAAAAGAGCAGCTGGTGAAGAATTAACCGCTGAAGAGTTTTTAGAGTTTGTCCCTGCTCCAGATTTTCCTACAGGTGGAATTGTGTATAACACTGGAAACATGTTAGATATTATTAAAAAAGGTCGTGGTGGTGTACGAGTAAGGTCAAGACATAATATAGAAACTAATAAAAAGAAAAATTCTGTAATTGTAACAGAGCTTCCTTGGGGAAAACTAAAGCCAAAATTAATACAGCAAATAGTAGATTTAAAAAGAAATAATAAAGAAAATAAACTAGCTCAAGCTATAGCAAGTATCTCTGATCAATCAACAACAGATATCCGAATTGTTATCGATATAAAGAATGGTTGGGATCCTGAACTTGTTTGGAACTATATATTGAAAAACACTGACTTTGATACTTCAATTCCTTATTTTGCAATTGTAGTTGATAGAGTTAAAAACAATGCTGGAGACATGGCTTATGTTCCTCGTGAATATGGATTACTAACTATCCTTAATAGATATGTTGATCATAGATTTGAAGTTATTAATAGAAAATATGAATTTATCAAGCAAAAATCAGAAAAACTTTTACATATTATTGAAGGTTTTTTGAAGGCTATTGATATTATAGACGAAATTATAAAATTAATAAAATCTTCTAAAAATTCTGATCTTGCTTCTAAAAAAATTCAGAAAGAATATGGGTTTACTGAACCTCAAGCTACTGCTATATTGAGTATGCGACTATCTAAATTAACTTCTATCCAAAAGAAAGAAATGTTAGAAGAGAAGAAAAAATTTAAAGTTGTAATTAAAGAATGTAATTCTATTCTAGATAATTATCATAGACAATGTGAGGTTTTAATTGAAGAATTAAAAGAGGTTGATAGTATTATTGGACATGAAAGACGTTCTGAAATAAAAAATGAATTAGGTAATATTGATTTAGAATCTGTTATTCCTAAAGAAGATTGTATAGTTTATTTAACTCATAAGGGATATGTAAAAAGAGTTTCTTCTAAAAATATAAATTCTCAAAATAGGGGAACTCGTGGTAAGCGTGGAATAGAATTAACTGAGGGTGACTTTATATATAAAATATTTAATACTAATTCTCATTCAAATTTATTCTTTATTACTGAAAATGGAACTATATTCGGGACGAAAGCCTATAACATTCCTGATACAACAAGAGGGACATATATTCAAAATATTATTGAAATGGAAGAAAAATCTAAGATTGTTGAAATTGTTGAAGCTAAAGAAATAACAGAGACAAATGAATTAGTTTTATTTACAAAATTAGGAAATGTAAAAAGAACAAAATTAAAAGAATATGGTGGTGCATTTAGAAAGAAGGGTGTGAACGCAATTAATCTTATTGAAGGTGATATTGTTACAAATGGACATGTTGTTGAGGAAGACTCCACTGATTCTGTTGTTATTGCCACTAAACAAGCAAAATCTATTCGATTTAATCTTTCTGCCATTAAAACTATAGGTAGAAACTCAAAAGGTGTTAGAGGTATCAAATTGAAGGATACTGATTGTGTTATAAAAAGTGCAATTATAGAAAATGAAGAATCTTTAATTTGTACAATCACTGACCAAGGAATGGCTAAAGTTAGTCAGGTTAAGGATTATAAAGAACAGTCAAGAGCTGGAGTTGGAGTCATATGTATGAGCTTAACTAAAAAATCTGGGAGTCTAGTATCTCTTTTATCTTGGGAAAAATCTGGTGAAAACAAAGATCTTGTTACAATTACTGAAAATGGAGTTGTGAATAGGATTAAGGTAGAAGATATTAATCCAACTGGAAGAGTTACTAAAGGCGTAAGACTTGTTAATGTTCAAGATAATGATTCTATTTCAATGACAATTCTTGCCGATAGAATTATTGAAGAAGATATGGAAGAAAAAGAAGATATGGAAGAAAACTAAGCTATATTGAAGTTTGGTTTTTATATAATAAATAAATTTAAAAGAAGGTACCTAAATGAGTAAAGAAGAATATACAGATTCGAATATAAAAGTTTTAGACGGTTTAGAAGCTGTTAGAAAAAGACCAGGAATGTATGTGGGAGACTCTGGAGTTAGAGGATTGCACCATTGTATATGGGAGGTTATAGATAATTCTGTTGACGAAGCTTTAGCTGGACATGGAAGTCAAATTATAATGAAAAGAGATATAGAT
>Ga0256838_1000980_pt1 | contig 14575 bp, 12 predicted proteins | sample 4571419metaG_FD_185978 | JGI IMG/M metagenome (GOLD analysis project Ga0256838, IMG submission 185978) | Hydrothermal vent microbial communities from Guaymas Basin, Mexico - 4571-419 | ecosystem: Environmental > Aquatic > Marine > Hydrothermal vents | place: Mexico: Guaymas Basin | collected...
GCCCAGAGGGATGAAATGCTGAAGGAAATCGGCTTCAACTCAATCGAAGAGCTCTTCTCGGACGTCCCTGAGGGAATGGTGAAGGAGTTCAACCTCCCAGAGGGAAAGAGCGAGTACGAGGTCTTCCTCGAGCTCAACGAGGTCCTTTCGAAGAACAAAACCGTCCTCGAGATGCCGAGCTTCCTCGGCGCTGGAACCTACTTCCATTACGTCCCAGCTCACGTTAAGTACATCATCGAGAGGAGCGAGTTCCTGACCGCTTACACCCCCTATCAGCCCGAGATAAGCCAAGGTATGCTCCAGGCTCTCTTCGAGTACCAGAGCATGATGGCTGAGCTCTACGGTTTGCCCGTTGTCAACTCCTCGATGTACGACTGGGGAACGGCAATAGCCGAGGCCGCTTTGATGAGCGTCAGACTTCACAGGGGCAAAAGAAAGCGCTTCGTGATTCCAAAGGCGATAAGCCCTGAGAAAAAGGCCGTCATCGAGACATACACGCGCGGTGCGAACCTTGAGATAGTCGAGGTTCCCTGGGACGAGAGGGGCCAGCTCGATATCGAGAAGCTCAAGGAAGCAGTTGAAAATTCGGCTGGTGTTTACGTCGAGATGGCCAACTTCTTCGGCCTGGTCGAGGAGAACGTGAGGGAAATCGGTGAAATAGCCCACGATGCCGGTGCCTACTTTGTTGTAGGGGCTGACCCAACGATGCTCGGAATCTTCGAGGCACCGGGCGAGCTCGGCGCCGACATAGCCGTTGGTGAAGCCGCCTACCTCGGCAACCCAATGAACTTTGGCGGGCCGAGGGCTGGCGTTTTCGCGGTCAGGAACGACAAGAAGCTCGTCCGCCAGATGCCGGGCAGGATAATCGGAATGACAAAGGACGCCGACGGAACGAGGGCCTTCGTCATGACGCTCCAGACGAGGGAACAGCACATAAGGCGCGCCAAGGCGACCTCAAACATCTGTTCGAACGAGGCTCTCGTTGCGGTTGCATCTGCCATACACCTCGCGAGTCTCGGGCCGAAGGGGCTGAGGGAGCTTGGAGAGGTCATCCTCAAGAACACCACCTACCTCAAGAAGCGCCTCTCTGAGGTTGCTGAAGTCCCGTTCGAGGGTCTCTACTTCAAGGACGTGCCTGCAAGGTTCGAGGTTCCCTACGACGTCATACACGAGAGGCTTCTTGAGAGGAACATCCACGGCGGATATTACCTCGGAAAGCACTTCCCGGAGCTCGGCGAGACGGCGCTCTTCGCGGCAACTGAGACAACCAAGAAAGAGTGGGTTGAGGCCCTCATAGGGGCTCTGAAGGAGATAATAAACGAGGCGGAGCTGTGAGGTGGTAACGATGTTCCGTCAGGCTAAATGGGACGAACCGCTCATCTTCGAGCTTTCCCGCAAGGGAAGGGTTGGCTACACCCTCCCCAAACCGATTGAGGATATAGAAGTTGAAATCCCCGAAAAGCTCAGGCGCAGGAGCCCCCTCAACCTCCCGGAGCTGAGCGAGCCCGAGGTCGTGAAGCACTACACCCGCCTGAGCGAGATGAACTACGGCGTCGATTCCGGCATCTATCCGCTCGGCTCGTGCACCATGAAGTACAACCCCAAGATCAACGAGGAAATAGCCGGGCATCCTGGAGTTGCCTACGTGCACCCCTACCAGGACGAGAGGACCGTTCAGGGAGCCTTAAAGGTAATGTGGGAGCTTGAGCAGTGGCTCAAGGAGATAACAGGCATGGACCGCTTCACACTCCAACCGGCAGCTGGTGCGAACGGCGAATTTACTGGTGTTTCCATAATTCGCGCCTACCACCTCGACAACGGTGAACCGCAGAGGGACGAGATGCTCGTGCCGGATTCCGCTCACGGAACGAACCCTGCCAGTGCCGCTATGGCCGGCTTCAAGGTCATCGAGATTCCCTCCAACGAGAACGGAACCGTTGATCTGGAGGCCCTTGAAAATGCTGTGGGCGAGAGGACGGCGGGATTAATGCTCACCAACCCCAACACCCTGGGCATCTTCGAGGACGAGATATTGGAGATAGCGAAGATAGTCCACAAGGCAGGCGGCCTGCTTTACTACGACGGCGCCAACCTCAACGCTGTCCTTGGAAAGGTCAGACCGGGAGATATGGGCTTCGACGTCGTCCACCTCAACCTCCACAAGACGTTCTCAACTCCGCACGGCGGCGGTGGGCCGGGAAGTGGGCCCGTTGGAGTCAAGGACTTCCTGAGGGACTACCTGCCCGTTCCGCTGGTGAGCTACGATGAGGAGAACGACCGATACTACCTCGACTACAACGTGCCGAAGAGCATAGGCAAGGTGAAGGAGCTCTACGGAAACTTCGCGGTTATGGTTAGAGCCCTTACATACCTCAAGATAATGGGCAGGGACGGTCTGAGGGAGGCCAGCGAGGTAGCCGTTCTCAACGCCAACTACCTTGCCCGGAAGCTTAAGGGAACGAGGGGCTACGAACTCCCGTACAAGGAGCTGAGGAAGCACGAGGTCGTCTTCAGCGCCGAGCCCATGAAGAAGGAGACCGGCGTTAAGGCCCTGGACGTCGCAAAGAGGCTCCTCGACTTCGGCCTGCACGCACCAACGATATACTTCCCGCTGATCGTGCACGAAGCTTTGATGATTGAGCCGACCGAGACCGTCAGCAAGGAAGAGATTGACGCGTACGTCGAGGCCCTCAAGAGGATAAGCGAGGAGGCCTACACCAACCCAGAGATCGTCAAGAGCGCCCCGCACAACACCGCAGTCAGGCGCGTGGATGATGTCCTGGCTACAAAGAAGCCGGTAATAACATGGCGCATGTACCGAGAGCTCAAAGAAAGGGGAGAGGTTGATTACTGACATCTCTTCCTTTTTTGATGGGGTCAGTCAGTGCCAGTCTCATCATCTGGTAGTGGATCAGACCGGTAAACGCTCGTCATTCCCCTTCTTCACTTTACGTATTCTTTTTTAAGTCCTTTGCACAACTCCCATCGGCCAATGACGAGCGTTAGCCACGCTGAGCGGTGAGGAGAAGAGGGTTAGCCGAGGCCATTTTAGATTCCGGACAATTTTTGTTTCTTGTTAAAAAGAGATCTAAAAGGGAGTTCATTCCAGCCACTTTTTAAGGAACTCCCTCACCTTTGTCTTCCACTCCTCCGGGTGGAGCTTCAAAGTCCTGACGTGCGGTGCATCGGTGACCCATAGCTCGACGTTCGGGTTTACTCTCTTGTTCCGCTTGTAGAACTCCCTCGCCTCATTTGGCTTGACGAGCGGGTCTTTCTCGCCAGCTATGAGGAGTAATGGCTTTTTCACTCTATCGGCGTACTCCAGCATGTTGAGCTCCTTTGCACCGCTGAAGAGCTTCGTAAACGGCTTGACAAAGTAATAGAGCCACTCAGGAAGGTTCGCGAAGTACTTCAGACCCCTTGCCCCGGTCTTGTCGAGGTAGATGGGCGGTGAATCGGCGACGCCGCAGGCAATCCTCTCGTCCTCTGCGAGTGCCCTTATCGTGACCACCGCCCCCATTGAGAAGCCGACGAGCCCTATCCTTTCTGCCTTCTCCGGGTGGTGCTTCTTCAGCCAGTCTATGGCGGAGAGGACGTCAATAAGCTCCTTCTCCCCGACCGTCGTGTACTCCCCCTCGCTCTTTCCGTGGGCGCGGAAGTCAAAGACAAGGACGCTGTAGCCTTCGTTAAGCAGGAACTCGATGGTCTGCCTCATGTATACCTCGTCCCACCTGCTCCTCGTGTAGCCGTGAAGGGGGATAACCGTCTTGTCGCCGTTTGGAATCCACCAGCCGCTGAGCTTGAGCCCGTCCCTCGTCTCTATCGTCACGTCCTCGTAGTCGTGGCCGAGGTCTCTGGGCGTCCAGTCGCCGACGAAGCGCGGCGGTTTGACCATTTTATACCCAACAAATGCGGCAAATCCTAGAAAAATGAGAGCAGCAAAAATCAAAAGGAGGGGCCACGGCATGCTCATACCTCCTTCCACTCTTCATTTCTTGGTTCCTCTTCTTTCTCCGATATCTCGTCGAGGTTTTTCATGAACCATACCATAGGCATTGCAAGTAAAACGAGCAGTGCCCCTATCGGGAACAGAACCCTGTAATTTTTGCCTGCGAGGTCAACTATTGCACCACCGATGACTCCCGCCAACAGCACCGGGAGGGAGCGCGTGGCTTCAAAGAAGCCGTAGTATCTACCGGTAAAGGCTTCCCTTTCAAATTTTGTGAGGAGGTCTCCGATTACCGGATAAGAAGCGGCCATCAGCACACCCCAGCCAATCCCGGCCACCCCAAGGGCAATTGCTATCTCGGTCTTGCTCGTTATGAACCAGCCCCATATCTGAGGAAGGGCGAAGATTACCCCTCCAATGATGATGCTGAGGCGCCTTCCGAGTTTGTCGTAGATTATCCCACCCGGCAGGGCACCGATGAGGACCGTTACGTTGAACAGAGCCATCAGGTAGAGGCCTAGTGATGTCACGGCTTTTATGTTCTCCTCCGTGGCGGAACCGTGTAGTATGTAGGCAAGGATCCCGTAGAGGAACATCCCTATGAACTCAAAGCTCATCCACCAGAGCGTCTGTGCCGTGTAGAACTTGAGGAAATCCCTGTTTTCAACGATGCTCTTAAGGTAGTCACCAAGGCTCTCATTTTCCTCGATCTTAGGAGCTTTGGGTTCCCTGATAACGAAATAAACAAAGAGAGCCGCACCTATAAGGAAGGCCGCGGTCACTAGGAAGGGTATTTTTAAATATGGAGTCTGTGCAAGGGCCTTTATCCCCTCACTTTCGCCCGTTTCGTCTATGGCCTTAGCTATGAGATATCCTGCCAGTCCGAAGAGGAGTAGGTTTCCTGCCCATTCGAAAAGCGTAATAACACCGCTCGCCCTTCCCCTCTGGCCACTTTCAACCGTATCTGGCATTAGGGCTCTGTACTGGGCAGTATAGAGATGCATTGAGAGGTAGAAGAAGCCCAGGCTCAGGGTGAAGCCCCATAGGGGCACGCCCATAGCGTAGGCAGTGTATACAATCAGCGCGGCTATCCCCGCAAGAAGACCACCGATCATTATGAAGGGTCTTCTTCTGCCGTGCTTTGATTGGAGGGTATCACTGTAGTACCCCAGGAGCGGAGGGACTACCAGTCCGATGATACCCTCAAGGGCCAGGATAGTTCCTCTAACAAAGGCTGAGTTCGTGTAACTTGAGAGCAGTGGAAACGACAGGCCCTTGTTGAGGGCCCAGCCCACGCTCCTGCTGAAGCCCAGCAGTGCAAGACCTAGGACAACACCCCAGTTGAAGGCTTTTCTTTCCATGGTTCTCACCCCAATTTTGCGAATTTTTCAGTGTGGAGGGTTTATCCATCAAATTGGAGGAAGAGGAAATAACAGTGGGATAAATAAAAGGATCTCAGTCCATATCCGGCACGTAGTCCAGCGCATCCCCCTTGTACCTGACGACATCTCCGCGTTTAACAAATTGCATAGTCACCGCCGCCAGCAGGAAGAATACCACCGCGAAGGGAAGTAGTGTTTTGTAGCCTATGATGTCAAGGAACGCTCCCGCGAGGGGTGGTGCGAGGAGGTTTGCCGCCTGGCTGAAAAAGTAGTAGAGGCCCGTGTACCCTCCCAGTTTCTCTTCTGTGGTCATGTCAACTACCATGGGTAGTGAATTGACGTTTACCATCGCCCATCCAACACCTGTAATGAAGAAGAGCCCCATGAACTCCATTATGACCGGGTCGGAGAGGCTTGGGTTCGATGGCTTTGATGTCTGCCCAATGAAGAATGCTACGAGCACGGTAGCGCTGACCAGGATGAGGCCGAGTGTTATTGTTTTCTTCCTGCCGATTCTAGCACCGATGAACCCCGCCGGAATAGCGAAGAGCATAAAGCTAAGTGAAACAACGCCGAGCATGAAGGCACCGGTGCTCTCGATTTTCCTCGTCAGCTCTGTCTCCGGGGCCCCTACCGGGATTCCATATAAGTGGTACTTGACGTAGCTCGTGAAGAACGTTTCTAGGGAGTTGAAGGCCACGAACCACAGGAAGATCGAGAGCAGTATGAAGAGCAGGCTCTTTTCGTGGCTGGTAAAAACGTCCTTTAAGTTTTCTTTCAGCTCTCCAAAGCTCTTGCGGGAGGTCTTAGAGAGAAGTTCCCGTAGGCTGATTTTCTCCCCCGGGACGCGATATTCCTCCGGCTCAGGGACAAGGAGAACAACGAGCAGGTTGGCGAGGAGCATTATTGCTGCCCCTGCAAAGAACGGGTAGGCATAGTTAATGTCGTAGAGCACCTTACCGCCGAAGTACGCCAGCAGGGCTCCGAGGCCGCCCATGAAGTTGATTATTCCGTTTGCCTGGGAGCGCTTCTCGCTTGGGGTTATGTCGGGCATGAACGCTACAACAGGCGAGCGGAACAGCGCCATGAAGAAGTTCATCAGGATTATAGTCCCCATGAAGAGGGCAAGGTCGCCGTGTTCTCTAGCCACAGGAATCAGCGCAAACATTAACGCGGCGGATGGGGCTCCCAGCAGTATGTACGGCTTCCGTCTTCCGAGCCTCGTCCTTGTCATGTCGCTGAGGGCTCCAAGGAACGGGAGCAGCAGGACGGCAAAGAGGTTGTCGATTGTCATGATGAACCCTGTTACCGTCTTGTTCATCCCAAAAGTATCCTGGAGGAATATCGGTATGTACGCGTTGTAAAGCGCCCAAATTATACTTATACCAAAGAAACCGAAGCCGAGCAGGAAGATTCGTGAGTACCTGAACTGCATGGATTTCGCCCCCAATCTGACATAAACCGCTAACAACAGAAAGTTTGATTTTAGAAGAACTTTTAAGACTTGTGAGCGCATGTTTGAACGGTTTGGGACATGACAACTAAGAACATTGAGAAACATTTCATCCTTGGTCACAGAGGTCTAAAAGGGCCGTTGGAAAACACTCTTCCAGCTTTTAAAAGGGCGCTTAGGCACTGTGATGGTATTGAGTTCGATGTGAGGGCCACCGCCGATGGAAGACTGGTGGCAATGCACGATGAAGTGTTATATGCCGAAGGAAGGGAGTATAGGATCAAATCACTAACGTACCGGGAACTCTTAAGGGTTCATCCCCTAGGAAAGCTCATTCCAACTGTTGAAAAGATACTAAACTTAAAACCGCCTCTACTCAACGCCGATCTTAAAGACTTGGATGCCCTGCCCCTTCTCCTCGATTCCCTTGAGCGAAAAAAGGTGCTTGAAAGGACTGTTATCTCAACGGACGTATGGGAGTGGATTCCTGTCATTCGTAAGGAATGTCCAGACTGTCGGGTTGGGTTTTCAATAACAAATGCGATGGGTCTCTTTGGGAGCCTCCGTGCTGAGGTATATTCCATTCACGTCCCCCTTGACCTTGTGAGATATTTGGGTTTTGGGGGATTCGTTGCTCTTCTCAACCTCTATCGGAAAAATAGAAGGGTGTGGCTCTGGAATCATAGGATGAACGAGATTGAGATAGTTCCAAGGGTCATAGGGCTGGCCAACGCTGTTATCTCTGACGATCCTCTGAGGTTGAAAAGGTTTATATCCCTCGGACTCACCCAAACTGAGGCGATCCAAAATGTGGGAACGTGACAAGACCATTGTTCTTGGACATAGGGGGTACATGGGCAAATACCCTGAAAACAGCCTTTTGGCTTTTAGAAAGGCCATTGAGGCAGGGGCTGATGGAATAGAACTCGATGTATGGCTCTCCCGCGATGGAAAGGTCATCGTTATGCACGACGAAACGATAGACAGGACGAGCGATATGAAAGGAAAGCAGAAGGAGATGAGCCTTGAGGAGCTAAAGAGGGCCGATATCGGAATGGGTGAAAGAATTCCAACGCTTGAGGAAGTCTTTGAGGCTCTTCCAAACGATGCTTTAATCAACATCGAGCTCAAGGACAGGGACGCCGTCGGGGAGGTGGCTAAAATTGTCAAGGAAAACAACCCCGGGCGCGTCATGATATCCTCCTTCGATATTGAGGCCCTAAAGGAGTACCGGAAGCACGACACTGACACGGTTATGGGTCTCCTCATAGACAGGGAAGAGGTAGTTTCACTGATCCCCCGTCTCAAGGAAGAGCTAAACCTGTGGTCAATAAACGTTCCAATGGAAGCGATTCCAGTACTTGGCTTCGAGAAGACAGTCCAGGCGATTAAATGGGCGCGCTCCCTTGGCCTGAAAGTGGTGCTGTGGACAGAAAACGACGAGCTATTCTATGCCAACGACAATCTGCTCAAGCTTAAAGGTCTCTTTGAGGCCGTCATAACAAACGACGTTGAGAAGATGATGAGATACTTGAGGAGAACAGGCCTTCGATGATTTCGTTTTTTGACGAAATGTCCAATTTTGGGTGCGTTAAGCTTATAAAGTTTGGATAAGTGACAAACGATCTGGTGAAACTATGAAGTGGGCGGTAACTCTCCACGGGGGAAGACACCACGGAGAGAGGATAACTTTCGAAGCTGAAAACGCCGATCTTGCGCGTAAGATCGCAGTGAAAGAACTAAAAGCAAAAGACGCCCGCGTTTTTGAGCTCGAAAAGCTCGAATGAGCTGTTCTTCAAGTCTTTGCTCAACTTTTTCGCCTTTTTCTCTACGACTGTACATACCTGGTTAAGTGAACCTTCATGTCCACTGAACTCTAAATTTTTTGTTCATTGGTGCTTATTTTAATCCAACAAAGCTTTTAAATCGAACTTTAATGATTCTCACGCTGAGTGATACATTGGGGGTGAGTGTTGTGCTGGCAAGGATACTCTATTACCGGGAGAATGAGATGCCGTGGGAAATCGTGGTTCCCGCGAACGACATCAAAAAGGCTGAGATTGTTGCGAAAGAAAAGATGCGTGAGTTCAACGCGGTTGACTATGAGATTGAGCTGATCGCTTGACGCTCCTCCCCTCCTCCAATACTTCAACATCCACTCCCTTATTCGGCCATCCTCGAGGACTCAGCCATGGGTCCTCCTACCTTTGAGAATTGCCCACACCCCGGCTAGAGCCCCATTCCTTTCAAGTCTCGCTTCGCGCCTTCTCGATCAATTTTTTCCTGACTCCTACCCAGAGGATGAGCTTCAGCTCCATACCAAAAATTACCTAAACTAAAAAAAGTTAAAGGATTAGCTCTCGCCCTCGATCTCTATGACCTTGACGTAGATCGGGAGCTCCGAGAGTTCTGAAAACGTTCTCTCAGCGGCCCTCCTTGAGCGGGCGAGCATCACGAAGGCGACATCGCCTTTGTACTTGGCCTCGGTGAAGCTTATTATGTCGCCCCTGGCTATGCCATAGCCGATCGTCTTCCTGACCTGATCCTCATACTTCCCTACCAGCTTTTCTGGTATGCTGAGCAGGACTCCGTAAATCATCTTATCACCCCCAGATGTGGAAAGGGAAAGGCATCACCCGCGCGACTGCTTGAACTGCTCCTGTATCTTCCTGTAGTACTCCATCGTCTCCTTGCTCACCGACGGCCCAATCTTCTTGAGGGCCTCCTCAAAGTCCTTCATAGTTACCTTGACCTTCTCGCGTATCTCGTGGGCCTTCATGCCGGGCCTGATGATGCCCTCCTGGAGCGCCCTCCTCATGGCGAGCATCGCGGCCTCCCTAACCACGGCCTCGATGTCGGCACCTGTGTAGCCCTCGGTTCTCTTGGCGAGCTCCTTGAGGTCCACGTCCTCCGCAAGTGGAACCTTCCTGGTGTGCACTTTGAATATTTCCAGTCTGGCCTTCTCGTCGGGCGCTGGAACGAGTATCAGCCTGTCAAACCTTCCTGGCCTGAGCAGGGCCGGGTCGATTATATCCGGCCTGTTGGTGGCTCCGATGACGACGACACCGCTGTTCTCCTGGATTCCGTCCATCTCTGTGAGGAGCTGGTTGATGAGCCTGTCAGTTACGCGGTTGACGTCGGTTCCCCTGCGCGGGGCGATGGCGTCAATCTCGTCTATGAATATCACCGTCGGAGCCGCCTGCCTAGCCTTCCTGAATATCTCCCTGATGTTCTTCTCGCTCTCGCCGACCCACTTGCTGAGTACCTCTGGGCCCTTGATGGCGATGAAGTTGGCCTCGCTCTCGTTCGCCACTGCCTTTGCGAGGAGGGTCTTACCCGTTCCTGGCGGACCGTAGAGGAGTATTCCCTTCGGCGGGGTGATTCCGAGCCCCATGAAGGCCTCCGGGTACTTGAGCGGCCATTCTACTGCCTCTCTGAGCTCCTGCTTGACGTCTTCCAGTCCGCCTATGTCGTCCCAGCGGACGTTCGGCACCTCAAGGAGGACTTCCCTGAGCGCTGACGGCTCTACCATCTTGAGGGCCTCGTAGAAGTCCCTCCTCGTAACTTTCAGCTCCTCAAGGACCTCCCTCGGTATGTGCTCGGCCTCGAAGTCAATCTTGCCCTCCTTGATGAGCCTTCTGAGCGCTGCCATAGCGGCCTCTCTCGCGAGGGCAGCCAAGTCGGCTCCAACGAAGCCGTGGGTGACCTCTGCCAGCTCGTCGAGGAGCGCATCAATGAGCCTGGCCTTGACCTCGTCGTAGAGCTTCTCGTCAACCTCTCTGAGGGCCCTCTTGATCTCCTCCTCGTTCTTTGTGTTCTTGATCTTCATTATGGCCCTCTCGGCGCTCTCGCGGTAGGTGTCGTTCTTCTCAAGCTTCTCAAGTATCTCGATTACCTTGTCCTTCCTGAAGTCTGGCTCAATTGGCATTCCTCTGGTGTGTATCTGGAGTATTTCTTTTCTACCCTGTTTGTCGGGGACGCCGACTTCAATCTCCCTGTCGAACCTGCCCGGCCTCCTCAAGGCAGGGTCAATAGCGTCGGGCCTGTTCGTGGCGGCTATGACTATGACCTTGCCCCTGCTCTTGAGGCCGTCCATCAACGTTAGGAGCTGGCTGACAACACGCTTCTCGACTTCTCCAACAACCTCCTCCCTCTTCGGCGCTATAGCATCAATCTCATCGATGAATATGATGCTCGGAGCGTTTTCCTCAGCTTCCTTGAAGATCTCCCTGAGCCTTTCCTCGCTCTCACCGTAGAACTTGCTCATTATCTCAGGTCCGTTGATGGCTATGAAGTGGGCGTTTGCCTCGTTTGCTACAGCCTTTGCGAGGAGGGTCTTACCCGTTCCAGGCGGTCCGTAGAGCAGGACACCCTTAGGCGGCTCAATCCCAAGCCTCTCAAAGAGCTCCGGGTGCTTGAGAGGAAGTTCTACCATCTCGCGGATCTTCTGGATGGCGTCGCTCAGACCTCCGATGTCTTCGTAAGTGACCTCAGGAATGCTCTCCTCGCGGATCTCAACTGCCTGGGGGAGAACCTCCACTTCCGTGTTGTAAGTTATCTGGACAATGCCCTTGGGAACCGTGTTCACAACCACGAACTTTAACTCGCCAAAACCTATTGGCATGGCCTCGAAGAGGCCCCTGATAAGGTCGTCGAGCGGGCTTCCGTAATAGCCGGTCTCTCCCCTGCCGCTCGCTACAATTATGTCTCCCTTTACAACCGGCCGCCCTAGAAGGTTCTGCTTGACTATATCACCCGGTATCTGGAGGATGACACCCTTCTGGGCAGGGGCCAGGACAACTTTCTTCGCTTCCTGAACCTGGGCCTTCCTGACGGTGACGTAGTCACCTATACTCACGCCCGCGTTCTTTCTGATATAACCGTCCATTCTTATTATGTCGAGCCCCCTGTCGTCGGGGTGGGCGTTGGCGACTATCGCGGCGGTTGAGCGCGAACCTATGAGCTCAACGATGTCGCCCACACTGACTCCAAGCTTCCGCTGGTACGGCCTGTCAAAGCGGACTATCCCCCTCCCAACGTCAACTTTCAATGCCTCTGCAACCCTGAGCTTTATCTCCTCAACCCTATCCTCGCCCTTTCCAAAAATCACAGCCGACACCTCCCGCGCTTTTTCATGACAGCTATTGTACAACCCAATGGTATAAAAACCCCTCCGCTATTTCTTTCTCCTCTGTTTCTCTATCGCCTCCTCAAGGGTCATGTTGCCTATGGCCACTTCCCTCGCAAGCTTCGTGGAGATTGTAATGTTGCCGCTCAGTTCCCTGCTCCTCCTCTTGATGTCCTCAATCTCGCGTTTGGTCGGTTCTCTGACTTCCAAAAGGTCTCTGATAGCGATCTCTCGCCCTCCCCTGAGGCCGATGTTTATTGACGCCACTATATCCTGAACTCCTGGTGCCTCCGTATTGCCGACCTTTGGCGTCGTCCTCGCCTCATTCACGAGTATAACCCTAAAGTCGTAGCCAAGCTCCCTCCCGAGGGCCTTAAGGGTCAGGGTCCTCTGCCTCTTGGCCCCATGCCCGATCTTTATTCTCGCCTCCGGGTACTTCTCAAGCAGTTCTAAGACTATCGAAACATCCCTCGGATCTTTCATTCTGTAAACCTCAAGGACTCGATTGTCGGCCACGACGCTAACGCCGGGCCTCTCACCGGGGTCTATGGCTATAAACACCTGCTTGAACCGTTCCCTACCTTCAAGGAACGCGAGAAGCTCGTCTATGAAGCTCTCATCTTCAACGATGATTTTGGCGGGGAAGTCCACCTTCCCCCAGCTAGCCTCGTCAACGAGGGCCACCTCAACGTCAAAGGGTATCTTCTCACCAGGCCTGAGGCTGTAAAAGCCTATACCGTAAGCCTTCAGGGTCTTCACGATCAGGTAGTACTTCCTTGCATCTTCGGTGATGACCGCTACTCTCATTACCTCCCCCTGCCAGAATGCGAGAAAAAGTCTTAAATCTTTCACCCCCATATGCTTTTGGAGGTAAGTGGTATGTTCCAACCTAAAAAGAAGCTGAGGAAGGTCGAGGAAGACGAGGACTACCTTGAGGAAGAGCTCTGGGAAGATGAATTCGAAGATGAGGACTGGGAGGACGAATGGGAAGAAGATGAATGGGAAGAGGAAGAAGACTGGTAGAAAAGCCTGTCCTCGAACTCCCTCTGAATTTTTACGCCCATTTCAAATGTTTCACGGGACCTTTGTAAGAGATCTGCACTACCACTTTTCTTCGCATCACCCAGCATCTCAAAGGCAAGGGCCTTAAGCAGACGGGCGAGAAGATAACCACTCCGCGGTCTCAGAATTGACTCCGCAATCTTCCTGTCCAGCAAACCCCTCACCACAACTTCCCGCATTAGGAGAAGCCTTTTCACGGGATTCCCGATCTTGGGAGCGAGAAGTATAAGGGTGTCCAGTTTCTCCTCCTCAAGCGATCTGAGGGCAAGGAGATAAGCAAGATTCTCAGTCCGCTCTACATTCTCAGCAATTCCAAGGGCCCTCTCAAAGAGGCCTGCCTTAAAGTAGAGCAGTCCAGCCTCCTCAAGGAGCTCGTCCCGGAGTGGCCCTTCCACGAGTCCGGCCCAGTACTCGAGCTCCTCAACGCTAGCAAGCTCCTTGACAAGATGAAGGTAGTCTAAAAAATAGCCAGCCTGCCGAAGCTCAACGCCAAAAGCAGGCTTCTCGGGGACGTGTTTAGGGGTTTCACCAAGTTGAATGACCTCATTATGAAATTCACCCTTTATTTTAAGTATCTCGCCCCCAGGCATCAGCTTACCGTCCTTGAAGAGCACCCCCGGCGGGAGGGGTTTGAGTGCCTCAACATCGTTCTCATCGAGACCGAGCTCGCCGAGGCTTACTTCGGCGCCCCTTTCAACTATCACCTTGGCTAAGATCGTTGCAACTGCCCTGAATGCCTTTTTTCGAGTAAACTCACTCCTTATCTTCCTGGCGACTTCTATAGCCAGCTTAAAATTGCCCCCCTTTGAAAAAAGGTAGGAGAGGTTTGCAAAGGCCTCATCCCGTAGGGACTCCGTGGAGATGACCTCTGCAGTTTTAAGGGCCAGCTCTAGGTTCCTCTCAGCATAAGCCTCAGCAACCCACTTAAGGGCATAGTCCCTCCAGTAGGGCTCTTCTATACTCTGGGCTATCAGCAGGGCTGTTTCGAGGTCACCTTTACTTATGAGGCTTCTAACGTCAATCAACCTCTCATCCATTTCAACCCCTCAGTCCGGGGAACCACACCTTCTTTCCGGCTTTCTCCTTCTCCTCGTCCCATTCGGCGAGTATCTTCACCGCCTCGCTCGCTACCAAAGCCGCTTCCTTCTCCCCGGCCTTACCGAACTCGTTGGTGACGCGGTTAGCGAAGACCGCACAGACACAGCCAGCTCTGAGCCCGTAGATGTTGGCAAGCGTGTAGAGCGTAGCGGCCTCCATCTCGAAGTTCGTGACCCTCGCCTGCCTGAGGTCGTCGAGGATGTTCCTCGCGAAGCTTGGGAAGTAGCCGTTCAGACCCGGCCTGCCCTGGCCGAGGTAGAAGCTGTCCGTCGAGGCAGTTATGCCTATGTGGTACTTAACGCCGAGGGTTTCGGCCGCTTCAATCAGCGCGAGCGTGACCTCAAGGTCAGCAACGGCCGGATACTCGACGCGGACGTACTGCTTTGAGGTTCCCTCAAGCCTCACAGCGGCCTTGGCTATAATCAGGTCGCCTATCTCCATCCCCGGCTGGATTGCACCCGTCGAGCCGACCCTTATGAACGTGTCAGCGCCTATCGCCGCGA
>Ga0256838_1000982_pt1 | contig 14562 bp, 18 predicted proteins | sample 4571419metaG_FD_185978 | JGI IMG/M metagenome (GOLD analysis project Ga0256838, IMG submission 185978) | Hydrothermal vent microbial communities from Guaymas Basin, Mexico - 4571-419 | ecosystem: Environmental > Aquatic > Marine > Hydrothermal vents | place: Mexico: Guaymas Basin | collected...
CTGGTAACTTTTCTAATATCTCTAGGGTCATCTCTATATCAATGAGTTCTTTTATTTCTATTTTCATAGCTTATTTTAAACATATTTATTCTTTGTTATTGCTTAGAATTGTATGAAAATGACCTATCACCAGTATAGGTGAACTCTGTGAGGTAAGTAGGTTCTACAAGTTTGGGTGCATTTTCTACTGTTACATCGCTAATATGTATCGTAACCTCTTGCGTATATTCATTACCCTTACTATCGGTAGCCGTCACAGTAAAGGTATAAAGTATATCACCAGACTCATAATCAGGAGCATCTACAAAGGTAATGACTCCTGTTGTGCTATTAATCTCAAATAGACTACTATTGCCATCACTTATCGCATAAGTCACTGTGTCTGTGGTACTAAGCTCTACTGTGAGTGCTGAAATGTTGTTTTCTGCTACGGAGATATTGGAGTCATTGATAAATGTAGGGGCTACCGTAGCATTATCAGTCAGTATAAAGTTTGTGATGATACTTAGCGTTGCGTGTAGTTGCTTATCACTCAAAGCCGTATTTGCCGAAGCACTTTGCATCGTGAAGCCAAAGAGAAAGAGTATGGGGAGTAATTTATGAAGCATGGATTTCATAGGTTTCCTTTGTTGGGTATTGTGGGTATTGTGGGTAATGTGGGTAATGTGGGTAATGTGGGTAATGTGGGTAATGTGGGTAATGTGGGTAATGTGGGTAATGTGGGTAATGTGGGTAATGTGGGTAATGTGGGTAAAATTGTAACATAATTTTACTTAAAACTTAGTTACTCTTAACGAGGCTAAAGCCATCGTGTCCGATGAGTTTTACACGAAGTCTAATAAGATTGATGGGGTAAAACTGACTACACGAGATGAGTTTAATCTCCATTAGGTATAATCGCATTTATATATTTGTCATTATAAAGGTTTAATTATGTCTCTTTCTGTTGTGATACTCGCTGCTGGTCAAGGTACGCGTATGAAATCTAGTACACCTAAAGTTTTACACGAAATCTCTGGAAAGTCTATGCTTTTTCATGCTATAGATGCGAGTAAGGCTATCTGTGATGATATTACAGTTGTTCTTTACCATCAAGCCTCACGTATACAAGAAGAGATAGAAAAGCATTATGAGGGTATCCACTTTCATATACAAGATGCCCAAAAGTTCCCTGGTACAGGTGGGGCTATGAAAGGTGTTACACCCAAAAATAAGCGTACCTTGATACTCAACGGAGATATGCCTTTAATTACCAAAGAGTCTCTTTTGATGCTCACTACAGGGGATGCTGAGATTAATATGTCTGTGATATGTCTTGATGTGCCTCAAGGATATGGACGTGTTATCATAGAAAATGACAAAGTACAAAAGATAGTTGAGCAGAAAGATTGTAATGAAAAAGAGGCATTAACCCAAACAGTTAATGCAGGTATTTACTGTGTTGATACTTCGCTTTTAGAGCACTATATCCCTGCTTTGGACAATGACAATGCCCAAGCGGAATACTATCTCACCGATATTATCAAGATGGCTGTCGATGCAAATAAAACAGTAGAGCCTATCTATGTAAAAGAAGAAGAGTTCAAAGGGGTAAACTCTAAACTTGACTTAGCCCACGCAGAAGAGATATTACAACGCCGTATCAAAACAGAGTGGATGAAAGCAGGTGTCTCTATGCGTCTGCCTGACACCATCTATATCGATAGCCAGGCTACCTTTGAGGGGGAATGTATCTTAGATAATGGTGTGAGTATCCAAGGGGCTTCTCATATCATCTCTTCACATATCAAAACCCATTCGATTATCGAGTCTTCACAGATAGAAAACTCTGATGTAGGACCTATGGGGAGAATACGACCTGATTCTATCCTCAAAGATACACATATTGGTAACTTTGTTGAAGTCAAACAATCTACACTTCATGGCGTAAAAGCTGGTCATCTAGCCTATATTGGTAATGCAAGTATAGAAGAAGGCTCAAACATAGGGGCTGGTGTGATTACCTGTAACTATGATGGAAAAAATAAATACAAAACAACCATTGGTAAAAATGTATTTGTAGGTTCAGATAGCCAACTCATAGCCCCACTTAATATCCCTGATGATGTGATGATAGCAGCAGGTACAACTGTAACAAAAGAGGTAGAAAAAGGGTCTCTTATCCTCTCTCGTACCCCACAAAAGAGTATCAAAAACTTTTTTTATAAATTTTTTGGAAATGTATAATATGCAAATAGACTTACAAGGAAAATCTATTTTACTCGGTGTGACAGGTAGTATATCGGCATATAAAGCCTGTGACTTAGCACGTCTTTATATCAAAGCAGGAGCATCAGTACATGTAGTGATGACCCCATCAGCAGAGCGTTTTGTATCAGCCCTTACCTTTGAGGCTCTTACGCGTAATGCTGTACTTACAGAAGATTCTGAGTCATGGGGTTCTGAGTTAAACCATATTGATATAGGCAAGAGATGTGATGTCTTTGTCATCGCTCCTGCTACTGCCAATACACTCAACAAACTTTCTAAAGGCATTGCTGATAATATCTTGACACAAACGGTTTTGGCATTTAAGGGTACGATGATAGTAGCCCCCTCTGCCAATACCCAAATGCTAAGTAACCACTATACTACAGGGTCACTCAAAATGTTAGGGGTTAATGATTATATCATCGTCAAACCACAAGAAAAAGTACTCGCCTGTGGTGATTTGGGCAATGGTGCGTTAGCAGAGCCTTTAGAGATATTTCATCAAACAGCCAAAGCCTTGCTCACAGAATCTTTTTGGGAAGATAGACGCATCGTAGTCACAGGTGGAGGTACAAGAGAAAAGATAGATGAAGTACGTTACATTTCTAACTTTTCTTCAGGGAAAATGGCAAAATCACTCTGTCTCTCTTTGTATCTTAAAGGGGCTGATGTATGTTATATTACTACCATGGGGAAGGAGGGTTTACCTAGTGACATCTATACGATTGATGCCGATGAAGCCCAAGAGATACTTGACTATACCAAAGATGCCATTCGTGTAGCCAAAAAAGGTAAAATGTCTAAACCTTCTATGAACCACTCTGATAGACACCTCATACAAAAAGAGCCGTACCTCTTTATGGTCTCTGCTGTGGCTGACTATCGTCCTAAATTTCCACAAGAGGGAAAGCTCAAAAAGTCTATGCTAGGAGAGACGTGGAATATCGAACTTACACAAAATACCGATATTCTCTCTCATTTAGATAAAACAGATATTAAAACTGTGGCATTTAAAGCCGAAATGGACAGTAAAGAGGGTCTCAATAATGCAATAGCCCTACTTGATGCTAAAGGTGTCGATGCTGTGTGTTACAACTTACTTCAAGACAGCACTGGTTTTGGTGGGAATGAAAATGAGATTACATTTATCTCTAAAGAGGGACTCTCTCCTTTAGGACGTGCTGATAAACTAACGCTCTCTTTTAAGATACTCCATGAAGCCCAAAAACTTTCTCATGAGAATAGTACCGATGGATAAAGAGCGTTTACAACATATCGCTATCATTATGGATGGGAATGGTCGATGGGCAAAAGAGCGTGGATTTAAGCGAACACGTGGTCATGAAGCAGGTGCTGAAACGATTCGTGACATCACGACCTATTGTGCTGAACATAAAACGATACAGAGTGCTACTTTTTATGCCTTTAGTACCGAAAATTGGAAACGCCCCAAGATTGAAGTTGAATTTCTTATGAAACTCCTTGATAAATATCTTAAAAATGAGCTAAAAACCTATCAACAATATAATATACGCTTTCAAGCGATTGGCAATATCGATGCTTTTTCTAAATCGTTACAAAATCGTATCCGTGAAACAGAAAGACTTACCAAAGACAATAGCAACCTCACGCAAATCCTAGCCCTAAACTATGGAGGACGTGCTGAGATTACGATGGCGGTCAATACACTTATCAAAGAAGGTAAAAAAGAGATACGAGAAGAAGATATTTCTCAAGCATTGCAAACTTCTTATACAGATATTGATATACTTATACGTACCTCAGGAGAAGAGCGTATTTCCAATTTTTTACTTTGGCAACTCTCTTATTCTGAATTTTATTTTACAGAGACACTTTGGCCTGATTTTAGAGCCAAAGAATTAGATGATATTTTACAAAAATTCACACAACGTCACAGACGCTTTGGAGGTCTATAATGCAAGAAAATTTACTGATTGAAATCATGGTTATTGTTTTTATTTTTGGGTTACTTATTGGTTCATTTTTAAATGTGGTCATTTACCGTGTCCCAAAAAGTGAGAGTATTGCCTTTCCTGCTTCCAAATGTCAAAGCTGTCAAACATCCCTAAAGTGGTATCATAATATCCCTCTATTTTCTTGGTTGTTTTTACGTGGTAAGTGTGCTTTTTGTGCTACGCCTATCTCTAAACAATACCCTTTTATAGAATTTTTTACAGGTATGTTATTTTTAATACTTTATCTCAAACTAGGCTGGGTATGGTATCTGCCTTTTGTAGCACTTTCTTTTGCTTCACTCTTAGCCCTTGTGATGATAGATTTCAAATATATGGCTGTACCTGACAATATCAATTTTATTGCCCTACTCTTTGCACTGATACAACCCAACTTTTTGGATGCCATGATGTATGGGGCTATCGCATCCGTTGGGCTGTACCTTATTGGTCTTTTTTCATCTTTTATTGCTCGTAGAGAAGCGATGGGTGGTGCTGATGTCATCGTAGCAGGAACAATGGGTGCATTACTTGGATTCCCCAATTTCTTTGTAGCGATTTTTCTTTCTGCGATACTAGCGATGATTCCTGCGATAATATGGAGAGAGAAAGGTGTGCCTTTTGTACCATTTTTAGCATTGGCTACATTCATTGTCTACCTCTATAACAGCGAAGCTACACAACTATTGGAACGTATTATTTATGGCTAAAATTAAAGTAAGTACCTATATATCGAGTAATTTTGTCAAATCCTTTTTGACCATATTTTTACCTTTTTTTCTTATTATATCTTTGGTATATTTGGTCAAGATTGCAGCCTTAACTTCTAAGATACAGATTACTTTTGCAGAGCTATTGAAACTCTTTTCATACTCTGTACCTGATATTGTTTTTTATACGCTACCCCTCTCCTTTATCGCAGCATTAGCCAATATCTTAATCAAACTTTCACAAGACAATGAACTCATAGCACTGTATGCCTTAGGTCTTAAAGCACATAAAGTCTTACGTAGCCTTGTGATATTGGCTGTACTTTTTTCGTTACTTTTAGTTTCGATTAGTTTTTTAGCCATGCCGTTGAGTAAACAGTTTTATAAATCGTTTAAATCAGATAAAAAAGCTGAAGCCAAACTCAATATTGTAGCAGGAGAATTGGGACAAAAGTTTGGAGAGTATTATATCTATGTAAAAGATAAAAAAGAAAATATACTCAATGATTTGGTCATCTATAACCGTACAGACAAAAATAGTGAACAATTTTTTGCTGCCCAAACAGGTCAACTCAATCACAATAAAGCAGTAAGCTCTCTAAAACTCAATGATGGCTATGGCTATACCTATGCTCCATTAAAGCTCCAACAAGCCAAATATAAATCCCTAGAGATATATGATGGTGTCCAAAAAACACCCTATAGCTTTGTGGATATAATTACCCATTGGAGTAGAGCTTCTACTGAACCTAAAATTATGCATAGGATACTCTTTTTTGTTTTTGTAAGTCTTATCCCATTACTCTCTATCTATCTTGTGGCTTCTTTTACGATGATTAACCCTCGTTATCAAGAAGACCGTTCTTTTTTTATCATGTTTATCGTCTCTTTATCTCTTTATATGATAGCATCTGCCTTAGAAAAATGGGGTACACCTCTTCTTTTAATGCTTGCTATTTTCGCTACAATAGTTTTGGGCTATACACTCTTTAAAATACGTGTTGCTAAGTATTTTTAGATGCGTGTCAAAGCTGTCATTGCCTATGATGGGTCTGCATATTTGGGTTTTCAAAAGCAAAACTCTACTACACAGACTATTATGTATGCCCTAGAAAAAGCCCTGCGTAATTTACACATTGATACAGCCATAGTAGGAAGTGGTAGAACCGATGCTGGGGTACATGCCTCAGGGCAAGTCATACACTTTGACCTTCCTCCTTATTGGAAAGATTTAAAAAAACTCAAAGTAAACCTTAACCGTAAACTAAAAGATATATATATCAAACATATCACAGAGGTATCATCTGATTTTCATGCTAGATTTTCTGCTAAAAAACGGCTCTATCGCTATATCTTTAAAACACAAAAACCCTCTGTATTTGAACAAAAGTATATCTCTTATTATGCCCCTTTTGATAAAGCATTACTCATACAAGCACTGCATATCTTTGTAGGGAAACATGACTTTGATGCCTTTCGTAAGACAGGTTCGCTTACCCATACAAGTATAAGAGAGATTTACTCTGTATCCTATAAAGAACGCCATGGCTATCATTTTATCTATTTTCAAGCCAATGGTTTTTTACGTGCACAGGTAAGGATGATGATTGAGGCTTCTATGTTATGTGCTAGGGGTAAACTAACACTAGCCTCACTCAAAGACCAACTCGATACACAGCGTAAAAATACAAGCACACTTGCCCCAGCTGAAGGATTATATCTAGCTAAAATACTCTATGGCAAGGAAATACAATGAAATACCCTACTCTACTGATAGTTAGCAGCATTATACTCTTTGGCAATCCTAAGACAAACAATGAACGTATGGACATGCTCTATCTTAAAAATGCTTGTAACTCTTGTCATGGGATGTATGGGGAGGGAATGGGTGCTACACCACGACTTCAAGGTAAAAAAGAGGCTATTCTCTTACGCCGACTCAAAGCATTACAACAAGGCAAAACACGTTCTGCTTTTGGTGGGGTCATGGTATCTTTTGCCAAAGCGTTAGATGAAAATCAAACTATAGAAATGGCAAAATATCTCTCAAATCTTACGACAAAAATAGATGCAAATAGATATGAGATAGAGTATGACCCAGCAGGAGACGGTGGGTCTTAAGACGAAGAGCTATGGTACGAAGAGCTTATGGTACAGTAATAGTTATATTCTCTTCCACACCTGTAGTTTCCATAATACTTTTTTCTACTTCTACTATAGGGGTAGCTACTTTTACTTCTTTTATATCTCGTAATTCTAGTTGTACAGCATTAAACTCTTTTTGTACCAAGTTTACTTTTTGTATTTCATCTTCTAATAGATTATTTAACTGCTTTGTCTTCTCTTTTTCAACTTGTACTTGTGCAACATTTATCCCATGTTTATACACCAGTTCGCCACCTTCTTTTCCTTGATTTAACATCATGACTACAAAAGCCATAAGGGTAAAAATATACAGTGCTTTTAAAATACCATTACCCGTCATAGCGAACAGCTTTAAGACAAGTACCACTACAGAACCTAACATCAAATAAATACCCAAAAGCTTATGCTCAGATAGTGCTACCTTGGCTGATTCAGTCAAGAGTGGATAGGCTTCTTTTCCATCTACAAGCCCTGAGAGGTATGCACCAATAGATAATAGTACAGTGAGTATCAACAAAAAGAAAGAGACACCCCCAACGGCTTTTTTCTTCATCATTAAATTTGTAATTTCCAATAAAAGTATCACAACAGGTAAGGCAATAAGAAAATGGTCAATAGCTGGGTGTAATAGTACGGGGATATTAAAGGGAAGGTCTATTTTGGGTAAAACGATTTCGGGTAAGGTCATATTTTAATCCTTGAAATTTAATAATTATTTAGAGTATAACACAAATCTATTTAAAAAGGCTTCACAATAACCATAATAACGATAAAAATCATTAATAAAGTCGGCACTTCATTGTACATTCTAAGCCATTTTGAGGTTTTATAATGAGGAAAACCTATCATTGTTTTACGAATAGACTCCAAAGAAAAGTGATAGGCAATCAAAAAAACCAAAGCCAATAATTTTGCATGCATCCAACCCCCTGTAGAAAATATTCCTGAGTTTAAGTAAAGCATGGTAGATCCAGTAATAATCGTTGCCCACATAGCAGGAGTACCTATATATTTAATGAGCTTATATTCTTGTATCTTTACAATATCTGTAAATGCTTTGGTGTCAGCATTTTCACGATGATAGATAAAAAGCCTCGGTAAGTAAAACAACATTGCCATCCAAGAGACAAAACTCATCACATGAAACGCTAAAATCCAACTATAATATGCCATCTATTTCTCCATTATTTCAAAATCTTTTTTATTGTAAACTACTAACTGTAATGTATTATAATATCCAATATGAGCATAGTCTATCTTGATTTGTGTACCATTTTTAGGTGTGAGTTTCTTTTTTTTAAAATAAATGGGAATTTTGTGACCATCTACACGTAAAAAACGATTATGATACACTCCTATTATCCCTCTTATCACTTCATTTTGTTTGATACTTTTTGCCATGAGTGATTTTTGCTCTTTATAGTAAGCATCCAAAGAAACCAATCCTTTGTCCTTTAACGTATAGGCATGGGTAATTTCTTTGAGTCCATGATAATTTTTGATAGCCTCTACATACATATCATATTTATGCCCCATTTTTAAGCCACTAGCACAGCCATAGAGCAAGATACCACGTCCATGCCTATCATGCTTGATGATGGCATTTCTACCTCTTTTTAGTATGACTACCACATCTTGTAATACAATAGGATATTCTAAGCTTTCTATCTCATAGAGTGATTCTATACTTTTATTTTTATCTTGTTTTACTGTATGTTTATAGGTATCGGCTTGATAGGCTTTGGTATCAAAAGAGGCTACAAGAGGTAGATGGTCAGAATAGCCTTTACCGATATGTTTGTTTTTTTTGTATTTCCATCTGTTAAGGTAGCCTTTTTTAGTGAAGAGATACCCTGCTTTATAGACTTTAAAAGAGTTGTTAATATAGTCTATCCCTTTACCATCAAACATTTTTGCTTCTAAGACGATATGGTCTAAAGATGATTTTTTAGTATAATACCGATAGCTCCAACGCTTTGAGACTTTTAACTCATTCCATAAATCATAGTGTATACCCTCTTGCAAGGAGAGCATATCTTCTTCACTCACAAGTGTATCACCTATTTTTGTTTTTAAAATGTCATTGAGTGCTGTTTGTCCATTGCTATCATCAAGTTTTTTAGCTAAGGTCAAATAGGCATTATAGTCACTATTTAAATCACCCAAGATGATATACTCTTGCGTAGAAGACAACATTTTGATACGCTTCATCAATGCTTTGGCATAGACAATACGCTTACTCTCATAGCCCTGATATGCCAAAGATTTCCAATGGTTGACAAAGAGCGTCAAAGAATGCCCCTCGATAGTCGCTTCTACTTCTAAGATATTACGTACTTTTGGGATGCTACTTACTTCTATATCTTTATGTTTTGTGAGTGGAAAACGTGAAAGAATAGCTACTTGTATCGCAGCCCCTTTTTTATGGGTGATAGCATTATAGGCATAAGGACAGCCTACACTTTGGAGGGTATTACTTAGTCGTGTGAGTATCGCTTGATTTTCTATCTCTTGTAAGCCAATAATATCAGCATCCATATCACAAATGACTTCTGCGATATGATAAAGTTTTATCTTTAAGATACGTTCATTCCACTGATGCTTATGAGGGATATACTCCTCATATTCGCTCCCTTGGTACACCATATCAAAAAGGTTTTCTACATTATACGTGGCTAAGGTAAAGGATTTACTCCACAAGCACAAAGGCAGAAAAAGTAAAACATATCTCAACTTAACGAAACATTTTACTCAACATATCCATAGCACCTTGTGGTCCACCTACTTGGGCTAACATCTCATCCATGATACCACCTTCTCCAGCTGTAGATTTATCTACAATTTGAGGAAGACTCTCCGCCAAAGCTTCTTTAGCACTCTCTTCAGAGATTCCTAGATTTGAAGCAAATTCAGAAACCTTATCAGCTCCCAATAAATCTGTGATTTGATCTGAAGAGATAGATGCATTTTCACCATTACCCAACCATGACCCCACTATCTCACCTAAACCATTTTGAGAGAGTCCACCCATCAAAGAAGCCAAATCTAAGCCACCTTCACTATTACTAATGAGTCCACTAAGTGCTGAAGTAATCGCATCTGTATCCAAACCTGTTGTCGTACTATCACTATTGTTTTGCATCATACTCGCACCCATTTTCATCAAATTCATTAAGTCCATACTCTTTCCTTTTTATCTATAAATTATTTGCTAATCTTACCATAAAATCAGAGGAAATCCAAATAAACTAAAATATCAATTTGTAACAATAGTATCCATTTAAATAATTTAAGTAATGAAGTCAAAATTATCTATGAAAATAATAAATAAGTAAGATATACTAAAATATTCAACACATAAAAGGAATATAATGAAAAACATACCAACCATTGCAATGACTGCACTTCTTGGATTTACGCTACTTACTTCAACTGCAACAGCAGGGAAAATCAACAAAGGTCAAAAAATCTATAGTAAAAAGATAAAAGGTCAATGTGAAGATAAGACAGGTACAGAGTTTGCCGCAGCACACACACAAGCAGAATGGCAAGCAGCACTAAAAGATGGTAAATTTGAAGCTACTGTAAAAGCATTTTGTCCTAAATTAGAGACATACAAAGAAAAATGGACAGAACATCTTTTTGAATTTGCAAATGAGTATGCATCTGATACAGGTAACGAACCAGCGTGTTAATCTCTAAGAGGGTAACTTTTACCCTCTATCTACAAAAAACTTCGCTTTTTTTATCCCATTAAATGTCGTTTGCTTGACCAAACTATAGCCTATCATATTTTCAAAATATATCTTATCACCTACTTCCAAAACTTTATCAAAAGTATACAAGCCCAAAATATCCCCTGTAATACAACTTACCCCTGTCAAGACATATTTATACTCCCCTATGGTATGTGACATACCTCTTCTTGTTAAAGAACGTTGGGTGATTGCTACATCAAGTAAATGTGTCTCTATCGAAGTATCTAGTATCACTTGTGGTGGATAGCTAGGGATAATATCTAATACCGTGGTCATAAAATACCCCGTATCATTGACCACGGTACTACCTGGTTCAAAATAAATTTTTAGAGTGGGGTACTTACGTTCAAAGGCATTGATAGCTACGATGAACCCCTCTACATCATAATCCTTTTCTGTAAAGTTTTGCCCTCCTCCAAGATTGAGCCATTTGAGTCTAGGTAAGATAGCATGATAGTGGCAAGATATATGTTCTAAAAGTACGTGTAAAGCATCTATATTTTGATGACAAAAAGCATGAAAATGTAACCCTTCTAAGGTAGAAAAAAGTTCTTTATCTCCCTGATATGCATCTAAAAATAGTTGATAATCTACCCCAAAACGGCTTGTTTCACTACTCGCATCACAGTAGCTAGGTTGTTGTAGGGCTAGTTTTGGATTAATGCGTAAACCTATAGAAGCGTGTTTAGCCGTAGATTGATGATAGTTTTGCCATTGAGACAAAGAGTTAAAACTCATCGTATCACTCTGCATTGCTAACATCTCTACCTCCTTAGGATAAAAAGCAGGGGCATAGCTATGAATATGACTCTTTTTGCTATGTTGGGCTTGTGAGAGTTCTGTACTATTGCCTATACTAAAGCCTGAAAAGGTATTTGCGATAAGGTCTAAGCCCTCTTTTTCATTAAAGCACTTTAGGGTATACAGCCAAATAACATTGCTTTGCTTTTGAAATCTTTGAAAGAGAGCCAAATTCTTTTGTAGTCTCTTTTCTTCTAGTATAAAGCAAGGAGAAGGATAAGAAGCCTTATCTCTCATACCACTTATCCCAACCATTGTTATAATAATATATCAAGCTATGCTTACTAAGCTGATTACTCTGCACATCACTTCGACTCATATCTTTATCAAAATGGGTCATACTTTGCATGGTTTTGCTATCAATATATTTTAACCCATCTAGCGGCATAATCGCTTTGATAGGTAGTGCCAAATGTGAAGCTAAGATAAAGCCCCACTCTCCAAAACTAGGTACATAGGTATGATACGGCAGTGTTTTAAAACCTGATGATTCTAGTGTAGAAGCGATACACCAAAAAGCATCTCGTGAAAATAAAGGAGACGTTGATTGTGTCACCATCGCTCCTGAACGAGAGAGATGAGAAGAAAGCGTATGATAAAAGGCTTTTGAATAGAGACGACTCAAAGAGATATTATTAGGGTCAGGTAAATCAATAATAATCACATCATAAAAATGTTGAGATGTTTCTATAAATTTCCACGCATCTTGATTGATGACTGTCACTTTGGCACTCTCATAAGCATGATGATTGAGCGTACTTAGTAGAGGATGTGTTTTAAAAAGTGTGGTAATCGCAGGATCTAAATCTACAAGTGTGACATGACCCACATCATCATATCTAAGTACTTCTCTTAAAGCCAAGCCATCACCCCCACCGATAATCAGTATATTTTCATGTGATTGGCTCATATTCATCACAGGATGAACCAGTGACTCATGGTAACGGTGTTCATCAAGACTATCAAACTGTATCGCTCCATTGATATAAAACTGGATACGCCCCTTTTGAGCAGTGACGATAAGCTTTTGATAGGGTGTTTGCTTAGAGTAGATAATCTTGTGTTGATAGAGTTTATTTTCTAAGATAGAGACCAAAGAAGATGACTTTATAAAACCAATACTTAACACCAACGCAATCATAACGATACTAATGATATACTTTTTATTTAAAATATCTCTAAAGATATAATATGCCATAGCACCCACAATAAGATTGAGTCCACCAAACAAAAAAGAAGTTTGCATCAGTCCTAACTGTGGTACAAGCACCAAAGGGAAAAGTAAAGACGCGAACAATGCCCCAATATAATCTACCGTAAAGACATTAGAGATATTGGTCTTGAGTGAAAAACTTTCTTTTAAGATACGAATAATAAGAGGTATCTCTACACCTAACATACTCCCCAAAGAAATAGTCACAAGATATAAAAAAGCATCATAATTTTGAAGATAAGCAAAAGCATAAAAGAGTATAAAGGCTGAAAACCCACCCACAAGAGCAATACTAAACTGTATCAGTATAAAAGCACGTTCCAACTGCTCTTCTATAAAACGAGAGAGCCATGCCCCCACACCCATAGAAGACATAAAAAGCCCTATTACCAATGAAAAATGATAAATAGAATCTCCCAAAAGATACGAAGAGAGTGTCCCTGCTAAAAGTTCATAAACCAAGCCACAAATAGCGATAACAAAAGTACCAAAAAGTAAGGCTATCTCTTTATGTTTGAGTGTCTGTTGCATATATAACCTTTTGAATAAGCGTAATGTATCATAAAAAGTAAAAATAGTGAAGTGTAAAAAGAGTATAGAAGGGTTTCAAAAGCCAAAAAGGCTTTTGAAAAGAGTTGAAACGATTATTTCATTGCTGCAATATATTCTGCAACAGCTTTAATAGTTGCTTCATCATAAGATGCAACTTGACCTTTCATAACACCACCCATACCATGAACATTTAATGTACCAGCTTTATAACCGTTAAGTTGCTCAATCGTTTTAGCAGCATCTTGACCTGTAATAATAGCAGATTTTCCCATAGCAGCTGTTTCACCGTTTGCACCATGACAAGCAACACATTTAGCATACGCAGCAGCACCATCAGCCATAAGTAGTGTAGTTCCAGCAAATAACATTGAGATTGCAAATTTTTTCATTTTAATTCCTTTTATAATTATAATTTTTTATTATTATATAAATAATAATACCTCTGATTTATTCAGTAGGAAAATCATATAGTGATTTTACTTAATGTTAAATGAATTGATTCATAAGATATTAGTCTTTTTCACTTTGGTACAAATAGTAATACTTACGAGCCACTTGCAAAGAATCATAAGAGTCTAGGTAAGGTGATGTATTGCGTTCCTATGTTTTGTTATGCGTTCAACTTTGCAATGAGTTCTTTTCCTCATTCCACAGCTCCAGCTGTGGAATGCCTATCAGACTCCAAATAACTTATGCTATAATAACCTAAAAAAGGCTATAAATATGAAGTTCGCAAACCCCACAAATGATATAGCATTTAAAAAGATATTTGGTGATGAAAATAAAACAGAAGTGCTAATATCATTTCTAAACTCAATACTTGACTTCAAAGGAAATAAAGAGATAAAAAGTGTAACAATAGCCAATCCATACCAAGTGCCCAAAATAAAAGAGCTAAAAAACACAATACTTGATATAAAAGCAATAAACCAAAATGATGAACACTTTATCGTAGAGATGCAAGTAGAAAAAGATAAAGAGTTCGCTAAAAGAAGCCTATATTATACTTCAAAATCTTATGTAGAACAGATTGATAAGTACCTAAACTAAATTAAACAATACTATCTATACCCATTAAAATCAATCTGATAATATGTACCATAGCCATCAAGAACCTTCTGAATGTATTGCATCATATTTTTCCAACTTAAATAAGCAGA
>Ga0256838_1000983_pt1 | contig 14559 bp, 16 predicted proteins | sample 4571419metaG_FD_185978 | JGI IMG/M metagenome (GOLD analysis project Ga0256838, IMG submission 185978) | Hydrothermal vent microbial communities from Guaymas Basin, Mexico - 4571-419 | ecosystem: Environmental > Aquatic > Marine > Hydrothermal vents | place: Mexico: Guaymas Basin | collected...
TCGGGGTCTATGTTCTCGGGCAAGAGAGAACCAGCGATTACGGCGCGTGAGCCGATGAGCGGTTTCCGCGTCCAGTAAAACACCATCTCCCAGTATGGAGGCCTTGCCGGGCCCTTCTCCTTCTTGCTCTTCTCGTTGATTTCTCTAACGGGAAACTCTGTAGTCTCGATGAAACGCCTTTCACCTTCCATGCTACGCACCCGTAACTTTAATTACGGGGTTGATTAAATAGGTTTCGAAGACGGGCGATAGTCGGGGTGAAGCCCATGAGGGACTTCGAGGATGGCCTGAGATTCCTCGAAGAGCTGATGTGGATACTCGTTGGGATGGCAATGGTGAGCCCGCTCTGGCTGTACTACCTGCTCGTTAAGGGCGTTCACACTTACCTGCTTCAAACGCTCGGGATTTCTGATGACCCACTTGGATTCATCAAGTTGTCGAGCGTTTTGTTGGCAGGGTTGGGAATGGTTATCCCGCTGTATGGAGTCGCTGAGGCGTTGGGTGATATCCTTGGGGCTTGGGAGAGGTATGTGGGGTGATTAAGTGGCAAGCGAGAATAATCAAAACCTAAGCGAGATTGGCGTTTTCAGCTTTTTTGTAGCCGTTGCTTCGATAATAGCAACTGTTGTTTACAATATGCTCAAGGATAACAATTGGGTAGAGGTCAATCCCACTAATTCTTCAATGGTAGTTAAGGTAAATACCACAAAGGCTGAGTTAGTGCAAATCCAAAACGAATACGCGTTCATAGCGGTCTTCTCACTGTTCATGGCCATGTCGTTTGCTTTGGGGTATGTGTACGCCAAAAACAAGAATAGAGACACCAGGATGGATAAAATTGCTAATGAGTTTCTCGATGCTTTCTTGGCTCTATCAGTTTCAATCGTGATGGCGAGGTACCTATTTGATGAACCCAGAGAGTTCGTTAAAAATTTGCCTTATGTAATAATCCTCTTCGGATTAGTATTCTTCATTTTCATGTACTCCATTTACAGAGCGGAGGGTGAACAACCAATATTGGGGAGTAGGAGAAACTTGCCCCCTCATTATTGGGAATACTTAGCTATGGCAGTTGGCATACTCGTTCTTTTTGTCGTTTGGTGTGTTAAGAGTGGAATCTGCACATGGCAAGTAGCCTTCTTAGCTGTTATTCTTGTAGTTATTATCGTCTCGATAAGGGTACAGTCGAAAAATGGGTTACTTGCTGGGATAACACTGGCTGTGGGTTATTGCACTTTAGTATGTTCAAAAAAAGTTTCCCTGATTCCCGGATTTATCCTTCTGGTTTTCATAAAACTGCTCTTGGATAGCATTTTCACTGAAGACTCGCAGAATAAAGTTGAAGATATGAAAAGAACCAAGCGCACAAAAAGGAATAAATCCGCTTTGAGCTTCATATGGAAACGCCTAAATATGCGTCCTGCGAAGAGAACGCTAAAGAAGAGAAGAAGAATAAAATGGTAACCTTTTGTTGCGCAGAATTTAATTAAAGTTGGTGAGGTGGTCGGGGGTGGAATTTAGAATTTCGTTGATGAAAGTGACGTATTGGACGTTCTTTGTTTTGGGGATACTGACGATAGTGGCGTTTTGGAATTCGATGGATGGGCAGTTTGAAAAAGCAGTATTGGTATGGATGAGTGGTTTTTGGCCGATGACTGGTGCGGGTATTGTGCATTTCATCTCTGGAAGGTGGGAGAAGGGTTGGAGTGAGTTGTTGGAGGGGTTTGCTTTCTTATTGTTCTGGCTGTATGGGGTGTTGAGTTGGCCGTATTCGTATCAGTTGTATCGGAGTTCAATTGACTACTACCTGACTAAGAGGTGGTATGAAGCAAGAGGGATTAAGTATCCCGAGGAGATAGAGAGAAGAGAGAGCTTATGGGAGTTTTTGACAAAATAAACAAAACTCGAAAACCTGATACAGAGACTCTTTTTGTTTTTAAGTAATGTTTGATGGGTTGGTCTCTAGTCTTGACAACATTTAATATTGGAAAAGTTTTGATACTCAAAATGGGGGTTCCTTGATGATTAATCAAGCCAAAGAATATTTTCGGTCTTGGTTGTTTCCCGAGCTTGAAACTAGCCTTAGAGATATTAATCACAAAATTCAAGAGCTATCTAATAAGATTGAAACGCTAGAACTGAGGTTGGAACGACAAGAGAACGAGCTAAAAGCCATTCTCGCTAAGTTTGACACGAAAGCGGATAGCAGGCTGTACTATGAACTAAATGAACGCCTCGAAATTGTTGCAGACGAACTAGATGAGTTAAAGTCTCAGATTAGAATATTAAAAGGCAAGCTCAAGTTTGTTGAGTTTTCTCTCTCAGAAGATTCTAATAGTGTGAATATGAGCTAAGATTCTAATAGTGTGAATATGAGCTTTGACGAACTTGCTTCCATTGTGGAGTATTACATTAAAAAGGGATTTACTCGGCCTTCAGAGCTCAGAAAGGTAGTAGGCGTTGAGTGGGAAAAACTTTATGCAATTCTCACTTATCTCAAGCTTATGAAAAGAATTGAGAGAATACAAGATGGAAATAAGAGGGTAAAATGGGTGTGGATTGGACCAAAAGATTAGGATTCACGAATTTAGGAAAAATGCACATAATAAATATGAGAGACATCATGGAGGAGCTTCAGAGAATTGGGACAAAATACGATTGCGACCAGAAAAGCCTTCTTAGGACTCCTGAGGAAAAATGGCCCGAATAGGTTCAGCAGTAATGAGAAGAAGACAAAAATTTCCATATCCAAACCTGACTTCGAATGGATTCGTGGAGGATTTAACTCCCAGGTACTTTTGGTAACTGTTGCATAATCCTCTCTACCTCCTTGAGTTTGTGGTAATTTCAATGGCAATTTTAGCTCCAGTATGTCTCTCAATCTGGTTGAGAACTTCAACAGCTTGTCTGCCTCCTTCCGGGCCGTAAAGATACCATTCGCCAATCTTTGCAATGTACTGGATATTTGCCGATAGAGGCTCTTTTGAGAGATACTTGCCTACAAAAGGAAAGTCCCTGACACCTTGGTCGTGAAGAAAACGAACGGCCATTGCAGTTACGCTGCTCCACGCAATCCTGACCCTGGGCCAGTTCTCATCACCTGAGACAAAAATCTCATACCACTTTCCATCAAAGTTTACGAAAAGACGAGTTGGCAAGTATCCTTTAAGGTCAACTTCCAGAAGTTGACTTACGGGAACCGCGGAAGGTGGAAGAGACTGGACTTCCCTGGCCGACACGTAAAGCGTCCTGAACTTTTGATTCTCGGAAGAAGAGACTGTGGGGGGACGTAAACTCTGAAGCGTCGGAAGGGATATCGTCCGTGAAGGCATAGGTGTGGGTATCTTCGAGTACCCCTTTGGAATACTCTGATAATTAGTGATTTTTTCCTTAGAGAACCAGCGAAGCCTCTCGATGGCTTCATCTGTACTCTGGCTCGTCAAGTCCACGGCGAGAATGACCCTCTCATCAACACTCTTGCCCGACTCATAAGCCTTTATCAACGCCCACTGAAGCCCGTTGGTCAGGATGCCAACATCGACTCCCTTGTCAAAGCAATACCTCGTGAGTTGTCTTGCGTGTTTTGAGTTAATTCTTCCGTTGGCAAATATTTTCTCTCGGATACTTTTCGCTTCGAGGAATGCAACGGTTCTGCCGTTTATCATGAGGGCGTAATCCGGTCGGCCTTCTTCAGTGTGGGTCTCTGGCATAACCTCGTCGGGACTGAAAACGTTCCAGCCAAGGGCCATCAGGATGGGAAGAATTAAGTGTTGCTTTGTGGATTCCTCATTGGGAATCTTACCAGTGATGTCCTTAACCCTTTCAACAACTTTTGCCAAGTCCATAACTTCTTCCCCCAATCATTCAAATTCGCTAGTTATCAACCCAAGTTTCTGGATTACATTAACAACCTCAGAAAGTTGCTCATATGTTCTTTCAACCTCCTCCACGTCCCAGAGCACCAGCTTCTTAAGGAAATCCTCGGGGAGCCCTTCGACCTCACGCTTGATTTTGTTCAGTTGCTCCCGGTCGGAGACTGCGATAACCTTCTGGACAACAGGACTCCTGGAGGCTTTTTGGAGGTTTAGTATCAAGCTCTTTATTGACCCATTCTTGTGAATTTCAAACACGTAAGCGATGGTCCCGAGATTACCGATTCTGGCTCTCCACACTACATCGACCCTTGAACCTGGGGCAATGAGCTTTTCAGTTTCCGCATCAAATCCCAGCCACATGCCGATGTCGCGCACGTGGTCTCTAATTTCGTTATGGTCAAAGTCTTTTGCCTCATGAGGTGCTGGAGTGGGTGTTTCAAGTTCTCCCCTACGTCTCCATACTTCATACAGGAAATAATCCACGAGCAGAAGGTCTGCATCGGGGAATCCAGCCTTTTTGAGTTCCTCTGCGATTGCCTTCGCCACCGCGTTGAACCTTTGATATTCTTTACCCGATATCTGGTACTTGTTCAGGGGGAGTTCTTTTTCAAAGCCCAAATACTTCAAAGCTTTTCGGGCTTTATCATTCCAGATTCCATACTCTCTCGGATTGAAGAAACACAAAAGCTCTGTAACAGATGCAGGACCAAGCCCCTTGACATTCTTCATAAACCTATCAAACCGTTTCTCAAATTCCTCTTCACCATAAAGCAGATTAATGAGCTCTCGCCTGATTTTTTCAAGCCCGTTGTCCGAGATAAGCCTCTGAAGCAGGTACTCCTTATTCGTCCAGATGCTCGTTGCCCAGAGTTTGGATATTATTTCTCCAAGCTCAAATTCAGACAGGTTGGCCAGCCTCTCCTTTTCCAAGACTTTTGAAAAGAACTCTTCCCGTTTCCGCCTCTCCTCCAAGTCCCTTGCGTATTCCTCGGACTTAGCGTATTCCCTGAAAACGCCAATGTACCTCCGAATAAGCTCCCTCTGCTCCTTCTTCAGCACGCTCCTTCACCTCAAACCCCTGCCTTCCTTAAAATCTCATTGTACTCTTCTTCCTTGAGGTACCTTCCGGAGACGGCAATGAACCTCTTCGGCTTGACGATTTTCGGGTACTTACGAACGTTCTTCAGTTTCACGACCATCCAGGGTCTCGGCCTTCTTCCCCGGGAGTGCCACTTCGCCCTGTCTCTCTCGTACTTCCTGAGCTCCTCTGGAGTGAGGAAGAGCTCGTCTTTGTACTTCTTGATAATATCCTCAACGTTTGTGAAGTGCTCGACACTCTCAACCTCCGCCTCTCCGTGCCAGCCCTGGTCCTCATGGGAGGCATAAAAGACCAGCCTCATGCCAGGCTTGAGTCTGAGCGTCGAGGGCTTGACAAAGACGGTTTTCCCCTCATCGAGTATCCTGCCTAAAAGTTGCCTCGGCACGGGGAAGGTCGCACCGACCACACCTTTGCTTCCCTTCATCGTTTTCACCGAAGGTACTTCAGCCCTAATCCTTAAGGGATTTACTGCTCAAAGGGGTCGTAACGTTAAAAAGACGCGGGAGAAGAGGAATTGGGGTTTGCCACAGTGGGACAGGGAACCCTAATAATTGCCATTGACAAAGAAGTTTCAGCCGTCGCAATAATTAGTGTGCCGTATCAATACCTCGATAAAGTCACGGACGAGTTCTCTGAAATCAAACACATAAAAGAGATGGAGGGCAACAGGGACAAATACCTGAGGGAGTACTTCAAACCCATTCTGGAAAAAGTCCTGGATAAGTATCCCATTGAGATAAGGTATTACCTCAAGGTCGACCATTACTTCTGGGAGGACCTTGAATATCTCTCCAAGTGGGGACTCGAACTCATTGTGGACGACGGCTTGTGGACGGCCGTGAAGGACAGGTTCGGAGGGACTCAAGTATCACTTGTTAAAGAGGGGGAGATAAGAAAGCGCATTCGAGAGCTCAAGAAAAGACTCAGAGAAGCAAAGCGGAGGAAAGACACCTTAAAAGAAGACGAAATCATGAGAGAGTTAAAAATCGAGAGAAGGAGACGCATCTTAATAACAATCGCCGACAATTACCTCCACTTGAAAAAGCGTGGTATTGGTCCCATACGCAGACAGAAGAACAGAAAACATTAAAAGCGACAGAAACCGCCTGCTCCACCGTCCCCTCATGCCCCATTCCGGGGTCGTGACGGGGAACAGGCGAGAGGTTTCTGCTGATAGTCACTGTCTTCCAATTTCTCTTCCAATGAACCACCTAATAAAGATTTCGTTTTGAGACTGACCCAAGTTGGCCTTAATACCATCCACACAAGAGGTCACATCGAGAGTCCAGTTTTCACATTTTTATCATAGACTCAACAAAAGGGAGCAAGAAAGAGAAAACCTAGCTTGTCGTTGTATTGGCCTCTTACCCGCACGTAACCACTCCCCAAAGTACCGGGGGGTAACCAATTCTCACCTCGGGGTACCCCCTCTTGTTGAGAAAACTAAAAATAGCTACGAGGCGAGAACTTGGGCAAGATGGTGAACAAGGTTTGCATTGTTTAGCTCATACAGGGAGTACTTTCTCCTGAGATAGTTCAACAGGCTATTGTTCGTCAGTAGTATCCTCAGGGCCTCTCTTGCACGCGTCATCCCGACATACAGGACAAATACCTCTTCTCTTTCCTTTTCCCCCGAGGTGGGCAACACCCTGAGCGAGTCGTACAAGTAAACCACATCGAACTCAGCGCCCTTACTTGCATGGATAGTATCAATGTAAAGCCCCGATTCCTTCAGAGCTTTCCCTAGTCTTAGCAGAACTAAGAGCAGACTGTAGTAGTCCTCATCATGAAGGTAAAGCTGGAGTTCCTTCCTGCTTAAGAATCCTGTGGGGTCTTTGATGAACATTTCAAGCTTGTGCCTGTTCTCGTTAAGTAGCTTTCTCAGCTTTTCGTTCTTCTGCACACAATCGAGAGTCCCACACTTGAACTTTATTTTCTCAAAATCGAGATTCCGCGTCTTAAACGCATAAAGTAACATCCTCTCCATCAACTCGTTATTGAGGTATTTTCCGAACACTGTCAGCCTGAGGAACTTTCTCACATAGACCTTCCACTGGGGGGAGACAAATAGTATTTCCTTTACTTCCTTAGGAACCCTACCCTCTTCAAGCCCATTCTGGAGGTAATCCACTGCGGCGATTATGAAACTGAGTTTATCCCCAGCACTTAAACCTGAGGTCTTTAATCGCTTTGGCGAGTGCCCCGCCATTATGAACAACTTTTCAAAGAATCGTGCCTGTGCATTTGTTCTTGTTAGGATTGCTACTCGTTTTCCTTTTTTAAGTTCCGCTTCAACTTCATAAATTAGCTCCCTAACTTTGGGCATTTTGATGGCCTCACTAACCCTCTGATCCTCAATGTAATCGATAAAATTAATTACCGAGTACTCCCCTGTTTCGGGTCGAGGCTCATATCTTAAGAAACCTGTATCTAGCACTGCACCTGTTCTAATGAGCAGATGCTTGCTTATGCAACTTATCACCCTCGGAAGCCTGAATGAGCGCTTGAGAACTATCGTTTGCACGTTAACCCCAAGTAGCTTGTCCAGCTTCATAAAAAACCGTGGATCTGCTGCTTGGAAGGTGTAAATCGTCTGGTGGGGATCTCCTGCAAAAACGACCAAACTAAGGCTGTCCCAATTGTCCTTGATAATCTTCAAGATTATTGAGTACTGGAGAGCTGAGAGGTCCTGGGCCTCATCAATCAAAAGATATCCAATATCGTCATCACTGAACAAAGAGAGGTCAATGTGGTTTTCATCTAATAAAGCCATGAGAACATCGTTGTAATCCCAATAGCCCGTCTCTTTCTTAAACTGAAGGTATCTCAGTAGTACAGTCTGTCCTTTCTCATTGAGCTGGGGAACCACGTATTTCGAAAGAATTGCTTCAAAGTCGCGCTCTAGTGGGTAGTATCTGTTGACTGCAGCTGAGAGGGTATTTGCAACTACGTTTCCTATCAGTTGGGCAAAAGGCTCCTCCGTTGAAAAGGGTATGTTGTATTTCCTGCAGAACACCAAAAAAGTTTCAGCTGGCCTACCATTAACCATAGGGAACTTTAAATTTCTCCTTTGTATGAGATAGGCAGCGGCAAATGAGTGCAGTGTTCGGATGTTTTTTAAGTATTCAACATCCTCCCGGCCAGTTGATCTCTTTACAAGTTCCTTAGCGGCGGTACTGCTGAAGGTGAGCATTAGCGCCTCCCTGCCTCTTTCAATATTTAAGTCCCTAAAATACTCATCAATGACTTTCCTCTGAAGTGGAGTGAGCGTCCGGTTGGTTAAATAAGAATGAAGTGTGAGGAGTATGGTTGTCTTCCCTGTGCCAGCGTTGCCCACTATCCTTATTGCTCTCATTGAGAATCACCCCCCACATGGATTTCCAAAACTGAGGAAACTTCCCCTTCATCCTCAGAAGTGAGCTGCTGTTCAACGGCTTCCTTAAGTTTCTCAGTAATTTCAAAGAGTTTGAGAGTGTTAAGAGCTTCATCGAGGCTAATGACCTTCTTGTGAAGGTCTTCGTTGAACGTTTCTGAGATGAACTCAAACACTGCATTTGCGTTTAAACGATAAAACGTCTCTTGGACCGCGGCAGACGAACCAATGTTGACATCCCCTGTAAAGTCCTTGAGCATTTCTTCAATCATTTTGACTTTTCGTGTAGTTCTGTATTTTCGTGGAGAGTTATTTACAAGCAATTTTCGTTTTCTGAGCACTGAAACAAACGTTTTACCGCTGACGCGGTTCAATGACAGGTGTTCTTTGATAATAGAGGCTGGAATGAGTAATTCGCCTTTGCTTGTCAGGTAAATCCAGTCGGGATAGTAAACCTCGTCACTCTCAACTATTAGCGTACGGGCGTCGGAGAGGATTGAGAAGATAATCTCCTCAACAAGTTCTTCGTCCGTCTGGATTCTCACAAACTCCCAGCTGTCCCTGAGATTGTGTTTGAAGTTTTCAAGCTCTCTGTTGAGCTTTATTCTTAAGATACTGTAAAACAATCCAACAAAATTCCCGTATGAGTCAGGATCAACAATCATTGCATGTTCCGTATTTTCAAAATCAAGGGCTTTAGCGATTTTATCCCTTATCCAGCTCTCAGGAGGTATTAAGTATTCCCTCCGGACATTTTCGATGGCATTAAGCACCTTTAAAGGATCGTTCAAAGAATTGAACGTGACCTCATGGACATTCAGATTTTTATCAAGAATCTCAAGTGAATATTTTCTCGATGTTCCGTTGACTGTTTGTTTGATGTAAATGATGGCCCTTACCAGGTTTTCCTGCACTTTCTCGAACAGGTTAAACTCAAAACGAGCAATCTCTCTTGCCATCTCGTCCTTATCATATTGTGTAAGAATCTCAATGAACCTGGAAAAAGTCTCAAACACTTCCATCTCGCCGTCTGTAAGGTCCTCATATGTTGTAAACACTGGAGGATTACTAATCTTGGAGGACCTTGAGCGTTTTATTGGAAATGCACGATTTAAACGCATGATTACCTGAGTCAGCCTCTTTGACACAAGGTCATCAATCTCCTCCGAAGAACTCGCTTCTTTCATTACTTTGGTCCTTAAAACTCCCTCCAAGAGTGTTTTCCACGAGATTTTCTCCCCAGAGACTATCCTGCGATAAGTGTAGTACACCTTTTCAACTGCTCTTCGGCCACCTCTAAGCAAGATACCCTCAAGTTCCTTCTCGATAATGCTACTATTCTCAGAATCTCTCGTTATTTTGAGAAAGATGTCAACAGTCTCGAGAGCATCTTGGATGTTAACCCTTCTCCATGCGAGGAAACCCGCTAGTGCAAGAGCCAAATCGTTATGAGTTCCCTTCTCGTACAACTCAGCAAAGATTTCGGCTATTTTCCTTTTGTGTTCCTCTGAGAGGTGTACCTTAAATTCGGAAAGTTTCATGGGTTTTGACTTGACCAGAACCTCAACTCTTGGGCTCTGCGCATTGGTGTTAGTTTGGAGTTGCTTCCTATTTAGGGCTTCAATGACGAACTTCTCCGGAAGAACGGCTTTCTCAGGGTTCTCTGCTACAAAGAAGAATTCAGTTGGAATGAATCTCCTAGTAGCTCCATTGGGGGTCAACGGAAACCTGACTATCTGAGCCAGTTTTATCGCATTGTAATCAAGGCCAACCTGACTAAATTTTCTGTTGAACTCCTTATCCTCCCGAAGGATTCTTTCAAGTTTGTAGGAGATAGTCCTCAGAACTTCGGTGCTAACGTTTTCTTTGATTGGTTTTTCAAGCCTAAATGCTATCTGAATTCCTCGTCCAGTTAGGAGGACATACACGGGTTGAATTCCGACCTTTTCAAAAGCTGAAACAGCAGAACTCGCAAGATCAGATAGTTCGAACTTCATCTTGTCGGTTAGTCCAAATTTCTCCAGCCTTTCATTGTCGGTTGGGGAGTGATAGTAATCGATATCGAGTACAATGTTGTAAATTCCAAGGATATTGTTCTCCCCGCTCGCTTTATTGAGCAGATTCTCCTTCCGAGGTTGCATTCCAAAGTAAAGGCCTCTGAGGGTTTCACTTTCCATCTCGTATCTGAGAATTGACACGATTTGGTTGAAGAATCCTGTAATAGCTCCCCTCTTTGAGAGGTTAAAATATCTGCTGTAGCGGCCTTTAACCTTAAACTCGTGCTTCTCCTTATCATATTCACCACGTTGAAGCACGCTAACCTCCGTCCAGCCCTCCGGAAAGAGCACCCTGAAGATTCTTTTAATATCCTCTTTATTCTCAAGAAAGTACCTGATCATGTCCTCCGTGGTGCTCATGAGAATCACCTCCCCGCTTCTTGGCGAGAAATTCTTTTGGTAGCTGGAGTATTCATATTCTCCCCGAGGAATTTTTCAAAATCCTCGCCAAGAGCTGACAGGCGGAAGATTTTGATGAAAAAAGCTCTGAACGAGCCAACGCCTTTTCTAGTGGTCACACCATACCTTCCGAGGTCAAGTCTCTCAATTGTCCTTACAAAACTCGAAGTTTCGGTTTTATTGTTGCTGAGGGCTCGAACAGGGACCACTAAGTACTCCCCATCTGCGCTGAGGTACCATTCACCACTCTTAAGCGCGGCGAGTAACCTTCTCCTGAAGAGGACATCGGCAACTATCATGAGTATCACCCCAAAAATTAGAGTTAGGCACCAAATATTAAAAGTAGCTACGGACATTGACCGGATGAGATAATATGGTACTCACGTATGCACGATTTTTCAGTGGTTTGTGGATGGTAGTTGGGGGAACATTAACAATCATCAAAATGCCCTTGAGAGGGATTACACCACGAAATAGTGGCATTTTTAGTCCGGTCTCTCTTACTCCAAAGAGGAGTGGTGGGAGATGTTAACACTCGTAGCACCACTGAAAAGATGATAATAAATCAATTATGGTATCTAAGAAATTTTTCCATATCTAGTTGTGACAAATCACTTTGTTCGTGCTATCTCCTACTTGTGGGAGTATGCATTGTGGGACATCAGGAGCCACGTTCCACAGTTGTAAGGGCAAGTTACCGTTTTTGGATGTTCAGGTGTGGTGATTTAACTACACATTAGTCTGAACCAAAAACTCGTGCATATGTTCATACCCTCCATAACGCGCAGTACTGAAGTTGAGGTGATTACTGTTCCTTGCTTCCTGAACAACCTTAAGAGAAATAACTATGCACTCATCCCTCAACTGAGAAAATTCATTTTTAGTAATGCCCTAAACGGTCGAGTATTAAGCCAGAATAGTATTATTAAGATGTCTGAGCCTCAAAAGTATTTGATATCGTTTGATTACGATGAATTGTATCATCGTTCGCTCCAATGTGTTGACGATAAACGTGACTAAAAGTATTGTACTCTCTTGAGTTACCTTTATTCTTCCTTGTGAGGACCATTTCTCTGGGGGATTCACCATGACTGGTTCATACTATCTGTGCTACATGGTTGGCTCCCGTAATAAGGTTCGGCTCTTTGTGCTCGACGACGAGGAACTTAGCAACTTTGTCAGTGAGTCTGGAATGCGAGAAGTTGAGAATCCTACAGTAAAGGACCTAATAGCTAACTTAGTTTCAGAGACTCTGGTTCGAAGGGGAATGCCCTCGGGAGGCAGTTATTTGAAGGAGCGGAGCAATTCTGACTTTAGTGAAATCAAGGCCTATGCAAACGGAAAAACCTACATGGTCGCTGTGGAGTTGCTTTGAACGTTCTTTTTCCTTTTTCTTTCCTATCAAAATTAGTTCAGATTAGGGCCCTCTGTCCTTGTGGTTAGTGACAACAGTGAGGAGGTAGTTCTTTTAATAGTAAAAAGCCAATAGGAGCAATTTGAGATTTAGGACACTGTTTCTTTGGTTTTATTTTTTGTTTTTAAAATCTGAGCTTGCACATTAACTATTTTCCCGGCCAATTCTTTGAATGTATGCTCGTCAAGATGATTTTTGTACTCAAACAAAATTAGCGTGGCAGCTTCAGGATATTTCTCATCAATTAACATTTCAATTATCTTCGCGATGGTCTCTTCATAATCTTTTGAACTAGTGCCCTTATTGCACAGTTGTCCTAGATGCTCGTTTTTGAGTGTTTCAAAAATGTTGGATTCATATTCACCCCTGTTCTTTTTTAATCTAAGTAGTTTTGTCATCTCTGCTAGATTAACTACAGGTGATGGATTGTTCTCTAGTAGTTCAGTTGCTAATATTGCCCCGACAATTATTAAATCAGAAATTGAGTATGTCCGACCGTATTTTTCTTTAAAGCTCTTCTTCAGTGATTTCAGAGCATAATAAGCATCTGAAGTCACTTTTATGGAGGATGTCTCGTTCATCGTATCACCAAATCTTAAGTATGTATTTTATTTAAAAAGCTTGTGATTTTACATACTCTTAGAAAAACTCCCTAGAAAAAAGGATAGATAGAAGAAATTAAGAGACAACCTCATCTAAAATTTGTGCTGGTTTAAGATTCAATTGGGCTTCTTTTTCTCCAAATAGTTTCTTCTGGACTTCTGGACTCAAAATCAGGGTGAATTCGGGCATTAATCTATCAATAAGGCCATCGAACAGCATTTTTGTGAAGCGCCGATAACGGGTACTGAAGCGCTTGTCTTGTGTGACTGAAATGTAGTGATAGAAATCTACTCCTTCGACTCTTCCTAAGATGTAGTTTTTGTATCTGCGCATATTATCTAGTCCCACTAGTCCAGTCCCAAATAACTCTCTTGAGAGGTTGTCATCACCTAATTCAAAAATGCGCTCTTGTAGATACGAATCTACGTATTTGCGGAACAGAGATGTAGTTATTATGGGCTCATTTGGTGGATATTTCTGAAGCCACGGATTAGCTTCATAGATTCTCTGTAGTTTTGTTTCGCCAAATGCTAAATCCGGCCTGAAATACCTGTAAAATACCTTGTCTAAGCCAAAATATCCAAAAATTGGTTCCGTAGGGTCGACTATGAATTTCCTTCGGAATACTCTGAGTTCTGCTACTGGCACTGGATGAATAAAAATAGGTGTAAAGCTTCTTATGGGGCTGTCTTTTATCTTCCCTCTGTGGAAATAAATTATCCCACTATTTAGGTTGATCTGCTTTAGAATCCGTCCATCCTCCAAGACAACTTCAAACTGCAGATCATTAAGTTCTGATGCCCGCGCTCCTGTGAACAATAACAGTATTGTAGCTAATCTAAGATTTTCAATAGTTCTGCTTTCCCCCTTCTCATTGCGGAGAATGTCTATCCATTTTATTGCGTCTTTGATTCTTTCATCCGTTACCACTTTTCTCTGCTCGTTCTTAAGATATTCATCGAGTTGCTTCCCTTTCTCCTGTATTGCAGATATGGAAAGCTTGTTAAGGTAGAACGCAGGCTTAAACACCTCTAGTCCCAGTGTTTGTGATAACTGCAACCCCAGGTAGTCAAATAAAATCTCCTCCAAGCATATTCTTGCGCTTTCTAAGTACACCTCTATTGTATGTTTGGATGGTCGTTTCTTTTTGATGTAATTCATAACTGCTCTGTAGATATCGTTTGAAGTTACTCTAATGGTTTCAACGTTGGGATTCTCCGGATTTAGACCTTTTATCTCCAGTAAGTTCTCTAAAAGCACATTCAGAGCCGTAGAGCGATTCCTAAACGTTCCCCTCCGAAGTAACCCCTCGTTTCTTCTTCTGACGAGTTCTTCTTTGTAGTCGTCAATGATCTCCAAGGGGATTACAACCTCAGTGGAGGTTCCTCCTTGGCTTTGTTTTTTAGTCCTTGAAAATGTTTTACGCACCATTTTTTATCACCCCCGTTATTTCCTTCAAAATTTTACATACTTTATGCTTATAAACATGGTGATTTAGTGTGTAAAAAATTTGACTTGGACGATGAATGGATAAACAAGTGGTTAAATTCAAATCAAAATCACAAATTTTACAGCCAGAAGCAGAGAAAAGTATGTAAATTAAGAGTCTAAAATGAATCTCTTCATCGCCCGAGGTAGTTTGGAGGGGTGGTTTATAAGGTATTGGTTATGAGATGGGTGAGGGTTTTATAAGCTCCCAATTCAAAACTCATTAGGTGAACCAAATGAAGACCGAGAGA
>Ga0256838_1000984_pt1 | contig 14553 bp, 14 predicted proteins | sample 4571419metaG_FD_185978 | JGI IMG/M metagenome (GOLD analysis project Ga0256838, IMG submission 185978) | Hydrothermal vent microbial communities from Guaymas Basin, Mexico - 4571-419 | ecosystem: Environmental > Aquatic > Marine > Hydrothermal vents | place: Mexico: Guaymas Basin | collected...
GCTCTTCCAGGACCTCCCGCTCAATCTCCCCCTGAATCCCGCCCGCAAACTTTGCCCTGTACCCGGGAATCATGGTAGTGGGGACATCATGCAGGAGAATATCCCCACGCTCTGGCCTCACTCCGTGCTCCAGCCTCCGAGACAGCATAATGTTGAAGAGGTACGACTGGTACGCATGTATGAAGAGGGAAAACATTCGCGGATGTAGACGCTTGAGTGCGCGCTCGTAAGAGTCACCCCTCGCAAGGGCACGGAGAATCGTTTGCTCTGGACGTAATCGCTTGGGAAAAACTTCAAGGGCTCTATTCCAGTTGCCCCAGTTATCAGACAGCCATTCCCGCGCCTCCCTCGTTCTGTCCGGTTCGTACTCAGAGGTTATCGTGAGGTACGCTCGCGCAGCGTCCTCCCACTCCCCTTTCAAAATATGCCGACCAACGATGTGGGAGACAAACCGGTAAGAGCCAAAGCGCTGGTGTGCAAAGTAGTTGGGGAAACGGCGCAGAGTCGGAATCTCCCCCCTGGCACCGCGAATACGTATGGTGAAGTAGTTCCCTTTAAGATGCCCCAGACGCAGACGGGAGCGCATATAGACAGGTGTGTGGAAAGCCATATCCCGCAGGGCCAAACCCCGCACGTCCCTCCACCTGACGCCGCGGATAGATATCCACTGAGCCGTAAGGGCCTTCTTGTCCTTTGTACCTGCAAAACCTATATGCTTTCTCGGAATTTTCAGTATCCGGGAAAGGCGGTTCACAGCGTCAACTGTTGCCCAGTCGCGCTTATCCATAACAACCCACAAAAACTCCCCCGACCCCTCCGGCTCCATAGGTGCCTTCTGACCGCGTAATAAAAGTACCTGTGCCCGACCAAGCTCGTTTACCTCCTCAACAACAAAGTCCTCCGGCCGCTCCTTGATTCTACCACCAACTCCCTTGAAATCACTGAAATAATAGAGCATCCCTATTTCTTTCTCCCATTCCGGCGATTCGCGCACAAGAACAACGTGAGGGGAAGCACATAAGAAGCCATCAGGAACGGGGGATGTGCGAATGCAGGCCCGCGGGATTCAGGAAGGCATCGCATTCCTGCGCCGCCCACATTTCGCCAGCGCCCGACAGGCCCTTGAGTATACGGGGCTGAAAGCCCCGTTATACGAACTCGCAGCTAAATGAAATGGGCGGATAGCGGGCCCGCGGGGATTCGAACCCCGGACCTGCGGCTTAGGAGGCCGCCGCCATATCCAGACTAGGCTACGGACCCGTCCGGTGCCCCGATGCAGAATGTAGGGACCCGGCGGAAAGCTATAGCCCGCACACGAGCGTAGGGACATGGGGCCGCCCGGATTTGAACCGGGGACCTTCGCCGCGTGAAGGCGACGTCATGCCTGGCTAGACCACGGCCCCGTATGAGCATTGGAATTTTGGTGAGAGGAATTAAAAAACTACGAGGTGAGATATGTGCATGGGCAGCATTGTCGAAGTTCTCACTGCAACGGTCCTGGACAGTCTACTCGGGCTTGTGGGAATATTCTCGCTGTACATTAACGAGAACACCCTGCAGAAAATCGTAAACTTCCTCGTAGCATTTGCAGCGGGTGCGATGCTGGCAGGTGCCCTTGCACACCTCCTGCCGAAGGCACTAGCCATGACGAAATGGGCCGCAGAGATTGCAATAATTGGTTTTTCTGCGTTTTTCATACTTGAAAGGTATTTGCACTGGCATCACTGCCACGAAACAGGCAAATGCGATGTTCACCCCGTGACAACACTTACGATTATCGGAGATGGGATACACAACTTCATAGACGGACTCGTAATAGCTGCGTCCTTCCTGGTGGACTCCGTAACGGGGTGGATGACAACGGCCCTTATAATTGGCCACGAGCTTCCCCAGGAGCTGGGCAATTTTTCCGTTCTGCTCTACGGGGGATACACAAAGAAAAAAGCGATACTCTGGACGTTTCTCTCACAGGCCACATGCATCCTCGGCGGTCTGGTAGGGTGGTTCTTTACACCGGAGTGGCTAAAGGCACCGCTCCTCGCATTCGCCGCGGGCGGCTTCATATACATATCGGCGTCCGACCTTGTCCCAGAGCTTCACAAGGAGAAGAATCTGAGGAAAAGCACGATGCACTTCCTTGCCTTCCTCTTGGGTGCGGCATTCATGATTACAATAAAGATTCTGGTGCATCACTGATGGCATACGTTGAAGTAAACGAGCGAGCAGCAGCGGAGCTCGAGAGAGGCGCCCTTCACGTATACGCGCAAAACGTGATAATAGCAGAGGCAAAGCCAGGAGATTGGGTAGAAATTCGCCACAAGGACAGCGTCCTTGGCTACGGCTTTTACAACCCTCATTCTGCAATAACCGTGCGCCTCTTCTCCTGGGAAGATAAGGAACCTGTGGATGTCCTCGAAGAACGGCTGGAGGAAACAGCACGCTGGAAGAGCAGATTGTACAAGGATGTATATCGCTGGGTATTCGCAGAGGGGGATATCCTGCCGGGCCTCGTAATAGACCGTTTCAAGGACGTCGCAGTTATCAAGAACCAAACACTGGGGCTGGAGGGGCACCTCGAATTTATAGCGGAGAAGATGGCAGAATACGGCGTCAGTCACGTGTTCCTGAAGGGAAAGGGAGGTGGAAGGAAGAGGGAAGGATTGCCACAGATGGAAAAATGGCTAAGAGGGGGAAAGAGTGACCCTGTGGTGATTGAAGAGGGTAGCGCGAGATTCTACGTGGACGTGGTTGGCGGCCAGAAGACCGGCTTCTATCTGGACCAGAGGGAGAACAGAAAGGAGCTCGAGAGGCTTGTAGAACACGACATGGCCGTGCTGGACGTTTTTGCATCCACCGGCGGATTTGGAATTCACGCAGCGGTAAAGAGCGCCAAAGTAACGTTCGTTGAGCTTGGCAAAGCTGCGAGCAGGATGATTAGGAGAAATTTAAGGCTGAATTGCGTCAACGGCAGAGTAATAACGGCGGATGCTGTCGACACGATGAAGAAAATGGTGGAACGTGGCGAAAAATATGACATTGTTGTCCTTGACCCTCCGGCCCTTGCAAAGGGGCGGGCAGACATAACCCGTGCAAAAAAGATGTACTTCCTTATCAACGAGCTTGGAGCAAAACTCGTGGAAGAAGGGGGCATACTCGTCTCCTGCTCCTGCTCGCATCCCATAACGCCGAGAGAGTTCATTGGTATCGTAAACGGGGCGGCAGCAAAGGCGGGAAGACGTATCCAGATGCTCGGCGCGCTGAGGGGACAGGCACCGGACCACACGGTATACCTCCCGCAGCCAGAGACCCAATACCTCAAGTGTGGTTTTTTCCGTGTGGAATAAAAACCCTGAATGAGTGGTAATATCATGGGACTCAGGGTCATTGAAAGAATCAAGAAAATGGAGGAGCCTATTCAGACGCTGCTCCAGTTCGAAAGAGAGATTCCCCGTATCCAAAAGCTCGGAGACACCACACGCGTCGTAAGCAAGAACGTGGAATCGTTTAGGGAGCATCACTTCGACCGCCTCATAGACATAGGGCTTCAACACCCCGACAGGGAGAAGGGAATCGAAATCCTCGAGGGAGTGTCGGAAATTGCAAAAACCTACGGCAAGTACAGGAATACAAAAGAACTCAAAGATGAGTTCCTCAGGCACCTGAAGAACGTATACAAGCTACACCAAACGCACAGAAAGCTCGAACCGGAGCGCGCGTTCGACAGGAGCCATGAAATAATAGTTACGCTCGCAGCCATCGCGAAAAAGATGCGGGAGCACAACATTGACGGTAAACTAGCCGCACAGGTGCTGGCACATGCGAGGGCAATTGAGGGGACAAATCCCCGGCAAATGCACCAAATGTATTTGAAGAGACTGAATGCGATTCGCGAGGTTCTTGAGAGAAGCAACAGCGAGTCCGCCGCAAGAACACTTGCGATGCTCGTGGAAAAATGGAGGAAACAGAATGCTTGAAAGGATACGGCGCGAAATAGAGGGAATTCGCAAAAGGATAGAGTATAAAAAGGTGGCTGTGCAGATACCCGAGGGGCTAAAGCAACACAGTGCTGAGATTCTGGACGAACTGCGGGCGCTGGGAGCAACGGAAACGTTCCTCTTCATAGACCCGAACTTCGGCGCCTGTGATTTAAAGGACAGGGAGGCAAAGGAGCTCGGTGCAGATATTCTCCTTCATTTTGGCCACAACCGCTTCGGAAGAATAAAAGATACTGCGATTCCGGTTATTTACGTGCCAGTAACGCTGGAGCTGAACATAGAGCATATCATCCGTGCTCTTGAGAAAATAAAAGGGAAAATCGCGCTTTGCACAACCGTCCAATATCTGTCATACCTGAAAAGAATAAAGGAGCGCCTGGGGGACAGGGTAGTCCTTGGAAGAGGAAGCCTTGCAACGGAAGCGGGGCAGGTACTCGGCTGCGACCCCGGAGCGTGCAACGTGGAGGCAGACGCAAATGTAATCATCACGGACGGTATTTTCCACGGCGTGCTTGCAAGGATGCAAACGGGGCGGAAGACATACATCCTCACGCCGGCGGGGGAGCTCATAGACGTTGAGCCACACGTCGAGCGATACCTCCGCCAAAGAGAGACTGCAAAGCTTCTTGCAAGGGAAGCGAAACGCGTGGGCGTGGTCATAACAACGAAGAGGGGCCAGATGTATGTAGATGTGGCCGAAAAAATTGCAGAAACGATACGGAAGGCAGGAAAGGACGCGGACATCCTCGTCTGCGACTACTTCTATCCGGAGTACGTGGAAGGGATGCCCTACGACGTATACGTGTTCACAGGCTGTCCCCGGGTGCCTATCGACGATTACACGCGCTTCAAGAAGCCAGTACTAACAGTGTCAGAAGCAATGGAGGTATGGCCACCGAAATAAATAATTACGCGCTGCGCTGAAATACGATGGAAGAAATTATGGCAAAAAGTGTGGCAGAAGAATCTGACATAGGAAGCGCAGGAAATCGCCTAAAAAACAACTGGGCATATAACTCCCAGAACATGCCGGGGTGCCCGAGTGGTCTAAGGGGCCGGACTTGAGATCCGGTGGGCCGCTAGGCCCGCAGGGGTTCAAATCCCCTCCCCGGCGTTCTTCTACTCTCCAATAAAAGCATAAGCATAATTGCCCGTCGCAGATGGGCAGTTAGCATCGTGCGGCCAGAGAATCTGGCCGTTTAAATCCCCTCCCCGGCGTTTTAGCAAATTATGGGAATCAGCCGCGCCTTACTTCATCATCGGACCCTCAGCATTGGACTCATTCATCATCCGATGGACACTAAGAAACGAAGAATTAAAGAACAGGGGTCAGGGGGTAACAGAATCGTCATCCGTTCGGCGGAACGTCCGACTCATCATCCCCCAAGAGCGTAAACGGTCAGTTACCCCAGAGTTCATCACGGCTCAGATAGGTGAAGACACATCATCCCATTTAATTCTGAAACGATTCATTTATATGCATGGAAATCCGCGTACGCGCAGTTCCAAACGCAAAGAAGCCAAAAGTCGCGTGGGAAGGAGACGTTCTAAAGGTATGGGTTGATGCACCGGCACGGGACGGGAAGGCAAACAAGCGGCTCGTGGAAATCATAGCAAAGGCTGCAGGGGTAAAAAAGTCGGAAATCCGCATCGTCAGGGGGGAGAGGAGCAGGGATAAAGTTATAGAAGTCCCCTTTGACGCAGCCACTCGTCTATCCGGCCAGACTGCTCCATAATTTTGATAAACCACGGTGTGTAGACCTCCGGATGCTTCTTAACGTCTTCTTTCAGCCAGTCCCATCGTACCCACGCATAACCATCTGCCTCTTCAGGATTCGGGCGCACAGGACCGTCGTAAACACCTACGAGAACGTGGTCGTACTCGTACTCAGTTAAACCGTTGCCCACATCGGCCCGGTAGATAAAGGAGAATATCTCCTCAAGGTCCGTGTCAAAACCCATCTCCTCCTTTAGCCGTCTGTGGGCAGCGGCAAGCACATCCTCGCCGGGAAGCGGATGGGAGCAGGTCGTGTTCGTCCAAAGTCCTCCTGCATGGTACTTCTTTCTTGCGCGCAGCTGAAGAAGGAAAAACCCGTCCGGGTTGAAAATAAATATGGAGAATGCCCTGTGCAAGTGGCCACCATCTCTATGTGCCTCAATCTTCTCCATTGTACCAATCTCGTTGTCATTCTCATCTACAAGCACTACATCGGTCATGGAAAGAAAGATGGGTATTGAAAATAAAAATCACTCCTCCAGTTTGATGGACTGGGTCGGGCAGGACATTGCCGCGTTGCGCACCTTCTCCTCGTCTTCAGGGGCAACTTCTTCCCTTATGGCGACGGACTTGCCATCGCTGTCCAGCTTGAAGTACTCCGGAGCAAGGGCAACGCAGACGCCACAACCAATGCACGTGCTCTTGTCAACGTGAACCTTCATGGAATCACCAGAATGGAAAAGGTAGTGGGGAATTTAAATCTAGACGTCAAAGAGGATGCGAGCGTGCCAGCCCTTTTCGTCTTGCCACACGCGGAAATCGTGCCAGGATATGGCCTTTACGTCGGCACGGGGATTGTGCTCGAGGCGTATGCGCTCCCCCTCCGCCACAACGTCCGCCTTAAGTCCATCCGATTGATTCACGGTCACGTCGAAGCGGGAGAAAGCGAGGGCATCGGCATCCTTGTAAACGAGAAGCTCCTCGAGGAAGTTGTAGAGAAGCTCCTCCTCGTTTCTGCCTGAAACGGAGAAAAAGCTCTGAACAACCGGCTTTACCCTGTCGATGTCGAGCATTGCGGCGAAAAGTGCCCGTCCCGACTCTGAAAGGAGCTCCTCAAAGGTTGGGGCATCAACTTCCACGAGCACGTCCGCCGTGTGGTCCAGGAACCGAAAGGGCATGCATAAAAGAAGCACGACAGAAGATAAAAGCATGCGGATACGTTGGCGTGTGCTCGGAGGGGAGTGGAAAGAGACAGAAACAGATGCTAAAACGGTCGGAGAGTTCATGCGGCAGCAGGGACTGTCCATAGAGGAATACCTTCCCAGCATAAATGGAAAGCTCATCACAGAGGACGCAGAAATGAGGGAAGGCATGGAGATAACGTTCGTTCCGGTGGTTTCAGGTGGCTAAGTGCTCGGTATGTGGAAAGCCAGCAGTCTACGTCGCAAAGTACGAGGGCAAGGCGTACTGCCCAGAGCACTTTCTGGAGTGGTTTGACAAACGCGTAAGGAAAACGATACGAAAGTACAAGATGTTTGGAAAGAAGGAGCACATCGTTGTGGCCGTATCCGGCGGAAAGGACTCGCTAGCGGCCATGCACTACATGAAGCAGTTGTCAAAACGCGTACCGGGCTGGGAAGTGGAAGCGCTGCTCATAGACGAGGGAATTCAGGGCTACCGCCCGACCACGATAAGGGACTTCAAGAAGTGGGCAGAAGAGTGGGAGGTCCCGTACCGCATCGTCTCTTTCAAGGAGGAGATTGGCGCAACCCTGGATGAAATCGTCATGAAGGGGCGCGAGCTGGGCCTGCCCTACCAGCCCTGCTCATACTGCGGCGTCTTCCGAAGGTACCTGCTAAACAAGGCCGCAAAGGAAATGGGCGCCACCGTCCTCGTCACAGGACACAATCTGGACGACGAGATACAGACGTTCCTCATGAACATTATGCGCCACGATATAGACCGTCTGGCACGTCTCGGTCCAGTCACGGGCGTTTCGGAGCACGAGGGATTCGTCAGGAGGGTGAAAATCTTCTACGACATACCCGAGAAAGAAGTGGTCGTCTACTCCATGATTAACGGATTCTTCCCGGAGTTCGTCGAGTGCCCCTACGCGCGGCTGGGCTTCAGATGGGACCTCCGGCACTACATTAACCTCTTGGAGGAGAAGTACCCCGGAACGAAGTTCATGATACAGAAATCGCTGCTGGACATCGTAGAGGTGCTGAAGAAGGAAAGAGGCGGACGGCCAAAGAAGTGCAAGATATGCGGAGAGCCTGCAACGGGAGATGTGTGCAGGGCGTGCGAGCTAAGAATTCTCCTGGGGCTTATGGAGCCGCCGAAATGGTTTGACGTCAAGAGCATCAAGATTTGAGGCCCAGACGGAGTACAACGTCTTCAATTACCTCCCGCGCGTTGGGTCCTTCCACGTAGACCCGTACCTTGGGCTCCGTGTTGGACGGGCGAACGAGGACGCGGTGATTCTTATACATAATTTCAGCCCCGTCAATCCTGCTCAGCTCCGTTCCCAGCTGCCGAGCCCGTTCAACGTACTCCTGCGGATTTTCCACGCGGAAGCTCTCTGAAACGAGGGGGTAGAAGATATACTCGGAGCGTGCAGCGAGCGGGTCGTAATGCGAGAGAACCGCCGTAAAGAACAGCGGGTCAGAATGGCCTGAGAAGTTGTACGCTGTAAAATGGCACGAGTACTCCCCCGCAAACTCCGCGTTCTCCTCCTTAGCCCTCTGGTCGATAAAGACCGTCCCTATCCTTGTTCGTATAACACGTGCGCCCGGCAGATACTGCGTAACGCGGGGGGAGATGTCGAGGGATGCTATGAACGTCTTCCCGTTCCCCGTATCAAGGAACCATCGCCCAAAGAGCGTGAATAGGAGAGAAGGATTAACAAAGCCTTCAGCGTCGGCAAAGACAGAGCGGTCCGCATCGCCGTCAAGGAGAAGGGCAAAAGCAGCGCCTTCATCCTTCACACGTGCAGCAAGGGAATCAGCGAGCTCAAATGTCGGTTCTGGGCCACGGGCGGAGAATGACGGGTCTGGCTCGTCGTTTACGGCGACAAGGTCAAAGCGTTCCGCCAATATGTCCTTATACCACACGCCAACACCGTTGCCAAAGTCCACGACGATTTTGACGCGTTTAGACTCCGGCAGGCTGCTGGCATATCTTCCCTTGACATCCACCGGCACGATGCAGCCGTCGGCACCTTCCCTCGGGCTCACCTCTTCTGCTGTGGATGCTATCTCCTTTATCTCATGCATATCGAGAGAGTATCCGTTTGAGTCGAAGAGCTTGAACCCGTTGTATTCAGGGGGGTTGTGAGAAGCGGTGACCATGATTCCGCCGGACGCCTTGGTGACCCGGACGGCGAAGGAGACAACGGGCGTTGGAACTGCCCCAACGTCGTAGACCATAACGCCCGCGTCCCGCAGCCCCTCTTTTATGCGCTCGTAAAGTGTCTCAGAACCGCGGCGGAAGTCGCGGCCCACGACAACGGTGTCCCTCCCCGCGCCAAAGACGTAGCCCACCCTGTAGGCGTATTCCCCATCTATGTCGTCGGGGTATATCCCCCGGATATCGTAGGCAACGCGACGCATGATGGAAGAACGGCGGGCACGTATAAATACGTGACTGAAAAGATTCCGGAGGGTCAAGGTTTTTTTGATGCACGAAACTCATCCATACATGAATGCATTTCTCGAAGTGAAAAGATACCTCGAGGAGCTGGCGGAGCGGGAGAATGCTGGCGTTCCCGTTCAGTACCCGCCAGAGGACAAGATGGGAGACCTTGCTCTCCCCGTGGGCTTTAAGCTCGCAAAGTCATTCAGGGTCTCCCCAGAGGAGGCGGCAAAGCAGTTCGCCGAGAATATACGCCATCCGCTCATAGAGAGGGTCGAAGTGGCGGGCGGGTACGTCAACGTCTTCCTGAAGAGAAAGGAAGTCAGCGAGAGCGTGCTGAAAGAGGCAATGGATGAAAGTTACGGAACAGCGAAGCGAGGTGGACGCGTCGTTCTTGACTACTCATCCATAAATGTTGCGAAGCCCATGCACGTTGGCCACCTACGCTCCACGGTCATTGGAGGGTCTCTGCGTCGCATATACCGTTTCCTTGGAACAGAAGCAATAGGAATAAACTATCTGGGGGACATAGGAACGCAGTTTGGCAAGCTCATAGTCGCATATAAAAGATGGGCAGACGAAGAGGCGCTGGAAAGGGAGCCAATACGTGAGCTCCTGAGAATATATGTAAAATTCCACGAAGAGGCGGAAAAAAACCCTGAATTGGAGGAAGAAGCCAGAGAGGCGTACAGACGGCTAGAGGAGGGAGAAGAAGAGTACGTGAACCTCTGGAAGCGCTTCAGGGAACTCACCATTCGTTACGCCAGCAGAATATACGAAATGCTAGGCGTGGAGTTTGACGAGATAAGCGGCGAGTCGTTCTACATTGAAAAGGCGAGGGAACTGGCTGAGACGCTGCTGAAAATGGGCATAGCCGAGCGCGACCCTGAAACAGGGGCAATCATCGTGGACTTTGGGGAGAAGCTGGGCAAGGACATTATACTCAAGTCGGACGGGACTACCCTGTACCTCTCAAGGGACCTTGCAGCACTTCTAGACAGAGTGGAAAAGTACGGCCCTGAGAAGCTCATATACGTTGTCGGTTCGGAGCAGAGCGACCACTTCAGGAAGCTGTTCTGGCTTGCAAGAAAACTCGGAGTTGAAAAAGAGCTCGTGCACGTATCTTTCGGCCTCATAAACCTGCCTGAGGGAAAGATGTCCACAAGGAAGGGACGTGTGGTGTTTCTGGAGGACGTGTTGAAAAAGGCCGTAGAACTCGCCGGAGAGGAAATGAAAAGGAGGGGAACATACAACGAAGATGATGCAAAGAAAATAGGTGTTGGAGCGGTGAACTATGCCATACTTAAGGTAGAGCCGGAAAAGAACATAACCTTTGACTGGAAGCGCGTCCTGTCGTTCGAGGGAGATACTGGGCCCTACCTGCAGTACTCTGCAGTCCGCGCACGGAATATTCTTGAGAAGGCAGGAGAATGGACACTTAACACCGTCGAAAATGTCAATGACGAAGAGTGGGGAATCATAAAGCTCATTGCCCGCTTCCCAGAGGTGCTCGAAGAAACTGTACAAAAGGATAGGCCACACATACTTGCAAGGTACGCGTATGAGCTTGCACGAACGTTCCACTCCTTCTACGACCACAACCCTGTCCTCAAGTCAGAGGAGCCGGTACGTTCATTCCGTCTGGGCATCGTGAGGGCATTCCACAACGTCCTATCGCGGTCCCTGAACCTGCTACTGATAGAGGAACCGGGGAGGATGTAATGCCAAAGAGCTTGGAAGAAAGGGTGCTTGGACTCATCCGCGGCGAGCGCCTCGTCAGGAGAGGGGACAGGGTACTGGTATCCGTTTCAGGCGGGAAGGACAGTGCTGTGGCTGCGTGGCTCCTCGAAAAGCACGCTGAGGAGCTGGGAATAGAAGTTGCGCTTCTACATATGGACCAGGGCATAGAAAAATACTCCAGAGCGGCGCTCGATGCGGTGAAGGCACTCGCTCAGGCAATAGACGTCCCACTGTACGTGCACAGATGGGAGGATGAGTGGGGACAGCCATTTTATGCGGTCGCGGAAAAACTGGGGAGGGCCCCGTGCTCGATTTGCGGCACCCTGAAGAGATACTACCAGAATATCCTTGCGAAACGCATGGGCTACAACGTGGTCGCAACGGGGCACAACTTGGATGACGCCGTTGGATTCATAATCAACAACCTGATTACCGGTCAGTTTGAATATATCGCTAAGCTCTCACCAGTACTTCCCGAGACAGAACTGACGGTGCGGAAGATAAAACCACTCTTCTGGATTCAGGGGCAGGAGATTCGTACATTCGCAATGGGGCATAATATTCCCGTGTCCGAGGAAAAATGCCCGTTTCAGCGGCTGGCACCAACATATAAAATACGCCGCGCATTTGATGATGTGGAAGCGGCACGGCCGGGAACACGACGCGCATTCGTGCGAAACGTAATGCGACTCGTTTCATCGGCGCAGGTTCGCGAAGAGAAGAATAAAGAACCCCGCGCATGCAAGTACTGTGGTGCGCCAACCAGCGGGGAAGTCTGCGCCGTATGCAAGATGAAGATGAGGGTAGGCGTGGAGCCGGGGAGAATCGTTCTTCCCGAAAGGGTGATGTGATGGAGCTTGCGTACTTTGAGCGCGGGTTAAGAAAGGCGATGGACCATGCCCAGAGGCTCGCCGTGGATGGAAAGGACCTGAAAGAGCTCTTTGAAAACAAAAAGCACGCGCGGCGAGCACCGAAGCTGCTCCACGAGGCGGGCCTGCACGAACTCATACGCGAACTGGAGAAAACCAACTATAAGCCATCCAAGTTCAGCACGCCCGCCGAGGAGCTCGGATACTTTGCAGGAATACAGGGAATAATCAACGGGGCAAAGGGTGTGGAGAACGTTGCAAAAATTCTGGAGCAAATGAAGCACCTTCCGAGGGATACCGTGGCGGAAATCCTAAGCAGAATTGTAATTCCCCACGCAATCCCGCCCGTGGGTGCCGTGAAGTCGCCGTATGTGTACTCCCCTCAGCACAAAATACTCGTCCGCATGAAAATCCGTGCAGTGGGCAACTCCCTACCGGAGCTCGTCCAGAGGCTCTTAAAGGAAGCCGAAATTGACCGAGAGGGTATGGATACTGCCGGCATCGAACGGAGACTCAAAGCGGTGATGAGAGGAAGAAAAGCGGTTGAAAGCGCTCTGAAAAGCATCGACAATCCCGAAATTGCAATACAAAAGCTTCAAGAACATATAAACAAGTTAAGGGATGAGGGACTCCTAGTGCACAAACAGTATGACCTCGCAATAAGAGAACTGCAAAGGGGACGCGCTTCCATTGCCCAAACGTACCTGCGCTCACTACTCTACGGGCTAAGGCAGCACGAAGAAAAGCTACGGGCAAAACTCAGGAGAATCCGCAAGGGCTACGTTGACAGAGACGACACGTGGAAAAAAATAGAATACTCGGATGCGAGATTGGCACTTATCGGGCTGGCTCAGGAGCTGGACCTCGGGAACACCACAGCCATAAACCACTGGAATAAAATGCGTCCAGAAACCGTGCGCCTGATAGAAGACGTATTCAAGGAAAGGGGAGCGAAAATAAAGCATTTAGAGCATATAAACATTCTGCTAAGGAATAGCCGATACCGTGGGCTGCTGGAAAAAGCCGTGGCATGGAGCAAGCGTATGGACAGCGGCGACAGAAAGGCAGTACGAGAACTCATATGGGGAATGGCAGAGAGGGACCCGAAGGTTCTGGACTTGCTTGAACATTACGTGGAAAAAACCAATGGAATCGCGGGGCTTCTCGGGGAGATACAAAAGATTTCAAAGCAATAGAAAGGGCAAAACAAAGAGAGCCGCGGGCGGGATTTGAAGGCTCGCCGCACCGAGCCGGGGTGAGTATTAGGGGGTCTTCGACCCCCTAGATACGAATTCGCGTCAACGCACTGGCTCTGCCAGGCGTATTGTGACGAAGTCACAGATACAATGAAATGGTGAAAGAGAGCCGCGGGCGGGATTTGAACCCGCGACCTGCCGCTTACAAGGCGGCCGCTCTACCGGACTGAGCTACCGCGGCACCTGTGGCCCATCTGGGCAAATAGATGAAAAGGGAAGAATTGTTAAAAAGGTGGCCGTCAGCCGAAGTAGTCCGGCTCCCGGGGTTTCTTGGATATCATTTTCTTGACCACACGCTGGGAAAGATACTGGGAAAAGCCCTCGTAGAACGCAATCGTGTCCTTGTCGAGCGATGGCCCCACAACCTCCATGGCCTTGCGGAAGTCCTCCATGGTAACCTTTGTGGGCTTCATGTTATTTCTGCGGAGAGCTACAAGGGCTGCATCCCTTGCAAGGGCCTCAAGGTCCGCACCTGTATAGTTTTCCGTCTCCGCTGCAATTGTTTCGAGATTTACGTCATCTGCAAGGGGTATGTTCCTCGTGTGCACCCTGAGTATTTCGAGGCGGGCGCGCTCGTCGGGTGGCGGCACGTATATGATTCTGTCAAAGCGGCCAGGACGGAGCAGAGACGGGTCGATGATATCCGGTCGGTTCGTTGCCGCTATGACCACCACATCCTTCAGCTCGGATATGCCGTCCATCTCCGTGAGCAACTGATTGACTATGCGGTCGGTCACATGGTTGTCCTCACTACCACGGCGCGGTGCAATCGCATCAATCTCATCTATGAACACAACGCAGGGTGCTGCCTGACGCGCCTTTGTAAATATCTCGCGTATGGCCTTCTCCGACTCACCGACCCACTTGCTCAGCACCTCTGGGCCCTTGACGGATATGAAGTTCGCCTCAGACTCCGTTGCCACTGCCTTTGCGAGGAGAGTCTTGCCCGTTCCGGGCGGGCCGTAGAGGAGAATACCCCGGGGTGGCTTAATCCCCATTGCCTCAAAGGCTTCCTTGTGCCGGAGGGGCCATTCAACCGCCTCGCGGAGCTTTGCCTTGACGTCCTCGAGGCCACCCACATCCTCCCAGTGAACGGAGGGCACCTCGATGAACACTTCACGCAGAGCAGACGGCTTTACCTCCTTGAGCGCCTCCTCGAAGTCCCTTCTGGTCACCTTAAGCTGCTCAAGAATTTCTCCGGGAATCTCATCCTCATCAAGGTTTATCTGCGGTAATATTCTCCGTATGGCCTTCATTGCCGCTTCCTTAACGAGAGCAGCGATATCAGCACCGACAAAACCATGGGTTATGCTTGCCAGCCAGTCGAGGTCAACGTCATCTCC
>Ga0256838_1000985_pt1 | contig 14548 bp, 18 predicted proteins | sample 4571419metaG_FD_185978 | JGI IMG/M metagenome (GOLD analysis project Ga0256838, IMG submission 185978) | Hydrothermal vent microbial communities from Guaymas Basin, Mexico - 4571-419 | ecosystem: Environmental > Aquatic > Marine > Hydrothermal vents | place: Mexico: Guaymas Basin | collected...
CATTGTCGTCTAAACTACTGAATCTTATAACGTGTACTCCATATAACCCACTACCTAAGAATTCTATATAATCATCATCTTTAGTAGACCATCTAAGCTTAAAGTCAGATAGCTTTTTAACTAGCTTCTCATCGAACGATATGTGTTTATATGTTTCATCCATGAAGCTTTTTACATCTTGATATTTTTTATCCATTTCACAATCCTTTTAATGTTTCTATTAGATCATTTTATCCGTTTTAATTCTAAGATAATATACGGTTATATTATTAAAAGGAAATAACGGTAAAGGAGGGCCTATGTACTCTATCAATCTGCCATGGATAGATTGTAACAAGTTAATGAACATCTGGTCTGTTAGAGGCGATATCGTTCATAGAGCATGGAAATTACGGATTAAACATAGTATGGAGTCTAATAGAAGATCATTTATAAATAAACTCTATGAACTAGACGATCTAGAACGCATCTGCTTTCTAACTAGAGACGGCGCTGAAAGATACCTTAGAAAAATTAAGGACCGTAATGAAGGTCTAGCTGAACATTTAGAGATAACTGAAGTCTTATTTAAATAAATTAATCAAGGAGGTGGTAATGGAAAAAGTATACTCGGTATTCGTTGGAGGAGTCGAAGTAAACGATTATTTACTAGATATTGATACGGCTAAAGAGGTTATGGAGTACTGGAAAGAACAAGGATACGACGATGTAGGTATCGTTAAATATAGTAAAGAAGATATAGAAAGAATAAAAGAAAGGAGTAAATATAGTAAAGAGGATATAGAAAAATAAAGGAAAGGAGAAGATAGTGATTAAAGATCATAGCGAATATAAAAAAGCTGTTGAAACACTTAAAAAATGGGCACGTTATTATTACGTATATGATAATCCGCTTGTTACTGATGAAGAGTATGATATGCTTTATCATAAAGTCATAGAGTATGAAAAAAATCATCCTGATGAAGTTGATCCTATGTCGCCTACGCAAAGAGTAGGTGATATTGTACTCGAAGGTTTTAAAAAAGCAAAACATTTAAGCCGTATGTGGTCTATGGAAGACGTATTTAACGAAAATGATTTTTTAGAATGGGTTGGAAGGCTTAAAAGGAATTTAGGACATGATAACTTTAGTTATTACATCGAACCAAAATTTGATGGCGTTAGCCTTAATCTCGTGTATAAAAATGGTAAACTTATAAGAGCCGAAACGAGAGGAGACGGTGAGGTAGGCGAAGATGTAACTTTGAACGCTAGGACTATTAAATCTATCCCACTTGAAATAAAAGACAAATCTCTTATAGAGATAAGAGGCGAAGTTGTAATTAAGAAGAATGATTTTGAGAAACTGAATGAAGAGAGAATTAAAAAAGGCGAACCAACATTTGCAAATCCAAGAAATGCCGCGGCTGGTAGTTTAAGACAACTCGATCCGAAAATTACCGCAAAAAGACCTCTTGTATTTTATCCTTGGGGAGTAGGCGTTAACTCTTTGAACTTTGAAAAGTATAGTAAAATGATGGAGTATATTTATTCTCTTGGATTTAAAGAACCTCCGAAAAGAGGAGTTTGTAAGGATATGAAATGTGTAGAGGATAAATATAAAGAGTTTATAGATTTTAGGGAAAGTTCTGAAATAATGCTTGACGGAATGGTTGTTAAAGTAGATGAATTTAAATACCACGAAATTTTAGGATATACACAAAAATATCCACGCTGGATGATAGCATATAAGTTTCCTGCAATTGAAAAGGAAACAATTATTAAAGATATTATAATTCAAGTTGGTAGAACAGGTGTTTTAACGCCTGTAGCTATATTAAAACCTGTAGAGATAGGAGGAGTGATAGTTGAGAGAGTAACTCTTCACAATTTTGACGAAATCGAACGTTTGGATATAAGGATAGGGGATCATGTCATCGTTATAAGAAGCGGTGATGTGATCCCTAAAATTACAAAAGTTCTTACATGGAGAAGAAGAGGTAATGAAAAAATAGTTTCACGACCAAAACATTGTCCTGTATGTAATGCTGAGGTACTTGATGAAGGTACTCTTATTAAATGTCAAAATCTATCATGCCCTGCTAGGATCATTAATACAATTGTCTATTTTGCAAGCAAAAAATGTCTTGATATAGAGAGTCTTGGAGAGAATACTGCAAAACTTTTATACGAACATGGTCTTGTGAAAGATGTGACAGATTTGTTTAAATTAAAAGTTGAGGAACTTGAGAAATTACCTTTATTTGCAAGAAAGAAGGCTGAAAATCTTATCGCTGCAATAAAAAATAAAACCGGTATCGATTGTTGGAGGTTTATAAACGCTCTTGGAATAGAGCATATAGGAGAAGTTGCAAGCAAAAAGATATGTGAAAAATTTGGTGTAGATTTTTATAAACATCATCCGGAAGAGTTTAAGAAAATAGAAGGATTCGGGTCTGAAATGGTGAAATCAATTACAGAATATATAAGAGTAAATAGAGAGAAGATAGAAGAGTTGATGGAAATATTAAAACCAAAAAATCCAGAAAAGAAAAGGACCAGAAAGTCTATTTTTACAGGAAAAACGATAGCATTAACTGGGACGATGAGTAAGCAAAGGAATGATATTAAAAAGATATTAGAAGATCTGGGTGCAATAATAACGAACAATGTAAGTAAAAAGACAGATTTTGTTATATACGGGAAAGATCCAGGTAGTAAGTATGATAAAGCTGCTAGACTTGGAGTGAAACTTATGAACGAGGAAGAGTTGTGGAGATTAGTTAAAAATGTATTGTAATAAAAAGAATGTGTTAACAACTACATCGCTGAGTATAGAAGAAAAAAATAAAAGAAAGGAGAAGATAATGAGAGGGAATATGTACGTATACGGATTAGGAGGAGCAGGCATTAACGTGGTTAATGATATTAAAGACGTATTGCCTAACTTGGGTGATAAATTTGCTCATGTTGAACTTAACTTATTAGATACTACTAACAAAACTATAGATAACTATCCAGATTTAAAAGATAGATTTTACAAAATAGAATCCAGTAAACTAGGTAATGTATCTATAGACGGTATGGCTGGTGAACGTAAAAATGTAGAAGTTGTTAACGAGATTAAAAAGTCTGTTATCAACTACATCAATCAACACGAAGATAGACATGGTATCAATAACTATCATATCTTGATATTCAGTGGTAGTGGTGGTTCTGGTAACCTCATAGGTACGTTAATGTTAAAGTCTATGCTAGAAAAAGATTTTAACGTTATACCTGTTGTAATAGGTGATAGTAGCACGTTATTAAATGTTACTAATACTATCAATACTATAGCAGGTCTCAATAACGTAGCTAAGCAGTTAAACATTGCATTGCCTATCGTTTATTTCGATAATAGCACTGACGGTATATGTACACCAGAGACAGAGAAACTAGTTAATAAAAATATACTTAAGTTATTAACTATCATGTCTATTTACCTATCTGGACATGTACATGATATAGACCATCAAGACATGAATAACTTCTTACTACCGTCTAGGTATAAAACATTTACCGTGCAACCAGGTCTCTACAACTTAACAGTTAAAACTAAGAGCTTAGTAGAACCTAACGTTATCATAGCTAGGACATTAAGAAAAGAATCTGATATGAGTCTAAACATTCAAGTGCCTTTACTACATAATAAAATAGGTATACCATTAGCAGAACATACTAAAGGTATAGAAGATCTATTACCGATGTTTCTAGTTATTGAGAAGAACACTGTTAATCAGTATGCTAACAGGCTAAAACAAAGACTTAGAGAACTTGAATCTGTTAAAGTAGTAGAGACAGAGGATATAGACAGCTTAGAAGACGTACTAGGCACTGATGATGGTCTAGTTCTGTAATTGAAAGGAGTTAAAATGTTTTACATAACATTATTTATATCATTGTTAATCTACGCATATACGTATTCTAGGTATAGTAAGTACGTTGATGAGGAGTTAAAAGAAATGTTTGAATCCAAAAGCAATGATAGTGTTATAAATGTTCTACTATCTAGAATATTAGTTACTTCGATATTGATCGTGATGTTGTTAGTTCCTTATTTCAATGTCTTATCGGCTATATTAACGTATGTGACATTCAGAGACTATGCTAGCAAAGTTAATTCTAAATGATGTTATTTATATATTATTAAGACGAATGAGAAGAAAGGAGTGAAAAAAAAAATGAAAGGCAAGACCACGTATAAGAAGGTATTTGAGCTGGATTTTAGTAAATGTGACGAATTTGTTCTAACTGTTAATGAATCAAAACTTTATGTTCGATATGACAATGGAACATTGAACGTTACTTTCGACACTGTTAATGTAGTCGATTTTGGTTTAGTAGATAAAGACGAAACTGTAAAACGTGAGAAAGTTAAGTTCTTTGTCGAAACAGAAGATGAAATAAAACACACTAACGTAGAGTGCAAGTAAAACAACAGAAAGAAAATAAAAAAGAAAGGAGTGAAAAATGAAAGAATTTTTATCAGGACTATTTGGTGCTGTAGTAGGTGCTACAGTAATGTGGCTTGTATGTAACGATGATGATGAAGTAGTAGTAGTGGACGTAGATTAGTCCACTACTACTGTCTTTTTTTTTTCTTTTGTTTTTAACTATATATTATTCATACGGAATAAGCTGAAATAGGAGGGTGTTATGAATAATAACGTTTACGTCATTGTAGTTTTTGGAGATATAATTGATTTTAACGAAGATGCTATAGGTACTATAGTAAGTGAGGTTATACGAACGTTAAAGATTTCATTCCCGTGGATCAATGTAGAACATTCAGATATCCTAGAATTGTATCGGACTAACATAGATGATGTAAAATTAGCAATTTTATCAGAAAGAATATATAAAGCTATTGAATCAGTAGTTAATAAACTAACAGGTAAATATGTACTTGACGTAGTTGTTAAACAAAATTATTTTATCATGTCGTTTGAAGCAACATGATTGTAAAGGAGTTATATCATGGTAGAATTAGAATTCGATGCTGAGATAGGACTATGGATAGATAAGACGGATTACAGTCCTATGCTTAATGAGGTTATAGAACTTATACCAGAGATCCAGTATTTAGAAAAAGCAGTATTCCCAGACCTATTTAAAAGTCTCTACAAAGGAGGGTTATACGTATATGGTAATAACGAACCGATTGTTAAGTATAATACCGAATATTTAGTAAATGGTAAACCAGTCGTTTTTAAGACGTATGATGAGATCATTGAAACGTTAAAAGAACATGACATATTAACAACGAACGGTTATCCAGTTATACGTAAAAGATGTAGTAAGGTTTATGGTCCCATAACACCTGGATATCCTATTACTGAAGATTATATCAAATACCTTCAAATCTATATAAACAGAGTTGTCAATGTAGAATCCCATATACTTAAAACAGAAAAAGAGGTTTTATTAGAACCATATTTAACATATAAAGACCCTATCGCTTATATATCCGATAAGTTCAAGCACCTATTGACAAGCAATAACTCTTATCATCAAGAGTTATACCATCAGATACGTTCTTATTTATTAATACAAACAGATCTTGTATTACATAAATACAATAAGTTCAATCCTTTAACATGTAGGTTAGAGATAAAAGAAGCAAGTTATATAGGTATGAAATTGTTACCAGCGATATCTAGTAGAATATATTACGCTAAAAAGTATCTTAGTGAACTAAACGATCACGTATGAAGGAGGGAGCATGTTTGATATACTCTACTTAGAGGAAGAAATAAGGGAACATTTTCTAAAAGAAATAAAGAACACTAACGTATCTGAGATAGTAATAAGGGACATAAGTCCCTTAGTTACCGAACTACGTTTTAATTTGGATATTATAACGTCTAAATATTTGACCGATGATGAGAAATTTGCCCTTTTACATAGATCTGTTATAAGGAGAGTCTTACTTCAATATGGATGTGAAACTGATATAGATTTCCTAACTATAACCACTAGGGACTACATAGTAGACGAGTTAGACAATATGTATGTAAATGATTATAATGTTAACGTAAGAAAATTAAGAATAATGATACTTAAAACTCTAGAAGTTATAAAACTTATTAATACAAACTATGACAAGTTAGGAGTCTACTGTGTAGAACTATGTTACGAGTACGACATTAAGACTATAGACAAAGTATCTGTTATATTTAACGTATTAGAGGATTATCTCTTAATTGCTAATTTTGATAAGGATAAGAAAAATGAAGTTCAATTATCATATCCTTCTTTCTAAAACTATCTCTACCTACCTAGATATCTATCCTATAGAAGACCTGTTAAAGGGTACTAAGTTAAGTAAGATAAATAGGCTAGTTAGAAAGTTAATAGACGTTATGGATCTAGATGATTTGGTAGAGTTCATATTTCTTCTAAAACATCATTTACAAAAACATAGTGAGAAGTTAGCTAGTGAGTTCGTAGATTTAATAATAAAAGATGTTCGTAAGATAGGGTACGATTATGTGTTAGACGTAGAGGTTTATATGGATTAAGATCATAAGGAGGGGAAATGGACAAGTTATACGACAAAATAACGAAGGAAATGTATTTACTCAGTCCCGTTGTAGCCGTTAATGTAACTGAGAATCAGTTGGATCTTATAACATGGAGCAAGAACGTAAAGATAGGGTTACATACCATTTGTTTAGATACTTCAACTATGTTCAGGACGCTTAATTACATTTTGAATAAGCATGATTTCGATATTAAAGAGTTATTCGAGATACTGGTATATGATATCTTATATAAGATTATCGAAACTGGTGCTAAGAAAGTAGATATCTTCTACACAGAAGAAAGCGTAGCCGATATACTTTTCACGATGGATGAAGAAGGTAAACATGAATCAGAAGAGATATATGAACTTAGTAAGACTATATCAAACCATCGTGAATATATAGAGATGGTTAATTACATCGTATCAGAGCTATGGGACGTAATAAATAATAAAAACATTCTAACCGCTATACCTTTCAAATGGGTAGATGATAGATGTTTAAAGATCTTGATAGGAGTTAAAGATGAAACCATTGATTAAAAAGATTAACGAAATCCTACCTAATCAAGAAGAATACAATGTTTTACCATTTGTATATAACGATGCTATACACTATCTAAAAAATTTAATAAAAACAGGTACAAGGGATTTCAAATATGGTCTTTATACGATAATGGATATAGCGTCTAAACTATCTAAACTACCTGATGATAAAATAGAAGAGAAACTAAACAGAGCAGTAAAATTAGTTAAATTAAGTTTTAACCCTGATGAATGTGATAGTAGCTTCGATGACTATGTTAAAGAGATTATTAGATTTCTTGTAAGGTATTTGAGATTCTATGGTAACCCAGATGTAAAGAAGATTATTGTTATGAACAATTATGCGGTATTTCTACATTAAGGAGTTAAGACATGTTCGAGATAGGTAAAACTTATAACATATATACAAAAAGTACTATAACATTGCAACCAGTCTATAAAGACATGAAAGCAGTAGCGAACTTTAACTTCGATACTGCTGTTAAATTTGCAGATATAGTAACTATATGGAATAAATTAAAACAAGAAGGTTTAACATTATTACCATATAGAAACGTATTGTACACAATGTTCCAAAATCCATACGGCAAGACGGTTATATTAGCTAACGACTGGATAGAATCATATAACGAGATCAGTTCTATAAACGGTATATTTAAAATCAATAACATAACAACAGAAGACCTTACTACTATTAAAAATGCTCTAGTTGCGTTAGGTTATAATAATATAGAAGTTACCACTGAAGAGATATCAACGTAGGACATAAGTCCTACGTTATCTTTTTTTTCTTTTTGGTGAAATAATATTATCAAAGGACTGGTTATGGCTATTTATGACGATTTAACAGTTTTTAGACGTGTGAATAACGAGTCATTGCTAGACAGTAAGATAGACTTAGAAGACGATCAATGGTTAGTCAACTCTTTATTAACCAGATCTGAGGAATTAGAATACCCAGATAACATAAATAGATTCTGGTCTATAGTAGAAACCAAGTTCACAGATACGTCGTTAGGAGGTAATATATGCATAAATCCTTATCCACAGTTTACAAGGTATGCTGATATTAGATTACAAGGTAGAAGGTTCGATCGTAATGAAGTAACGGTTAATAATTTAACTGGTAACTATGGTATGGGAAGATATTACGGAGAAGCTATAGACGATAACAGTGTTAATGTATATATGTCATTCGGAGTACCTAGGTTCAATAGTTTATTAGATTTTATGCTAACGTCAGTAGACTACAAACAATCCATTATAGCGTCTACTGGTAGGAACCCTATAGCTTATAACGTGGGTAATTTATGGGGAAGCATAGCTATTTTCGTAGCATTTCCTATAATAACAAGTATTATCTGGGGAGCTCAATTATTAAAGAAAATACTGATAGGACCTGGTAGGTTCACTTATTACTATATGGAAGAAGCTATGCCTTCATACTGGGCTACTGTTAACAGTTTAGTAACTATGTTCGCTGTAGAGTTAGGTATAGTATCGCCTAATCTATTAGAAGATCAATCCGATACTAAAAAAATAGGTACTCCAGTTACATTAGATAAAAATGATCTTGATTTTATCCATAAGTATATACCAGATATAGTAACGGAAGATAACTACATAGATATATTCGCTGTTATAACTAAAGCACAAAGAATGTATAATAAACAAATAGTAGAAGAATATAGGTTATATAAACAAGGAGCTAGTACTGAGTTAGATTTACTAGGTAAAATAGTCAATGGACCGTTAAACAAAAAGACACCAGAAACTACGGAATGGAAAAAATGGGCTAAACTTATAGATTTCATGGGTCTATATGGATCTGAATCCGATATGAAAAATAATAATGAAAATAAAACTACTAACCCTAATAACAGTCCTACACCTACTAAAATAAGTATGGATGAAAAAGGTAGATATGACATACCTAAACGTAAAGTAGACGAACAAAGTTGGTTAAAGAAAGCCGTTGAATACAGTATGGCAACTATGTCTGATGGTGCTAAGTTTTTAATATTTAGAGTAGATAACCCAGGTACCGTATCTGAATCATTCCATAACGAAACTAAAGACATACCACTAGAAGAAGCACTTAAATCCATAAGCAACAAAGTCAAAAATATCACATTTAGTTTAGGTGGTGGTAATATAGCAGGTGAAACGGATAAGATATTAGGTTATGCTCAAGACGTTATAGCAGGTGCTTTAGACGGGTTGACGTTTGGTTTATCTAACGTATTAACGTTTCTAACAGGTAACGCTAATATACATTTACCTAAAATGTGGGCAGATAGCACAGCGTCATTACCGACTTATACGTTTAAAACAAGGTTAGTCGCGCCATACGGTAATCCGTTATCACAGTTGTTTAACATATATATACCTTTAGCTGCGTTATTAGCAGCTGCATTGCCTAGATCAACTGGTCCATCTAGCTATGCAGCGCCATTTTTATGCTCAGCATACGTAAGAGGCAGACAACATATAAAACTAGGTTTAATAACAGAGTTGTCTATAACGAGAGGAGTATCTAACCTACCTTTTAATAAACAAGGTAGACCTATGGCAGTAGACGTTTCTTTTACTATAACAGATCTAGAAAAAATCATTGCAGTACCTACCCAGTCATCGTTATTATCGCCTGCTACCTTAGAAATGAACGAAGACGATCCGTTAGTTAGGTATATAGCTAGTCTAACTGGTAGATCGTTATATAATAGCGTATATGTATCTAATAAGATAAAACTTAGATTAAGTAGATTGATACAGGATATGGATAAGTTCTTGTCACCTGCATACTGGGGTGTTACTGTAGGTAATGAACTACAGGACTTAGCAGCAGCTATAGCCCCTAATAAAGGAGTCAATTATAAAGATTTATTCAGGTAGTAGAGGATACTAATATCCTCTACTACGCTATATTGTTTTTAGTACCTAGTTTACCTATTACGTAATCTTTACTATCTATGTCTAGTGTATCCACTTTGATACCAGTGTCAGATACTGGTAGTTTTTGATGTGGTTTTTCTTTAATCAGATCACTTGTTACTTCTACGAACTTAGGATCGTTACCTAACGGTTCGTCGTTGTTATGTAATTTTTTAACAGTGCTTTTAAAGAGATGTTTCAAATCAGTACTAAGCTTTTTTACTGCTGTTTTACCTAATACCTTAGCTTTACTTACTACGTTGGATTTTAACGTTTTAAAAGCTTCAGTGTTTTCAGCTACTTTAAGAAGCGTTTCACCGTCTATCTTTTTAGCATGTATCAGTGACTTAGTAATAGTTTTAATGTCGTTATTAGGTAATTTACTAGCTAGCATACCTGCTATAGCCATAGCTGCTTCTTTAGGATCAACTTTACAGAATATAGATTGTAAACCTAAGAGATTAAACAAATCCTGTAAATCTTTTAACATACTGGAGTCTAGTATACCGTTATTAGAACATAGTATGTTCAATAACTTATTAAGAGCATCCTTTTCTTTTAACCCTATGTTGCTTAATGGTATACTGGATAATCTTTTATTTATCTCTTTCTTAGCTAAATCTCTTATAACATTATCTACTGGTTTAAAACCGGTTATTTTTTTAGACAATGCTTTTGATAGAGCATTATCGGCTATACTAGATAAGTTAGACTGTGATAAAATATGATCTAATACGTTAGACGTTCTATGTGTAGAAGATGTACGTTTCTTATTAACATCGTTTATTTTTATACCTTCTGTCTTAGTATTCCATTTACCGGATTTTAAGCTTTTAGATAGAGTTTCGTTTATACTACTAGGTAATTCTAACGCCATAATATCCTCCTGTACATATTTTCAAACAAAGACGTAACAAACTAATGGCGTAAATACTAGAAAATATTAAGGTTTGAAAATTTTTAGTTTCTACATTATTCAGATGCAAATAAATCCAAGAAAAGGAGTGAGTTATGGCGATTAACTTTACAAAAGAAATTACTGGAGATGTAGCGGTATTAAAAGTAGAGAATGAAAATTTGTTTGTTGAGAAAGCTAAAGAGAAAGGTATTGATAAAAAGACTATTAAAACAGTTGATGATTTTAGGGCGGAATACGCAGAGTTTGTTGTAGGTGAAGCAAGTAAAGCAGCTACAGATGTATTTAAAGAAAACGATGAAGTTAAAAAAGTTGAAGTCATCGCGCCATTTGGCGTACTAAAGTCTGACGTATTAGACACTATCGTATATAGGGAAAGAACAGTAAGAGACCCTCAAACAGGTGAGGAAAGAAAAATACCTGCTATCAAAGTGCAGGCAAAAATCAAGGCTGCTAAAGTATCTAAAAAGTATTTGAAAGAACTTAGAGATGAAATTATGGAACAACTAGCGGGTAAATAAACCCCGCTAGTTGTTTTTTTATTTACTACTGCTACCTGATGCTATGCCTGATTTTTCATAGTAGATATCTACGTCGTTAGCGCCTTTAAGTGCTGCGTCAACTTCGTTAGCAGGTAACAATATGTTATCAGGAGTTTGAGCGTATAGTTTAAGCTCGTTCAACATCTTAGCTGCTAGCTCCATAACGTTTTTGTTAGTAGGAGGTAACGCTAATCCTCCGAATTCTATAGTCATTTCTTTAAATTCTTTAGCAGCTTTTTTCTCTTTTTTACCTGTAATATCTGGGTTGCTTCTAGGGAAGAGGTTAGATACTAACCATGCATGCACAGGATATCTGTATAATGGATCTGGTTTTATAAACAATACAGTTGCACTATACCAGTCAGCTGTTAATATCTTAATATTTTCAGCACCAGGTAGTGTTGTAATTAACGGTCCTTTAGTATCAGGATCCATTAACCCGTATCTACCCCATAAATCAATTAGTTTTTCTTCAGGGTTACCGATAGACTTATCTATAGTTAGACTTACATTAGTTCTTTCTCTAGTAGCATTGGTTACTTCTTCTAATACGGCTCCTTCTAACCCTATTTCAGTTTCACTTACTTCCCATGTGATGCTAGAATTCAATCCTTCTATAACTCTAGCTCTTTTTTCAAATAACGCTTTAACAGCTTGATGGTAGTATTTACTATTAGGGAATAGATCAAACATTCTAGGTGTTTGTAATACTATAGGTATAATATCCATCTCTTTATAACGTTGGTTAGACATGTAAGCATGTATAACCTTACCGTCAACTATATCCCCTATAGTAGGTAAGAACCCCCATTGACCACCGTATCGTATATCTACGGCAGGTGTATTATCATTCCATGGTGCAGGGTCCTCGTTATGGAATTGTGAAACGTCTTTAACGTTTGGAGACATTGTTATTTGTTTATCTGCCATCGTTACATCCTTTATACTTTTTTTATTTAATGTACGAATAAGAAGACCTCATTATTGTAGGTCTTCCATTCTTCTAGCGACAGTATATGTAGTCATAACTGTTCTACTATTGTTAGCGTATAGTTCGTTAACTAACGTCCAGCTATATCCTCTTAATGCATCGTAGTCAGTTATCATAGCTTTAGGTACGACTTTGATAAGGTCTGCGAATTTACCTACGTATTTAGCAGCAGCTCTTTTTTCGATTTCATCGATAAGTTCATCTGGAGTATATGAAATACTACCTGTCATTTCTCTCCAGATTTGATCAGATACTTTAGCTATGTATGTTAATGCCATAGCTACGAAATAGTTGTTAAGTACGCTAGTGTCGTTATAATAAACTGTTTGCAATGCAGGGAAGAAATATGATTTAATATCATACGGTTGCGCATATACTAAACCTATGCTCCATAATGATGGTTTTACACCATTAGGTATAAATCCTGGTTGAATGTCATACATTAGATCTATAATGTTAGTTTCTCCTCTATCGAATAAGTTTGCTTTTTTCCATTCAGTACCACCCATGAATCTAGATGATTTTATAGCTATTTGGTATGTTAGAGGATACCAGTTAGTATCTATACTGTTTTTAACTTTACCAGCACCCATAACAACCATAGCTCTAACTACAGGCGTACCGAATTCAGTAGATTCAGGCGCTAGTGATAATCTACTTTTAAGCGCTATACCTATAGCTCTATCGTCTTCTAGCGATAAGACTTTATCACCTAGAGAGTTATCTCTAGTGCTTAATACTACAAATGTATCTTTTCTAAGAGTTATGAAGTTAACCATGTCTTCTTTTACATCCATGCTATAACCAACGTCATACATGATATTTTCAAGGTTGATAGCTGTATCCATATATTCACTGTTTTCATCTAGGTATTTAGCTAATTCAGTTCTTATTTTAGCTTCTAGATCTTTTATAGTAAGATCTCCATCGCTACCACCTTTTAGATATAGTGGTAAGTTATAAGAAATAGTTACTTCTTCTTGATTATCTGCTAGAGTAACTGCTGATTTATCAATTTGTACACTGAAGTAAGGTACTCTACTAGTACTGAAGCCGTTCCAAATGTTTAATAACCAAGTTTGATCATCTAGGTTATCAGATGGGATAAAATCGAACCAACTGCTAGTATTAACAGTACCTTCTTTTGTCTCAACATCAGCATTGATATATGGTGCTTCTTTACTAACAGCTAGCTTAAGCACTTTTTCCATATTTTCTTTATAATACCATTGTTCAAATTTAGGATATTCTAATGGTAACGTATCATCATCTGTGTTAAACCAGCTATTCAATACGTTATCTAAATCTATTTTTAATTTTGTTACTGGATCTCTTGTATCAGGTTTAAATACAAATGTTTTATGTTTAGATTTATAGAGGTTAGGCACTATAACAGGATTGCTGTTAGTATCTTTAGTATATACGTAAAACTCATAAGGTAACGCTTTTGTTTCTTCTAGGAATGATGGATCAAAATCTTTTTTATAATCTAGTTCAAAAGCTATACCAAAGTTATTGTAATATGCACCGAAGCTATCACTTACATATTGGATAATTGGGTACATAGTAGACTTATTACCATCTGCATCTGTCATAGTACCGTCTTTAGGTTTTAACGTACCTAGTGAATGTTTATCGTCTAACGATTGCCATTCAGTTATAACCTTAACTCTTAAACCAGGGATAGGGCTATCGTCATCTTCAACTGGGTTACCGCTTTCGTCATACACGATTCTACCATCACTATGTCTCTTATATTTAGGTACATTGTCTTCTAGAACGTCTAAATAAACAACTAAACTACCGAATTTACTGTTAGTAGGTCTTATTCTTTTAAACATCATAGATACACAGCCGTTTGCCATCATGTCTTTGATAAATTTAACGGCTGGATGATACATAGGATGTCCTACGTCTATTTGATCTAGACCATATAACTTAACTAAATCTGCACCTGAAACAGGTCTTTTCTTATCATCACCCATCAATGCCCAGTGCATGAAAAAAGGTACATGCATACCTATTTTCACTGGTTCAGGATACACTAATCTTATAGACTGGTCATCAGTTCCTAA
>Ga0256838_1000987_pt1 | contig 14540 bp, 15 predicted proteins | sample 4571419metaG_FD_185978 | JGI IMG/M metagenome (GOLD analysis project Ga0256838, IMG submission 185978) | Hydrothermal vent microbial communities from Guaymas Basin, Mexico - 4571-419 | ecosystem: Environmental > Aquatic > Marine > Hydrothermal vents | place: Mexico: Guaymas Basin | collected...
AAATTTTGAAAACGGTGAAGGAATTGCTAAAGTATATTTTAATATTGATAAAAATTATTCTGTTCCTATGTCAGAAGTAAATATTACAGTAATTGATGCCAATACTTCCACATCATGGATGAGTAATTCAGGTGCTACTAATGTGTTTATTGGTAATTTATTAAATGATACTGTAACATTCAGATACGGAAGAATACATTTACAAAACATTACAGTTTATGATTCTAATGAAGCAAATGCGACGATTGAATATCTGTATTGGACGAATTCCGGATGGAAGGTAAATACCGAACACAATCAAACCTCTTATGGAGATATAAACGAAGCGGCTGTTAATTCGCTATTATCGACTTTGAATATTCCTGTAAATGTTAATATTGTTAAACAAAGCGGGAAAAACATTCTTAATGGTAAAGAAAATATAAAAATTATGACAACACACGGGCTACCTTATAGTGCAAAAATACATTTTGACATAGATTCATGGCTTTGGTATCATCCTTTGGCTAAACCTTATAATCCTCCAAGCACGTCAAATCTTGACTGTTTGACTCATCCTTGTATGAAAGTGACATTCCAAAAAACAGGATCCGGATGGGCAGGAATAGGAAGAAAAAATTCAAAATATAATGAAAACAATAAAACTGTCAAAACTAATCTGAAAAAAGAGATAAACGCCACTAAAAATGAAGTAAAAAAACTTAACTGGTAAGAGAATTTAAAAATTCACTTACCTCTTTTTTTGTTTTTAATTCTTTAATTTCAGGAAACTTTCTGTTTTTTGTTTTATAAAATGTCAGAATTTGTCTTAGTTTATTTTCCTGGGTTTTTGTAAGTTTCATTTTCTTTTTCGCTTCATTTATATATTCTTCGATTTCTATAAAAAAATCATCTTTATTTTTATCTAAAAGTTCTTCGATAATATGTAAATGTGTTTTTATATAAAGTGGTATTTTTTCTTTTTTTACGGGAAAATCAGGTGTGTCGCTAATGATTTTATAAAGAATGATATTTTCTACACTTAAAAATTTATAACACGCTTCAAAAAATCCGCTTCCTTCCATATCTGTTAGATTATAATAAATTTCGGGTTTTGATACCGTATAAAGAGAAGTATGCGGTTTTTTAAAAAAGTCGGGATAATATTCAAATCCACTGTCAGTATCTATGATTTTATGAACGAAAAAACCCTCATTAATATCATAAATATTACTGCCTGCTATTCCGAAATTGAGTGTCTTTTGCGGATATTTATTTAACAAAAGCGCTGTATTTACGGCGGATTTTATTTTTCCCTGTCCTGTAATTATTAAATTTATATAATTATTTTGGTATATTTCGCCATGAGGTTTAAGGTTAAACTTTTCTATTATAGGTTTAGCTTCGATTTTAAGTGCTGTAACTATATTTAGCATTTTTCACCTTTAAATTTTTATAAGGAAATTATATGGCAAATTTCGAACTTTTTAAAGAATTGATAATAAAAGAGGAATATTTTGAAGCTCACGAGGTTTTGGAAGAATATTGGCAAACTATAAGAAAAACCGACCATCCTTATAAAAACGCATACAGGGGTTTTATAAATGCGGCTGTGGCATTGGAGCTTAAAAAAAGGGGAAGAAATAATTATAAAAAAGTTTGGAAAACATATGAAAAGTACAGATATCTGTATCTCCAAAAAGAAGAATATATAGATATTATGAAGTTTTTGGATAAGAGAGCACCTTTATGATATAATAGAAAAAAAGGGTGAAAATGGGGGATTTTATTTTTAGTTTTTTTAAAGAACTAAACTCCGCTTCAAATAAAAAAATGATAGCTCTTGCTATTGTACTTGGTCTTATCAGCGGCTTTTTACCGACATTTACTTTTATTAATTATGTGATTTTATTTTTTGTTTTTATTTTTAGAATTCCTCTTGGGCTTTATTTCGCTTCATTTGCCGTTTTTAGTCTTATTTCATATATTTTGGACCCGATTTTTAACAAAATAGGATATTTTATACTCACTTTTGAACCGTTAAAGCCTTTATGGACCTTTCTTTATAATTTACCTCTTGTCAGATGGAGCGGATTTAATAACACATTGGTAATGGGGAGTTTAATTAGCGGTGTAATCATTGGCATTGTTTTATATTATGTTTTAAACAGATCAATTGATACTTACAGAGAGAAGATGTTTCCAAAAATTAAAAAAATAAAATTTCTTTCCTGGATAGTACCTAAAGAAGAGAAAAAAGGAATTATAAGAGTCAGCGGTCTTATAGCTTTTATCGGTATATTCGGAGTTATAACTGCTTTTTTGGTATTACTTTTAGATCCAATAGTTAAAACCGTCTTAGAATTTACTCTTAGCAAAACATTACATAAAAAGGTAAGTATTGAATCGGTAAATGTAAAAGTATTAGAGCCTTCAATTGATATTAACAAACTTCAAATAGATACTTTTTTAATAAAAAAAGCATATGTAAAACTTAATTCATATTATTTGTTATGGAAAAAGTTTGAAATACAAAAAGCTATAGTTGAAGCCAAAACTAATCAAAGCTTAGCAGAATTGATTCAAAAAAAGAATAAAAAATCCTCATCAATTACTTCAAAAATAAATATTACCCCTCCTAAAGCATCCGATATATTTGCAACTTATCAGCCGAAATCTTTAAAAGCGGTAAAAAAGTTAAAAAAAGACTATAATGAATTTAATGAATTTATTAAAAATCAAAAAATTGACAGTTATCAAAAAGATATTGAAAAAATAAAAAAAGAAATAGAAAATCTCTCAAAAGAGAAAATAAAAACTCCTCAGGATCTGGATAAATTAATAAAAGAAGTGAAAAATATTCAAAAAGAGATTGATAAACTAAAATCAGATGTAAAAGAGAAAAAAACAGAAATCTTAAAATATAAAAAAATACTTTCAGATGATTTGAATGAAGTCAAAAAAGCGATAAAAGAAGATTATGCTTATATAGACAATAAATATAAAATGATTAAACAAGGGGAATATATTGAATTTACCAAAAGTTTCTTGGCTCCTAAAATTAAAGGATATGTCAGCGTTATTCAGACTGTTTATGAAAAAGTAAAACCGTATCTGCCTAAAAAAGAACAAAAAGAAAATATCGTTATATCAAGAAAAGGTATTTATATAAAATTTGAAGATAAAATAAAATATCCTGATTTTGTTTTAAAAGACGGAAGGGTTTCTTTAAAAACAAGTATTGCTAAATATAAATTGAATATAAAAAATCTGGCCGATAATCAAAAAATATTGAATAAATATGCGGTAATTACATTAAACGGAAACAGTGATTTTTATAAATTAAAAGCTTTGGTTAAATATTTGAGCGATATAAGATTTATTATTAAAGGTACAGATATTAAACTCAAAGAGATGGATTTTGAAAAATTAAAATTCATTCATCCTGTTTTTGATATAAATATTGAAGGTAAATATTTTAAAGTATTGGAGGCAAAATTTAAAGCTGTAATAAAAAATAGCGAAATTAAATTAAAAATAGAAAATGATATAGATAAATATATAGCAAAAGTGCTTCAAAATATTCACAGGTTTAAACTGTATGGTAAAATTTATGGGGAAATAGATAATCCGTCAATAGAATTAAGTTCGGATTTGGATAAGATAATTTCAAAAGCCGTTATGAAAATTTATGAAAAAGAACTAAATAAACAAAAAGAGAGGGCAAAAACGATTCTTGATAAAAAAATAAAAGAAAATTTAAAAAAAGTAAATTTAAAAGAAGTTGATATTAATTTGAATAATATTGAAAATTTAGAAAACAATCTGGACAGTTTAAAAAAAGAAGCGGTAAAAATTATCGAGAAAAAGAAAAAATCACTTATTAAAAATAAAATTCCATCATCATTAAAAGGACTCTTTTAGGAGTTCTTTTCTTTAAAAAAAAGTGTCTGTGGAAAGATTTGAAATATTAAGCTGCGGGAGGGAATGTTTAGACTAAATGGTGCCTCGGGACGGAATCGAACCGCCGACACAGGGATTTTCAGTCCCTTGCTCTACCGACTGAGCTACCGAGGCTTGGAGTGAAATTATATTTAATTAAACTTAAATTAAGCTTAAATTTTAAATACATTTATTTTATGCTACAATTAAATAAAAAAGGACGCTTATGAATAGATTATTTCTTGCTTCATTATGTTCTGTTATGCTTTTTTTAGGGTGTAGTTCTAAAAATAAGAATATTCCACAGACGAAAGAATGTGTAGTTGAAAATCAGGAGGCACCTGTTTGGATTTGTGCCCCAAAAGACACGAAAGAGTATATAACGGCAGTAGGGAGTGCTGAAAAATCACCTCTTGGATTTAGTTTTCAACGTACGGAAGCTATGGCTGCGGCAAGAGATGAACTTGCCAGGAGAATTTCAGTAAAAGTAAAAAATCTTTTTAAGAGATTTGAATCCAATACCGGCGTAAAAAAAGAAACTACAACTGAAAAAGTGGTGGAAAACGTATCAAAACATTTATCCGATGTAACATTAAAGGATTCAAAAATTTTAGCAACATGGCAGTCAAAAAACGGGACTCTTTATGTATTGGTAGGAGTACCTAAAAAAAATATAGAAGAGGGTATAAAAACATCTCTTCGCTCAAAAGATGCGTTATATCAAAAATATCTGGCGGATAAAGAATGGAAAAAACTTGATAAGGAGATTAAAGCTGAGTTTGAAGAATAGAACTCAGTCTTTTTTTTATTTTCTTTTTACATTCTTTAATAGCGAATTCTTTTGCTATATCAAAACCGCTAATCGATTTTCCTGCACAAGTGACTTCAAATGTATATGTTGTTTTATCTTCTAAAGTAATTTTGGAATTTATTTTATAAATATAAAGTCCTGCCGCTTTTTTCTTATTTCCGGTGACTTTAATTGATGATCTGATTCCTTTGGTTGAAATTTTTTGATTTAGTGAACTTAAGGAGTCATGTAATATGTTTTTATAGTCATTTTTTATGTTAAAAGTGATGTTTTTTAATTTTTTTTCAAGAGAATTTTTCAAATTTATTGCTTTTTTTAATAACTTATCCGTTTCCGGGGAAGAATAAAGGCTTTTTGAAATATAAATATCAGAGATTATTTTTTGAAGTTTTTTAATTAATTTCGGATATGTTTTTATTATTTCTATTTTATCATCTGTTTGTGATTTTAATTCTATTTCTTTTAATGTTTCTTTTGCTTTTTCAAGTATTATTAGTGCATTTTTTTTTCTGTCGATTTGTAATAGAATATAATATTTATCATTATTTTTTATAGATTTTATTATTTTATAGTCATAAAAATTGAAATTTTTGACCCTTGAGATTATAGTGTGTTTTACGCTTTCATATGAATTTTCAGGATTGTTAAAATATCCTTTAGTGCTTTCGAATGTTGAGTTTATAGTTACGCTTAGTTTGGAGGCGGCATAACTTAAAGCATCGTTTATTGCTTCTTTTTTTGTTTTACCTTCTCCTGTTGCAAAGATATATCGATTTGTATCGCTGTATTCTTTAACATACCATTTCGGAGGTTGATGATTAAAACAGCCGGTAATAAATATCAGCATTATTAAAAATATCTTTTTCATTTGAAAATATCCCAAAAAGAATGTTTATAATTCATTTTAATAAAATCTCCTATTTTTATATTTTCTTTTTTTTTGGTTACCAGTATCCATGAATCGGATTGATCGGCTATTTTTATTTCACCTTCTCCAATTTTTACTATTTCTGTTTTATATTCATTACTAAAAGGTATTTTTGTTTTTTTAATCGTAAAAATATCTACTCTTTCACCTTCTTTTGCCCCGAATTCTTTACCAAGTGTGGTATGAAGTATAATATCATCATCTTTTTTTCTTATTTCATAAATATATCCTCTTTTTGCGAATATTTTATATAAATCTTCTTTTATAGATTTAACGGCTCTTCTTACGGCTTTTATTTTTAAAGATTCGTAATTGTAATATGACGAATAACTTGTTTCATATACGCATTTGCCAAAATATTTTGTGGAAAGAATATAATTTTCAGGAATTTTAATTATTATGACATGACCGTTGGCGCAGGCAATATGTTCGTAATAAGCTTTTGTTGAATGGATTCTTCCTTTTTTATCTTTCCAGTATGTAGGCGGATGATATATTCTTTTTGTATATACCGAATCTACTGAACCTTTTATTATGTAATCCGCCTGGTTTAAGTTGGATTCCGAAGTTTTTGCCAGTTCCGCAAGTTTAATCTCTTCTTTAAGAGATTTAAAATTTCTGTCTATAACTTTTACAGCGGGATATGCTATCAGTATTTCCCTGAGCGTATTTGTTGCGATTTGTGCGTACGCACCGTTAAATGGAACGATTAAAACCTGAGGTTTATACATTATTTCGTTTTTTGAGGGCAGATATTTTGATTTGGGTGCGTTTAAAGGAGTGAATTCATTCGGGTTTATTTTAGTTGAACAGCCGAGAAAAAAAAGAATCGTTATACTTATAATGATTTTATACATTTTTTGAATTCTTCTCCTCTGTGTTTATAGCCGTTAAATTGATCAAAACTTGCACACGCAGGGCTAAGAAGCGCTACTTCTTTATGTTTTAAAATTTTATCAATTTTTTTTACGGCGTTGTTTAAAGTTTTTGAGATATTATATTCAATATTGTGTTTTTTAGCCAGATCTTCAAAAGAAACGGTATTTTTACCTATAATATATAATTTTACGTTTAAGTTTTGTAATAATTCGAATAATTCGCTGAAATCCTGTCCTTTGTCATCTCCTCCGATTATTAAATGTATTTTTTTGTTTTTATATCTTTTTAGAGCATTTATTGTAGCATCGACGTTTGTTGCTTTGCTGTCATCCACCCATAGCCTGTTTTTGTTGTCTTTTATCTCTTCAAGCTTGTGAGGGTCTATTTGAAAACCTTTTAAGGATTTTGTTTTTAAGTTTAGAATATAATAAATAGTTTTGGCTATCGCCTCATCCAGTAAAAAAGGTACTTCAAATTCTTTTGAAAATGAAAATTTTTCAATCAGGTCATATTCATTTTCATAAAGAATTTTATATGCTTTTGTAGGTGTGTCAAGTTCTTTTGGCAAAATAACCACGTCTCTTTGTGTCATTCTTTCAAGCGGGGAGAGTTTTGCTTTTTTATACTCTTCAAAACTTCCATGCCATGAGGTGTGGTCTTCTTTTACGGATAATACGGCAAATATGTTCGGTTTTGCGTATTTGGTGTAATGAAGCTGAAAACTGCTTACTTCCACAACCCAGGGTTTATTTGAATCCAGTTTTCCAAGAGGAATTCCTATGTTTCCTCCGATTTCGCTGTTTTCAAGTAAAAAATGTGTCATTTGTGTGGTGGTTGTTTTCCCATTTGTACCGGTAATCCAAATTTGAAAAGGAGCCTTTGGGTAATAGTAATCAAGCTCACTTATTAAGTTTTTAGCTTTTTTTATAAGAGGATGGGATGGGGGAATACCTGGAGATGTTATCTCAAGCGTGGATTTATCAGGTTCGAACATTTCGCTTGGAAGAAGTTTGTTTCCGTATTTATCAAATCTTATTTCTTTAAATGTGTCATCAAATATATGCCATCCGCCGCTTTTTGCTATCTCTTTTGTTGTAATTCCATACCCAAAAAGGCTTTTCATTTAGCAATTTCCTTTAGAACTTCACCGATGTCACTGGATAGTTTAATATTAAAAAACGGAACTTTTTTTCTCTCAAGAGGAATTTCGTAAAATTCTACTTTTCCAAGTCTTTTTTTAATATCTTCTTTTGTTTGAATAAGAGTGGAAATTTTATCAACTAAAATCCCTTTTACTATACTTGCTATATAAATTTTTCCATCAGCGTATTTTTTTAAAGTTTCGATACTTATATTTCTATCCCTGGCTACTGTTTTTAAAAAGTTTTCATAAGTCGGTAAAAGAAGATGTTTTTTGAGATATTCTTTATCTTTTTGATTAAATTTCCTAAACCAGGATACAGGTTGTTTGTATTTTCCGATAGCTAAAGAGTCCTCTTCTATACCGATTTTATCGGCAAGTTTTTTAATTACGAAATGCGGCATAATAACTCCGATACTTCCCACCACTGCATTTTTATTGGCAATAATCGGTTTAATGGCGCTTATTATGTAATATCCTCCGCTTGCCGCCATGCTCTCTACATAAACGTTTACTCTTTTTTTCTTATTGATATATTTTAAATATGCGTTAAATTCGTCGCTCGCACTCGGGCTTCCTCCCGGAGTGTTAAAAATAAGCAAATATTCTTTACAGTTTTTGTCTTTTAAAAGAGCATTCATTTTTTTTGTTAGTTTATCTATATATTCTACCGTTATTGTTTTATTAATGTTTATTACAGCCACATATGGCTTGTTTACCGGTTTTTTAAGCCCGAAACTGCTTTTAAAAAAACTCAGTAAAAAAAGAGCTTCTGCTATTATTAATAAAACAACTCCAAAAAGAACGACTTTTTCTTTTAAAGCTTTTATTTTAAATATTTTAAGCTCGGCTTTTAGTTTTTCGTTTTCTATTCTTTCTTCCATAAATTCTCCTATCTGATTTTTATACTTAATATTGCTATTATATTTGCAATCAAAGCGATAATCCAAAATCTTATCGTAATTTGAGTCTCACTCCAACCTAATATTTCAAAATGATGGTGAATCGGGGCCATTTTAAAAATTCTTTTACCTCTTGTTTTAAAACTTCCCACTTGTAAAATAACTGAAAATGTTTCCATTATAAATACGAAACCTATGAATAATAAAAGTATTTCGGTTTTTGTAAGAATCGCCATATATGCTATTGCCGCACCTATACTAAGACTCCCGCTGTCTCCCATAAAAATTTGTGCCGGTTTTGCGTTGTACCATAAAAATCCCAAAATGGCTCCTATCATAGACGTAGCGAAAATAGTCATTTCTCCTATTCCGTATTCAAAAGGTAAAAACAGGTATTTGCTAAAAATAGCATTTCCCATCAAGTAAGAAAAAATCATCAAAGTAAGTAATGAAAACACACTTGGGATTGCAGCGAGTCCGTCAAGCCCGTCTGTTAAATTTACGGCATTACTCATACCCACTATTACAAAGGTCCAAAAAAATAAGGCGAACAGTCCCATTTCGAAAAGAGGATATTTGTAGAACGGAATATAAAAATCCGTATCAAATCCCACCAAATATAATATCAGCGTCACCCCTAATGCGACTATGCTCTGTAGTATGAATTTCGCTTTTGCGCTTAAGCCCTCTTTGTTGTTTTTTTTGACGATTTTTCCGTAATCGTCTATTATTCCTATCAGCATAAAAGAAAAAGTAATTCCAACAGCAAGTAAAATAAATAAATTCCATTTTGCACTCAAAAGAGTTGAAATTATAGCCGCACTTATAAAAATTACTCCTCCCATCGTAGGAGTGTCTTTTTTTTCTTTGTGATTTTCCGGTGTGTATTCTAAAATAGGCTGGGTTGCTTTTTTTGATTTTGCCCATTTTATAAATTTAGGCATTAAATAAAGGGTCAGGAAAAATGAAAAGAAAAAAGCAATAATCGTTCTAACCGAGATATAATGAAAAAAGTGAAATCCAATCTCCGATAAATAATATAGCACAATGTCACCTTTTTTAGGTAAAATTTTAACAAAAAAAGGACTTATTATGACTTTTAGAGGTAAAAATGCTTTAATTACTGGTGCAAGCAGAGGAATTGGAGCTGAAATAGCAAGAGTTTTGGCAAAAAACGGTGTAAAAGTATGGATTAATTACAGAAGTAATGCCGAGCTTGCGGATAAATTAAAAGAAGAAATAGAAGCAAACGGTGGTGAAGCGGCGGTAATAGGTTTTGATGTTAGTGATGAAGCTGCTTTTGTCGATGCTATTAAAACTATTGTAGATAGTGACGGGGAGCTTAGTTATCTTGTAAATAATGCGGGAATTACAAATGACAAACTTGCGATGAGAATGAGTGTTGAAGATTTTAGAAAAGTAATAGACGCAAATCTTACTTCGACTTTTATAGGTTGTAGGGAAGCTTTAAAAGTTATGAGTAAAAAAAGATTCGGAAGCGTGGTAAACGTAGCGAGTATCGTAGGAGAGACCGGAAATATAGGACAGGCTAATTATGTGGCAAGTAAAGGCGGGGTAATTGCCATGACTAAAACATTCGCACTTGAAGGCGCGGCGAGAAACATAAGATTCAATAGCGTAACTCCTGGATTTATAGATACGGATATGACAAAAGAGCTTCCTGAGAAAATAAAAGCGGAACTTTTGAATAAAATTCCTTTAAAAAGATTGGCGAATCCTGTTGAGGTTGCCAATGCCGTAGCGTTTTTATTAAGTGATGAAGCAAGTTACATTACCGGCGAAACACTTAAGGTAAACGGTGGAATGTATATGTAATTTGTAAATGATGAGATTTTTTTGATAAAATGCTGAAATAAAAAATTAAAGGAGAAAATATGGCAAATACTTTCGAACAAGTAAAAGAAGTAATCGTAGAACAATTAAATGTAAATGAAGATGAAGTAAAGCCGGAATCAAGATTCGTAGAAGATTTAGGTGCTGACAGTTTAGACGTTGTTGAATTAATTATGGCTCTTGAAGAAAAATTCGAAATTGAAATTCCTGATAGCGAAGCTGAAAATATTAAAACAGTTCAAGATGTAGTTGATTACATAGAAAAAAACAAAAAATAATTTTGCTGCCTTTTGGGCAGTGTAGTATTTAGTGAGTAGTTGGTGGGGAGTTTATAAAGTAGATTCCCTACATTCTACCTACTACATACTACACTAAAGGAAGAAAATGAGAGTTGTTATAACGGGTATTGGTATGATAAATGCAGTTGGATTAAATAAAGATGAAAGTTTTAATAATATAATCGCCGGTGAGACGGGAATCGATAAAATTACTCATTTTGACCCTGAAGGCTTTGCTTCTCAAATCGCCGGAGAGGTAAAAGGATTTGACCCTAAAACTGTTATGGACCCCAAAGAGGTAAAAAAAGCGGATAGATTTATTCAATTAGGTCTTGCCGCGGCAAAAGAGGCGATGAATGACAGCGGTCTTACGGATTATAACGGTGATAGATTCGGAATAAGTGCCGCAAGTGGTATCGGTGGACTTCCTGTAATAGAAAAAGCAAGTGTTATTGTAGAAACCAGGGGACCAAGAAGAATATCTCCGTTTTTAATTCCAAGTGCTCTTGTTAATATGCTCGGAGGATTTACTTCTATCGAATACGGTCTAAAAGGACCAAACCTTGCAAGTGTTACCGCATGTGCTGCAGGAACTCATGCAATTACGGAAGCATACAAAACAATAAAAGCCGGAATGGCCGATAAAATGATGGTGGTAGCGGGAGAAGCATGTATTTGTCCTGTGGGAGTAGGCGGATTTTCCGCTATGAAAGCCCTTTCTACCAGAAACGACGACCCTAAACATGCCAGCAGACCTTTTGATGCCAAAAGAGACGGATTTGTTATGGGAGAAGGTGGTGCTTGTTTAATTCTTGAAAAATATGAAGATGCTGTAAATAGAGGCGCTAAAATTTACGGTGAAATTATAGGTGTGGGTGAAAGCGGTGATGCTAATCATATTACTACTCCGGCTCCAGGAGGAGAGGGAGCTTACAGAGCTATGAAGATGGCTTATGAAATGGCTGGACGCCCGAAAATAGATTATATAAACGCACATGGAACTTCAACAAAATATAATGACATGTATGAAACTATGGCAATTAAAAAACTTTTTGGGGGAAAAGAAAACTGCCCTCCTGTTAGTTCTACTAAAGGTGCTACAGGACATTGTTTAGGAGCTGCTGGAACTATTGAAGCGGTTATTACTTTAATGGCTATGGATAAAAATATTATGCCTCCTACTATTAACTACGAAGAACCTGATCCTGAATGTGATTTGGATTATGTACCAAATAAAGCAAGAGAAGCTGAAATTAACGTAGCTATGTCAAATTCATTCGGATTTGGCGGAACAAACGGAGTTGTGATTTTTAAAAAAGTAAAATAATAAAGGTTTAAATTGGCAGTACTCGACTTTGAAAAAAAATTACAAGAAATCCAAGAGCAAATAGACGTCGCCAAGATCAAAGGCGATGTTCATGCTGTGGAAACTCTTGAAAAAGAATTAAAAAAAGAGGTTGAAAAAACTTTTAAAAATTTAACCCCCTTCCAAAAACTTCAACTTGCCAGACATCCCGACAGACCTCATGCTATAGACATTATAGAAAGAATAATGGATGAAAAATATGAACTTCACGGAGACAGAGAATTCAGAGATGATGAATCTATAGTCTGTTTTATAGGTAAAATAGATGACGAAAAATGTGTGGTAATAGGTGAAGAAAAAGGAAGAAATACCAAAGAAAAAATTAAAAGAAACTTCGGTATGCCTCATCCTGAGGGATATAGAAAAGCTCTGAGAATAGCTAAATTAGCTGAAAAATTTAATTTGCCTATTTTGTTTTTGGTAGATACTCCCGGGGCCTTTCCGGGAATAGGAGCTGAGGAGAGAGGACAAAGCGAAGCAATAGCAAGAAATCTTTTCGAACTTTCAAGAATCAAAACCCCGACGGTTTCGGTAGTGATAGGAGAAGGTGGAAGCGGCGGTGCTTTGGCTATAGGCGTTGCCGATAAATTAGCAATGCTGAAGTACTCTGTATTTAGTGTAATATCTCCGGAAGGGTGCGCAGCTATTTTATGGGGAGATAATTCAAAAGTCGAAACTGCTACTAAAGCCCTTAAAATTTCAGCAGAAGAGCTAAAAGAATTAGGACTCATTGATGATATTATTGAAGAGCCGATTATGGGTGCGCATAGGGATTATGATACGACGGCGGAAAATATAAAAAAATATTTTTTAACACAAATTAATGAGCTTAAAAACTTATCAAAAGAAGAATTACTTCAAAGAAGGTTTGAAAAGTACTTAAATTACGGAAGCTATAAGGAGGCTAAATGAAAAAAATATTAAGCGTTGCCGCTTTAGCTATAATGGCTTTTGCTGAAAATTATGCAGGATTACAAATAACAAATGATACGTTGGCTGTAAGTGCCCAAGCTCAAATTACTGAGAACAATATATACGCAAGAGGTATGTTTTTGTACAATGATGAAGATAATAAATATAATTTTTATTCCGTAGGTGTAAAAGGGGAAGGAAATTTAATCGGAGTCAATATGGAAAATATTAAATTTTCCCTGTTATTGGATTTGGTACATACAAAGGACAATACAGCAGTACCTGTGGGTATTGGAGCTTTTGGATACATTCCCAATCTTGATTATCCGGTATTCGTAAGAGGGGAGTTTGAATATGCACCTAAAATTTTAAGTTTTGATGATGCTGACAGATTTAGTAAAGTTGATATTCAAACAGGTATTCAACCTATAGAAAACGGAGAAATTTTTGTAGGTTATAGAAACATAAGCTTTAATCATAACTATGACAGTGGATTCTATGGAGGAATAGGTTATCATTTTTAATTCTTGAGTTTTTTAGACTCATATTTATTGACAAAATGTTTGAATTTAAGTTATAATTATATAAATCAAAATTAAAATTAAGGAGAGGAAATGCCAAGAGTAGTTGGATTTAAAAAATTAGAGGCTGTATTTAGAAAAGCGGCAGGAATTGATTTAGATAAATCAAAAGCAGATGAAATTATTGATATCATTGAGAAAAAATTTCATGATATGTTACTTGTAGCTGTAGAAAAAGCAGGATACAACGGAAGAGATGTAATTATGGAACCGGATATGCCTGTGACAAAAGGTTTTGAAGAGTCTTTAAGACAGTTTAGAGAACTTGAAGAAGAAGTGGATATTCAAGATGTACTACAATTCTTAGAACAAATACCACCACTAAAATACCCGATCAGTGCAGAGCTTGAAGCTAAATTACCAGAATATATCGGGGCTTTAATGTTAATTATTGCAAGAGTTCTTAAAGAATTGGGAGCTCAAAGAAAACCTTCAAAAGAAGATATCGAAAGAACAGGAAGAATTTTAGATCTTACTCTTTAATTCTTCTTTTTTTCTTTTAATTTATATAGTGACTGACACTTTGATTTTATCAGAAACTATAAAGTTTTTTTTACTAAGAGACCATATAGTATATTGAAATTAATTGAAATAAAAACTTTTAAATTATAAAAGTAATTATAAAAGTGATTTTAAAAACTTCTTTTTTATAAAATATTTAATGCTATGAGTATGGAGAGTTATTTTTTTGTTCTCTCCATCTCTTTTGCCAAATACCTTGCCGTATAGCTTACATCTTTATATTTTTCAATTATCTCTTTTACGTTTCCTGTTGCTATTACCTTACCGCCGCCACTGCCGCCTTCAGGTCCCATATCGATGATGTAGTCTGCGTTTTTTATAAAATCAAGATTATGTTCAATAACTATAACGCTATTTCCCAAATCTACCAGATGTTGTAATACTTTCATAAGATTGTCAATGTCTTTGAAATGAAGGCCCGTTGTAGGTTCGTCCAAAATATAAA
>Ga0256838_1000988_pt1 | contig 14538 bp, 17 predicted proteins | sample 4571419metaG_FD_185978 | JGI IMG/M metagenome (GOLD analysis project Ga0256838, IMG submission 185978) | Hydrothermal vent microbial communities from Guaymas Basin, Mexico - 4571-419 | ecosystem: Environmental > Aquatic > Marine > Hydrothermal vents | place: Mexico: Guaymas Basin | collected...
GGCGGTGTTCCATCGGGCGTAGTTGCGGTTCCCTTCCACTTCAAGGCGAACAAAATAACGAGCCCGGCTCTAAACAAAGCCGGAACACCGGAGCTCAAGTTCTCCGCGGCGAGGCTGAAGAAACTCGAAAGACACTAATGTTTAAAAATTTCTTTTCCAATCTTTAACCATGTCCAAGGTGATAGTTGCCGTGTATAGGGGGGACGTTATAATTCCCCTCGAAAAGCTCAACATTCCTCAAGGTGCGAGGCTTCGGATAAGGATAGAAAAGATTGAAGAGAGAGATGCCCTCAAGGAGCTGGGGTACCTAAAGCTCCTCAAGGAGGGAGAGGATGCCGAGGAGCTCTTTGAAATTTGACCAGGGCGATATAGTTCTTTTGGAGCTTCCTTTCACAGACTACTTGGGAAGCAAACTCCGGCCGGTTTTAGTCGTTAGTTCCAACGAACTGAACTCAATGAGTAGTGATGTGATAGTCCTGAAGATTACGAGTAAGTCCCATTTTAAAGAGTTCCAGGTTGAACTGACTCAGAACGACCTTCTGAGCGGGAGGTTAAAGAAGAAAAGCTTCATTGATTGCTCCTCTGTTTTCACCGTGGAGAAGTCTCTTGTAATCAAAACGATAGCCAGGGTGCGGCCGGAGAAGCTTGAAGAGGTCAAACTGACACTGAAGAAGACATTTGGGATGGATTAAAACCTGAAAGCCCACTCCGGATACTCGCCGGTGAGGCATGCCAGACAGAGATCATTTCTCCCAACGGCCTTTTTCAGCCCCTCAACGCTGAGGTAAGCCAGACTGTCAGCCCCTATGGATTCCCTCACCTTCTCAACGCTCCCAAATGCCGCTATGAGTTCGTGCCTCGTCGGAATGTCCACCCCCATGTAGCACGGGTACCTTATCGGTGGGGAGGCTATCCTAACGTGAACCTCCCCCGCGCCGGCCTTTCTGAGCATGGCGACGATGCGCTTCATAGTCGTCCCCCTGACGATTGAATCGTCAACAAGAACGACGCTCTTCCCCTCTATTACCTCCCTCACCGGCGAGAGCTTGAGCTTGACCTTCAGCTCGCGGTAGAACTGGCCTGGGGTTATGAAGGTCCTTCCTATGTAGCGGTTCTTTATGAGACCCTCCGAGTAGGGAATTCCGCTAACCCTGGAGAAGCCCAAAGCGGCAGCCCTTCCAGAGTCTGGCACGGCTATGACGACGTCTCCATCGGCAGGGCTCTCCTTTGCCAGCTCCTCCCCCATCCTGACCCTCGCAGTATAGACGTTTACACAGTCTATCGTGCTGTCCGGGCGGGCGAAGTATATGTACTCAAAAACGCAGCTGTAGCGCTCCCCCGTTTCTATTACCCGGCTCTCTATTCCATCCTCCGAGAGGAGGAAGACTTCCCCCGGCCTGACGTCCCTTACCTCCTCAACATAGAGCCTCAACGCAGAATCCTCTGAGGCGAAGTAGTGGCCGTCTCCAGTCCCGTAGCTGAGCGGTCTGAAGCCGACCGGGTCCCTCGCGACGAGGATTTTCCCATTGAAGAGCAGGGCCACGGAATATGCTCCCTTCACTTCCCTGAAAACTTCCCTCATAGCCTCGAACTCGTCCCCGGTCTCGCGGAGGTGCCAGAGAAAAGAAATCCCCAACAGCTCGGAATCCACCGAGTGCCTGAACTTAACCCCCAGCCGTTCGTAGTGCCGCCTGAGGGGAAGGAAATTCGTGAGGGTTCCATTATGGGCGACGGCTATTCTCTTTCCGCAGCAGCCCGTCTCCAGCGGCTGGGTTTCCGTGAGGGAGCCGGAGGTGGAATACCGGACGTGGGCTATTGCCATCTTGGATTTCAGCTTTGCTATCTCACCGTTCCTGAAGACCTCCGAAACGAGCCCCCGGCCGGCTACCGTTTTTATCCTGTGCCTCCAGACGCTTATTCCCGCGCTCTCCTGCCCCCTGTGTTGCAGTGCTATCAGCGCGTAGTAGGCTTTTCTGGGCGCGTTCTCGGTAACCGCTGCAAAGACACCGCACTTCTCCCTCATAATGAATCCCGCCGACTTATTGACGTAAGCATGTTAATAATTATGGACTTGACGCCGTACTTTAGCCTCTTTGTGTTTAAAAGCTTTGCCCATTGATTGCCATTTTTATGCTAAAATAAGCCTTAAATATAGTAAGATTTTACACAAAAATGGTGAAGTCCATGCAGGTTTACGAAGGCAAGGCCAAGAAGGTTATCCCCCTCGACGATGGAAAGGTCATCATGGAGTTCAAGGACGATGCAACGGCCTTTGATGGCAGGAAGAAGGCCCAGTTCAAGGGCAAGGGCTGGCTCAATGCCCAGATAAGCGCGGTTCTCTTCAAAGTCCTTGAGGAGGGAGGCGTTAAGACGCACTTCATAGGGGTCGCCGGCGACAACAGGCTCATCGTTGAGCGCTTGAAGATGTACCCCATCGAGGTCGTGGTTAGAAACGTCGTTGCCGGGAGCCTGAAGAAGCGCCTTCCCATTGAGGAAGGAAGGGAACTGCCGGAGCCAATAGTCGAGCTCTACTACAAGGACGACAGCCTCGGCGATCCTATGATAAACCACCACCATGCCAGGGTTCTCGGGATAAGCGAGGGCGAGATAAGGGAGATGGAGCGCATAGCCCTTAAAGTAAACGAGATTCTCAAGGAGTACTTTGCCGAGCGCGGGATAATCCTGGTCGACTTCAAGCTGGAGTTCGGAAAGAACGAGAGGGGCGAGATAATTCTCGGAGACGAGATAAGCCCGGACACCTGCCGCTTCTGGGACGCCGAGACGAAGAAGAGCCTCGACAAGGACGTCTTCCGCTTCGACAAGGGCGACCTGATAAACGCCTACGAGGAGCTCTACCACCGTCTTACTGGGGAGGCTTGAAGCTGGACTCGTAGGTTACGAGAACTGTGTAGCAGCCCTTTTCGTCTTCTTCTATTACTATTCTCCTCAGCCGGATTCCGTATTCGCTTACGGCCCTTTCCACCAGCTCCGGCAGGTTCTCAAGGAATGCCTTCTTCTTTACCGTGAGCTCCATGGGATCACCAAGAAAAGTTTGGGAAGGGGCTTAAAGCATTACCCCATAGTTCTTCACGACTATCCCTTCTTTTTCCGTGACCGTTCCAAGCTCAAAGGCCTCAAAGTGCCTGCCGAGGACATCAAGTGCGTTTTCCTTCTCCTCCCCCGGCACTATAGCAACCATGCCAACGCCCATGTTGAAGACCCTGAACATCTCCTCCAGGGGGACGCCGTTTTCGTGGATGAGCTTGAATATTCCTGCGATGGGGGGCATCTCAATGGAGAAGCCGTAATTCGTGAGGCGCTTCAGGTTGGTCAGGCCCCCACCGGTTATGTGTGCCAGCCCGTGAACCTCGACGCTCTCAATCAGCTCAAGAACTGCCTTCACATAAATCCTCGTCGGCTCCAAAAGCCACTCCCAGAGCTTTCTTCCCTCGTATTCGTAGTCGAGGCCGTACTTCGGGATGAGGAGCTTTCTTGCCAGTGTCAGGCCATTGGAGTGTATCCCTGAGCTGGCGATCCCGATGACGGCATCCCCCGGCTTTATATTCTGCCCAGTTATTACCTCTCCCCTCCGGACCGTACCTATGGCCGTTCCGGCCAAGTCAAAGCCGTTTATCAGGTCGGGCATCACCGCGGTCTCTCCCCCGACTATCGCTATCCCCGCCTGCCTCGCCCCCTCGTAGAGGCCCTTGGCTATCTCCTCAAACACCCTCTCGTCCGGCTCCTTCACGGCGAGATAGTCAACGAGCGCCACCGGTTCGGCACCAACGCAGAGCAGGTCATTCACGTTCATCGCTATCATATCAATCCCTATCGTGTCGAGCTTGCCGACGGCTTCCGCTACCAGAACCTTCGTCCCGACTCCGTCAGTCGTCATGGCGAGGTAGAATTCGCCAAAATCCATCAGCGCTGCGTAGTGGCCTATCTCACTCGGCTCTCCGAGCTTTCCCCTCCTGAACTGGAATGTTTCCTTCGCGAGCCCTATGATTCCCCTGAGGGCCCTTGCGGTTTTCTCGTCGTCAACTCCAGCCTGCGCGTAGGTCAGCATGAGCATCACCGGTGGGAGTTCTACCGAGGGCTTAAAAGGTTTGCCATTTTTCTGCTTAAAAAGGCTTAAATATTATGAATTTTTAACATTTTAACGTCAAAACCTGAGGTGATGTTCATGATCAAGCCCCGTGATGAGCTCGGAACCGCCACCACGGATTCTGCCCAGAAGATAGTCCTCCTCGGAAGCGGCGAGCTGGGAAAGGAGATAGCGATTGAGGCCCAGAGACTCGGCGTGGAAGTTATCGCCGTTGATCGCTACGCCGACGCTCCGGCGATGCAGGTCGCCCATCGCTCCTACGTCGGAGACATGCGCAAAGCAGACTTCCTCTTCTCGGTCATTGAGAGGGAAAAACCCGACGCAATAATCCCGGAGATCGAGGCGATCAATCTGGATGCTCTATTTGAGCTGGAGAAGGACGGCTACTTCGTCGTCCCGAATGCCAAGGCCACGTGGATTGCCATGCATCGCGAAAGGACGAGGGAAACCCTTGCGAAGGAAGCCAAGGTCCCGACTTCCCGCTACGCCTACGCGACCACTCTCGACGAACTCTACGAGGCCTGTGAGAGGATAGGTTATCCCTGCCACACCAAGGCCATAATGAGCTCCTCAGGTAAGGGTTCCTACTTCGTTAAGGGGCCGGAGGATGTTCCGAAGGCGTGGGGAGTGGCCAAGAAGAAGGCTCGCGGCAGCGCTGACAAGATAATCGTGGAAGAACATATCGACTTTGACGTCGAGATTACTGAGCTTGCTGTGCGGCACTACGACGAGAACGGTGAAATCGTCACGACCTTCCCGAGACCGGTTGGCCACTACCAGATTGACGGCGACTATCACGCGAGCTGGCAGCCGGCGGAGATAAGTGAAAAGGCCGAGCGCGAGGTTTACCGCATAGCAAAGCGCATCACCGACGTCCTCGGCGGCCTCGGACTGTTCGGTGTAGAGATGTTCGTGAAGGGCGACAGGGTCTGGGCCAACGAGGTCTCACCGAGGCCCCATGACACGGGCATGGTGACGCTGGCATCGCATCCAACGGGCTTCTCCGAGTTCGGGCTTCACCTCAGGGCGGTTTTAGGACTTCCCATTCCCGGAGAGTGGGTTGATGGGTACCGCCTGTTCCCCATCCTAACGCCGGCCGCCACCCACGTCATCAAGGCCAACGTTTCTGGTTACTCCCCACGGTTCCGCGGACTGGCTAAGGCCCTGAGCGTCCCCAACTCGACGGTAAGGCTCTTTGGAAAGCCGGAGGCGTACCCGGGTAGAAGGCTGGGCCTTGCGCTTGCTTGGGATAAGGAGGTTGGAGAGGCAAAGAGGCGTGCCGAGATGGTGGCACACATGGTCGAGCTTAGGACCAGGGGTTCAGAGTGGCACTCCCAGGATTACGAGAGGAGACGGCATCTGATTGGTTAACACTTTGTAACAGTTCGATGGAAAAAAGAAAGATTTAAAAAGGCCAAAATGTTCCATCATGTGGGCTAAAATAAGCGTTCTCCGGTAGAATAAGAGGGTGGGTGGAATAACCCAAATTGACGGATGCGGGTCATCCCCGCATCCTTTCTCTATAATCAGAGAGCTTCTCTCTGAGCTCTTCGTTTTTCAGGGCCAGGATTTCCACGGCGAGCAAAGCCGCGTTCTTGCCGTTGTCTATGCCGACTGTGGCAACTGGAACCCCTGGGGGCATCTGGGCTATGCTCAGGAGGGCGTCGAGGCCGTTGAGCTTGGCCGAAACCGGAACTCCGATGACGGGCTTGACAGTGTGGGCCGCTATAACCCCGGGCAGTGCAGCACTCAGTCCGGCGATGGCTATGAAAACCTCGTAGTCTTTCTTGGCAAGCTCCTCAACCTTTTTCGGGTTTCTGTGGGCAGAAGCTACTTCAACGTCGTACTCAACGCCGAACTCATCGAGAACACTGGTAACCTTCTCGGCTATATGGGAGTCGCTCTTGCTTCCCATTACCACGAGCACCTTCATGGGCTTCACCGAATGGAGTTCATCTTGACCTTTATAAATTTTGCCATTTTAATGTAAAAACAAAGCTTAAAAGCTGAAGTTTTTGACAAACAAATGGTGAAGCTCATGAAGGTTCTGCTCGTTGGAGGCGGCGGTAGGGAGAACGCCATCGGTGAGGCGCTCGTGAGGAGCGGCGCCGAGCTGTACGTCGTTTCAAAGCACAGGAACCCCGGACTGGTCAGGCTCGCAAATGACTACGGCCTGGCCAGAGAAACGGACATCGAGAAAGTCCTCGAACTCGCCCGGAAATGGGGAGTAGAACTTGCCTTCATAGGTCCGGAGGCACCGCTTGAGAAGGGTATAGTCGATTCCTTTGAGCGTGAGGGCATCCCGGCGGTTGGGCCGACTAAAGAGGCCGCCCAGCTCGAGACCAACAAGGCCTTTGCCCGCGCCCTCATGGAGGAGTATGAGATTCCGGGCAGGAAGCTCTTCCGCGTCTTTGATGACGTTTCTGAGATGCGCTCGTGGATAGACGACTTCGGAAGGCCGGTCGTTGTGAAGCCCCTCGGACTCACCGGTGGGAAGGGTGTTAAAGTGGTCGGCTATCAGTTGCAGGATAACGAAGAGGCCAAGACCTACGCCGAGGAGCTGATCAAGAAGGACGGGAAGGTTCTAATTGAGGAAAGAACCGATGGCGTTGAGTTCACCTTCCAAGTCTTCAGCGACGGAAAGCGCGTTCTCCCGATGCCCCTCGCCCAGGACTATCCTCACGCCTACGAGGACGATAAAGGTCCCATCACCGGCGGCATGGGGAGTTACTCCTGCTCCAGCGGTCTTCTCCCCTTCGTTCCGAGGGAGGACTACGAAAAGGCCCTTGAGACGCTTAAAGCTACCGTTGAAGCCATGAGGAAGAATGGAACGCCCTACAAGGGAATCCTGTACGGCCAGTTCATGCTCTCCAAAGACGGTCCCGTCATAATCGAGTACAATGCCCGCTTCGGCGACCCGGAGGCAATGAACGTTCTTCCTCTCCTTAAGACGAGCCTGCTTGATATCGCCGAGGGAATCGCTGACGGCAGCCTCGGAAAGGCGGAGTTTGAGAAAAATGCAACGGTCGTCAAGTACCTCGCTCCAAGGGGCTATCCCCTGAACCCGATTAAGGGAGTTAAAGTTCAGGTGGACGAGAAGGCCATCGCCAAAACCGGGGCGAAGCTCTACTACGCCTCCATTGATGAGAACTTCACGCTCCTTGGCTCCCGTGCCGTAGCGGTCGTTGGAGTCGCCGATACGCTCGAAGAGGCGGAGAGGATAGCCGAGAATGCCATCGGTCACGTGAAAGGTGAGTTGTTCTATCGCAGAGACGTTGGCACGAGGGAGAGCGTTGAGAAGAGGATTGGCCTGATGAGGGAGTTTGGAAAGGAGTTCGAGCCGAATTCATGCTGAGGTGGTTGAGATGATAAGCCGTGAGGAGGTTTTGAGCGTTCTTGAAAGCTACGATCCGGAGAAAATCACCGTTGGAGTTATTGGAAGCCACTCCGCGCTGGACATAGCAGACGGTGCAAAGGAGGAAGGCCTTCCGGTTCTCGTCGTCGCCCAGAGGGGCAGACACAGGACCTACGCCGAGTACTTCAAGCTTAGGAAGACGAGGGATGGTCTGAGCAAGGGCTTCATCGACGAGGTTATGGTCCTTGAGAAGTTTGCTCAAATCATTGATGTCCAGGAGGAGCTGGTAAAGAGGAACGTCATCTTCGTGCCGAACCGCTCCTTTGTTGTATACACCGGCATCGACCGGGTTGAGAACGATTTCCGCGTCCCGCTCTTCGGCAGCAGAAACCTCCTCAGAAGCGAGGAGAGAAGCGAGGAGAAAAGCTACTACTGGCTCCTTGAGAAGGCCGGGATTCCCTATCCGGAGCCTGTTGAGCCGGGGGAGATTGACGAGATCGGCCTCGTCATCGTCAAGCTCCCGCACGCGAAGAAGAGGCTTGAGCGCGGCTTCTTCACTGCGGCAAGCTATAAGGAGTTCTGCGAGAAGGCCGAGCGCCTGAAAAAGCTCGGCGTAATCACCGAGGAAGACCTCGCCAGGGCCAGAATTGAGCGCTACATCATCGGGCCGGTCTTCAACTTCGACTTCTTCTATTCACCGATCGACGGGGAGATTGAGCTTTTGGGCATAGACTGGCGCTTTGAGACGAGCCTGGACGGCCACGTTCGCCTGCCGGCGGCACAGCAGCTCACCTTACCGGAGCACCAGTTCGAGCCGGAATACACCGTCACCGGTCATGCATCCTCAACGCTCCGCGAGTCGCTTTTGGAGAAGGTCTTCGACATGGCCGAGCGCTATGTGAAGGCCACCCGGGAGTACTACTCCCCGGGAATCATCGGCCCCTTCACCCTCCAGACGGCCGTTGACAAGGATCTGAACTTCTACATCTACGACGTCGCCCCGAGAACCGGCGGCGGAACCAACATCCACATGGCGATGGGGCACCCCTACGGAAACGCCCTCTGGAGGAAGCCGATGAGTACGGGAAGGAGGGTTGCCCTTGAGATAAAGCGCGCCCTTGAGCTCGATGAGCTTGAGAAGGTAGTCACGTGAGGTGGTTGGAATGAGGTGGAAGGTTACCGTCATCGTTCGCCTTAAGGAAGGCCTCAACGACCCCGAGGGGAGGGTCATAGGAAACGCCCTCAGGAACCTCGGCTACGCAGTGGAGAGCATGCACGTTCCCAAGCACTTCGAGTTCGAGCTGGAGAGCGAAGAGCCAGAGCGGGAAGTGGAGGAGATGTGCAAAAGGCTCCTTGCCAACCCGCTCATCCACGACTACGAGTACAGCATAGAGCCGGTGAGCTGAGATGGTCCGCTTCGCCGTGATCGTATTCCCCGGAACGAACTGCGACTTCGAGACAGAGATGGCGATAAGGAAGGCCGGTGCCGAGGCCGAGCGCGTCTGGTACAAAACGGGCCTCAAGGACTTTGACGGGGTTGTTCTGCCAGGTGGCTTCAGCTACGCTGATTATCTTCGCGCTGGGGCGATAGCCGCTCGTCAGGAGATAATGGAGGAGGTTAAGGAGTTTGCTCGAGAGGGAAGGCCCGTCCTCGGGATATGCAATGGCTTCCAGGTTCTGACGGAGGTGGGTCTCCTTCCGGGAGCACTGAGGCCGAACAGGATTCTGCGCTTCCTCTGCAGGTGGGTTCACCTTCGCGTTAACGACGTTGAAACGCCCTTTACTTCCCTCTACGAGCCGGGAGAGGTCATAAGGATGCCGATAGCCCATGCGGAGGGCAACTACTACGTTGATGACCCGTCGAAGGTCAGAACCGTCTTCCAGTACAGCGACGAGAGAGGAAACGTGAGCGAAGAAGCCAACCCAAACGGCTCGGTTCTCAACATAGCGGCGATAGCCAACGAGGGGGGCAACGTCCTCGGAACCATGCCCCACCCGGAGCGCGCGAGCGACCGCTTTTTAGGCAGTGAAGACGGCCTGAGGCTCTTCAGGAGCATGGTGGAGTGGGCGAGGAGGTGATTCTGTGTTCCTGCACGAGGAGACGCTCATCCGTGAAAGACTCGGCAGGGAGCCGAACGAACTTGAGTGGGCGATGCTCGAGGTCATGTGGAGCGAGCACGCCTCGTATAAGTCGAGCAGACCGTGGCTCAAGCTCCTGCCGACCGAGAACGAGCACGTGATTTTGGGCCCCGGCGAGGACGCCGGGATAGTGAAGTTCGACGACGAAACGTGGATAGTCGTTGGAATCGAGAGCCACAACCACCCGAGCGCGGTCGAGCCCTACGGCGGAGCGGCCACTGGAGTCGGGGGAATAGTGAGGGACATACTCTGCATGGGTGCAAGGCCGATTGCTTTGCTTGACCCCATACGCTTCGGTCCGCTGGAGAAGGAGAGAAACCGATACCTCTTTGAATACGTCGTCAAGGGCATAGCCGACTACGGCAACAGGATAGGTGTTCCGACGGTTGGGGGCGAGACGGAGTTCGATGAGAGCTTGGACAGCTACACGCTCGTCAACGTCGCCTGCGTTGGAGTTATGAAGCCCGAGCATCTTGTTCACAGCTACGTGAGCGAAGCGGGCCTCAAGCTCATACTCGTCGGCAACAGAACCGGCAGGGACGGCATCCATGGAGTCACCTTCGCGAGCGAGGAACTCGGAGAGAACGCGGAGGAGGAAGACCGCTCCGCCGTCCAGATTCCAGACCCCTTCACCGAGAAGCTCCTCATCGAGGCGACGCTGGAGGCGGTCTACACGGGCAAAGTCAGGGCCCTCAAGGATTTGGGCGGCGGTGGCTTGACCTGTGCCGCCTCAGAGATGGCCGGAAAGAAGGGCTTCGGTGCGGTGATTTACGCGGACCGCGTGTCCCAGAGGGAGCCAGGGATGAACGCCCTAGAGGTCATGATTTCGGAGAGTCAGGAGAGGATGCTCTTCGCCGTGAGGGAAGAAGACGTCGATGAACTCGGGAAGATATTCGAGAAGTACGAGCTCGAGTGGACGGTAGTTGGGGAGGTAATCGAGGAGCCGCGCTTCACAGTTTACTGGCACGGCGAGAAGGTCGCCGACCTGCCAATTGACCTGCTCACGAAGGTTCCAACGATTGGATGGCCAATGAAGGAGTACCCTCTCGAGAAGGATGTTGAAACCCCGGAGGTAAACTTTGAGGAGGCCTTCGAGAAGGTCTGGGGTAGTCCAAACGTAATAAGCAAGGCCTGGATATGGGAGCAATACGACCACGAGGTTCAAGGAAGGACCGTTGTAAAGCCAGGGAGGGATGCGGCAGTTCTGAAGATAAACGAGGAGTATGGCTTGGCATTCGTGGCAGATGGAAATCCACGCCACAACCACCTGAACCCCTACCACGGGGCGATGGGAGCCGTTGCCGAGGTCGTCAGGAACCTTGTCAGCGTTGGAGCTGAACCATTGGCTCTGGTGGACAACCTCAACTTCGCATCGCCCGAGAGACCGGAGGTTTACTGGAGCTTCGCCGAGACCGTTAGGGGATTGGCCGATGCGGCCAAAGCCTTCGGTTTAGCGTACGTCAGCGGGAACGTCAGCTTCTACAACGAGGTCGTTGACAGGCCGATAAAGCCGACTCCTGTGGTTGCCGGCCTCGGGAAGGTTAAGCTTGAGGAGATTCCACTCGGGGGTTTCGAGAAGGGCCTCCTCATCGGGATAGTTGGCTTCACGAAGCCCGAACTCGGCGGCTCGGAGCTGTTCGCGAGGCTCGGCGTCGAAGGCGGCTTTATCCCGCGCGTGAACCTCGACGAGGAGAGGGCCAACGCCGAGGGAATCCTGAAGGCGATAAAGAAGGGCCTCGTCAGAGCGGTTCACGACGTTAGCAGGGGCGGAATAGCGGCGGCTCTGGTTGAGATGGCCATCACCGGAATGACGGGCTTCGGGGTTGACCTCTCAAAGGTCCCCTCCGAGACTTCGAACCCGGTGGAAACAGCTTTCAGCGAGAGCCACGGGCGCTACGTAGTTGCCTTCCCTGAGGAGAACCTTGAGGAGATTAAGGGTCTCTTCAAGAGCTTCGCGGTCATCGGAAAGGCGGGGGGAAGTGATGCGGTCTTCCACTGGAACGGGAAGGAGCTCCTCAGAAAGCCGGTTTCCGAGCTGAAGGCAGTCCATGAGTCCCTGCCAAGGCTCTTGGGTGAGGAGGAATGAGGATAGCGACCTATGCCTCCCATTCCGCCCTTCAGATTTTGAAGGGGGCAAAGGAGGAAGGCTTTGAGACGGTAGCCTTCGGAAAGGCTCGCGTTAAACTGCTCTACACGAAGTACTTTCCAGTTGCTGATTACTTCATCGAGGAGAGCTACCCTGAGGAGGAACTCCTCGAGCTTGACGCGGTGGTTATTCCTACCGGTTCCTTTGTGGCCCATCTCGGAATCGGGCTGGTCGAGAAGATGCGCGTTCCATACTACGGCAACAAAGAAGTCCTGAAGTGGGAGAGCGACCGCTCACTGGAACGGAAGTGGCTTGAGAAGGCTAAACTCCGCCTCCCAAGGGTTTACGAGGATCCAGACGACATAGACGGACCGGTCATACTCAAGCCTCACGGTGCCAAGGGCGGAAAGGGCTACTTTTTGGCAAAGAGCCCCAAGGACTTCTGGAGAAAGGCGGAGAGACTCGGTGTTAGGGACAAAGAAGAGCTGAGCGGAATCCAGATTCAGGAGTACGTCCTCGGCGTTCCGGTTTACCCCCACTACTTCTACTCGAAGCTCAACCATGAGCTGGAGCTGATGAGCATAGACAGGCGTTACGAGTCCACCGTCGATGCGATAGGCAGGATTCCTGCGGAAGAACAGCTTGACCTCGGGCTCAGCACCAATTACACGGTGATAGGCAACATCCCGATAGTCCTGAGGGAGAGCCTGCTCATGGACGTCATTGAGGTCGGTGAAAGGGTGGTAAAAGCTGCCGAGAAGCTCATGGGCGGTCTCTGGGGGCCTTTCTGCCTCGAGGGTGTCTTCACCGAGGAGCTTGAGTTCGTCGTCTTCGAAATCTCCGCGAGGATAGTAGCTGGGACGAATCCCTTTGTCCACGGCTCCCCCTACAGCTGGCTCCGCTACGACTACCCGGTCAGCACGGGAAGGAGGATAGCGATGGAGCTGAGACAGGCCGAGAACGAGGGAAGGCTCGACGAAATTTTGACGTGAACCTGTTTAATTTCCGCTCGGATAGGTTTATAAATTGACGTCCGAATGGTTGGCAAAAAGGTGGTGCTCATGTGGGAGAGGTTCATCGAGGAGAAGGTTGAGGAGATTAGAGAAACGGTTGGCGATGGTATGGCAATAATAGCACTCTCCGGAGGCGTTGACAGCTCCGTTGCAGCGGTGCTTGCCCACAAGGCCATAGGCGATAAGCTCCACGCGGTCTTCGTCAACACCGGCTTTATGAGGAAGGGTGAACCTGAATTCGTCGTCAGGATCTTCAGGGACGAGTTCGGTCTCAACCTGCACTACGTCGATGCCGGCGAGAGGTTCTTCAGCGAGCTTAAGGGGGTCACCGACCCCGAGGAGAAGAGGAAGATAATCGGCAGGGTCTTCATCGAGGTGTTTGAAGAGGTTGCGAGGAAGATCGATGCCCAGTTCCTAATCCAGGGAACGATAGCCCCGGACTGGATCGAGAGCAAAGGGAAAATCAAGAGCCACCACAACGTTGGAGGACTTCCCGAGAGGCTCAACCTCAAGCTGATAGAGCCGCTCCGCGACCTCTACAAGGACGAGGTGAGAGAGCTGGGTAAGGAGCTCGGCCTCCCTGAGAAGATATACAACCGCATGCCCTTCCCGGGGCCGGGATTGGCTGTCCGCGTCCTCGGGGAGGTCACGCCGGAGAAGGTGGCCATCGTAAGAGAGGCGAACGCCATAGTCGAGGAGGAAATCGAGAAGGCCGGCCTAAAGCCCTGGCAGGCCTTCGCCGTTCTGCTGGGGGTGAAGACCGTCGGCGTTCAGGGCGACATAAGGGCCTACAAGGAGACGATCGCCGTCCGCGTCGTTGAGAGCCTCGATGGAATGACCGCCAACGCCATGAACGTTCCCTTCGAGGTCCTGCAGAAGATAGCCTTTAGGATAACCAGCGAGATACCCGAGGTTGGAAGGGTGCTCTACGACATCACCAACAAGCCTCCGGCAACGATTGAGTTCGAGTGAAAGCTTATTTACCTTCGCTTCCAATTTTAAACGGTGAGAGCATGGGGGAAATTATCGAAGTCGTCTACGAGAACGGCGTGCTGAAGCCCCTTAAACCCCTGAAGCTGAGGGAGGGGCAGAGGCTCAGGGTGAGAGTTTACAGCGATGACTTCCTCAACTTGGCGAGGGAGATGAGGAAGGAAGTAACACCTGAGAAGTTCAAGGAGGATCCCACAGACTACCTCCTTTGCCTAAGGGAGGAGGAGACATGAGGGTCGTGGTTGACACTTCCGTTATTTTTCATCTGTTCTCCAGTTTCTATCCGGATAGGACAGAGGTCGCTGAGAAAGTCATAGAGTACTCACATCTTGGTCTGATAGAGCTTTACGCTCCCCGTCTGGGGGAGGTTGAGTTCGTTGCGGTTCTTTCGAGGTATTTCGAGCACGACCAAGTTGAGAGAGCGTTAAATTACTACAGTGAAATCGTTGCGTGGGTTCCCGAGGAACTGCTCATCGAAGAGCTTCGAGATGTGGCCTTTCGGACACACCACAATGCCTCAGATATTTACTTCATTGCAACCGCACGGTATCTGGACGCCGTTTTAGTTACGAACGACAGAAAGATGGCCGAACTGGCCAAATCCCTGAGCTTGAGGGCATTCTATTTGGTGGAGGAATCCCCCGAGTTCTTCAAACTTTTGGAGGTGGGTGAATGATTTTGATTATGGACAACGGCGGGCAGTACGTCCACAGGATTTGGAGGACCCTGAGATACCTCGGCGTCGAGGCCAAGATAATCCCCAACACGACGCCGCTTGAGGAGATAAAGGCCATGAAGCCAAGGGGCATAATCTTCTCAGGTGGCCCGGACATCGAGAAGACCGGCAACT
>Ga0256838_1000989_pt1 | contig 14525 bp, 13 predicted proteins | sample 4571419metaG_FD_185978 | JGI IMG/M metagenome (GOLD analysis project Ga0256838, IMG submission 185978) | Hydrothermal vent microbial communities from Guaymas Basin, Mexico - 4571-419 | ecosystem: Environmental > Aquatic > Marine > Hydrothermal vents | place: Mexico: Guaymas Basin | collected...
CCCAGCCGAGGAAGCTCTTGATAAAGAGGTCAACGAACTCGTTGTCGCCTATCTTTTCCCGAATCCACTCGCGCCCGCTCATCTCGGCCTCTTCTCCCTCTGGGAGTTTGTCCCTCTTAACGTCAGCCAGGAGCTTCATCGCCCTGGCCTTCTCCCTGAATCCAAGGTACTTCCAGCCCTCGCGGTAGTGGAAGGTCCTCCCCCCGTAGGAGATCATGCCCTTGGGATTTGAGTTGACTATCGTGACGTTCGCGCCGAGGAGCTTGAGTAGGTGAGCCAAGGGGCCGTCCTCGCCGTGCGGGAGCATATGAAAAGCACCGGTAGATAGACCGAAGCCCCTGTACTCCAAATTCGTGAATCTGCCGCCGATGTAGGGAGACTTTTCGATGACGGTGACATCGTGACCGTTTTTGGCCAGGAACGAGGCCGTCAGAAGGCCGCCGATTCCGGAGCCTATTACAACTGCCCGCATTGTTCTCACCCGAGATTCTGAGGAAAGAGGAGAATATAAGGGTTGTTCCTAAAAGGAAGAAAATTCAGAGCCTCCAGTCCACACCGAGGGCCTCGCTGTAGGCATCCAGGACTTTGCTCAGATACTCCTTTGCCGTGCCCACCTTGTCAACCCTGAACTTCTCGGCCCAGCGCTCGTTTCCAAACTCCTCGCTTCCCCTGGCGACGAGGTCTATAACGCGCATCGAGTCCCAGAATGCCGGCGTGTAGCCCGCTTTCCTGGCGTACTCTATGAGCCTCTTGAGCTGTCTCCTCGCGTGCTCCTCCATGTCGATGTTCTCACCGTAGGCGTCCATGAAGAGGGCCTTGAGGACGGGCTTCATCCAGCCGCGGTGGAAGCGGCACCAGCCGACGTTGTCGTACCAGAACTCCCAGAGGGCGCTGGCTATGATCTTGCTTGCAAGCTCCTCCGGCTCGAGGAAGACGCCGAACTGGTAGAAGGTCCAGTACCTTCCCTGAATCGGGAGCGGGATGTAGTTGCCGATGGCCCAGTACATCGTGGGCGTCATCTCACCGTCCTCGCCGAGGGGTGTGAAGACAGCGTAGTCCTTAAAGCTCTCGCCGTAATTGAGCCTGTCCTTGAACCTCTCGTCGAGTATGACGCTCGCCTTCCTCTTGCCGAGGCCGATTATCTTCGCTATCTCGTTCTCGGCGAAGGCTACTCTGTGGGCTAACTCAGCAACGAGCCTCGCGTTCTTCTCGCTCGCCTCAACGGGCCTCTCGAGGAGGGCCTCCTTCGTGAACTCGGGCTTATCGCTCAACCCGACCTCCTCGGGCTTGAGCAGCCCGCGGTGAACCAGCTCGAGAACCCAGGCGGCGGTTCCTCCGAACTCTATGGCGTCGAAGCCCATCGCATCCACCGCTGGGACACTTATGTCGCTCGCACGGAGGGTTATGACGCCGCTGAGCGGGCCGTTCGCTTCCCTCGGCTCGTACTCGATGTGGTGGCCGTTGGCGTACTTTTTACATACAACGGGGCACGGCTCACCGCAGTTCGTCCAGTTCTTTGTCTCTATCGCCTCCCTGTTGAAGGGCTCCCAGTAGTGCTTCATTATGGCCTCGTGTATCTTTATGCGCTCCTCTTTCTCTATGTAGGGCATCGCCCAGTTGAGTATTGGAACGAAGTCACCCTCGGCCGGGTAGTTCCCGCCAAAGGTTCCGCCGGTTTTCAGCTTGGGGTTGTACTTGTACTTGACGGTCTTTTCCGCTATGACGTCGTTGTAGGGCTTCTTGTGGACGCCCTCGACGATGCCCTTGGCGGTTCTAAACGATGAGATGTCCTCGCCTGGGAAGGCCCTCTTCCTCGGCTTTCCGCCAAAGATTATTCCAACGACGTTGTGGGCGCGCAGGAGAACGCTTCCCGAGCCACCTCTCGCCGCCCAGTCCTCGCTGCCGACCACCCTCTTCCCCTTCCTGAGGGTCTGGGAGAAGATTGCCCCGTAGTTGCTGTTCAGGGCGGCCGGGCCGACGACCGCTATACGGTATTCGAAGTCGAAGCGCTCACCGAAGGTGTCTATGAGATACTGGGTGAGCGCATAGACACCCTCCTCGCCCTTGTAGTCCCTCCATATCTCGATAACCTTCTCCAGCTCTATCTCGTGGAGCTCAACCTTCACGTTCTCGCCGTCGTTGTAAAGGACAACAACTACCGGCTTTTCGGCCTTGCCCTCGAAGGTCACGAAATCAACGCCAACGTTTTTGAAGGCGTATGCCGCCCCACCCATCGCGGACGGAAAGAGCGTCCCGTAGAGGGGGGAACGGAAGAAGAACATGAGTCTGTGCGCTCCGGGGAGAATTGAGCCGGAGAAGGGCCCCATTCCCATTACCACAACGTTCTTGGGGTCGTAGGGGCTGATGCCGTGGGTCTCGAGCCTCTCGTGGAGCTCGAGGCCGTAGTCTATCACCCCGTATACCCCTTCCCTCTCGATCTCCTCACTCTCCACCTTCTTCTCGTCCAGATTGAGCTTGAGAACCATGAACTTCATGAGGCTCACCCCTTTGTATCACTCCGAGTGTTAGTTTTGGTCTGAAGAATATTTAAGACTTCCGATGGGCCTAACTGGGAAGTTGGGGCTCGTGGTATAAAAACGTTGGGCTCCAAAACGATTTGTATGGTAGAAAATAGTGGGGAGAAATCACTCGATGTCCTCGAAGCGCTCCTCGAGCCTCTTGAGGACGCCCGGGAGGGTCGTGTACTCCATGTCCTCAAGGGGCAGCCTGTGCGGCTCGAAGGGGCCGTGTCTGCGCATGTACTCGGCGATCTCGACGGCCTTCTGCCTGGCGCCGTCGAAGGCCGGGTCGTCGAAGAGGTCAACAGGGCCAACGAGCTTCCCTTCTGGGCTTATCTGCCAGCCGAGCGCAACGACCCTCGGGGGACCGTCAAACCTCGTTGGGTTGGCCTGGTGCATGGCGACCGGCATTATCGGGCCGTTGTGGGAACCCCTCATCCAGCCGCTGACAAGGTGCGGGAAGGCGAAGGGCTCGAGAACCTCACCGAGCGCCGGTAGTCCGCTCTGGGCCCTGACGATAGCTACCGGGTCGTCCTTTCCAACGTACTCTCCGGCTATCTCGTAGAGCTTCTCGGTGCTCACAACCGCGACCGGCTCGTCCTTGGCTATCTTGTGACCCTCCTTCGGGAAGACGCGCTTGATGACGTAGCGGCTCTTGGCTCCAATGAGGGCAAGGAGGTCGTAGAGCTCCTCGGGGGTGTTGAGAATAACGCGCTTGTGCTTGAGGATGTCCCAGACCTCAAAGCGGAAGCCCATGTGCATGTTCGGGTCGATGACTAAACCAGCGGTGTTGAACGGGTCAGCGAACATCCTGAATATCGGCAGGTTGAAGGCACCGGGCTCGGTCTTGTCCATGTGGAAGGTGACTATCGGCTCGCTCTTCCTGAGGGTTATCTCCATCTCTGCTATTCCCGGACCCATTCCCCTTATGTTGCCGCTGAAGGCGTCCTTGAGGAGGTCCTGACCGGCTCCGTAGAGGCCGAGCTCCTTGGCGACCTTGGTTGCCTCCTCGAAGGCCTTCCATGCCAGACCGTGTATCTCGGAGCTGTCAACGCCCTTTTTGTGAGTCATGATGAGCTGAAGGTCATCGCCGCAGGTCGCGACGTAGAAGTCGATTATCGTTCCTTCCTCAACAGCCTTGGAGAGAACCTCCTCGGCGGTCTCAACGAGCTGCGGGTGCACCCTTGAGTGTCCCGGCCAGCCGCCGATGTCCGCCTTGATAACACTGATGGTAATCTTATCTCCCACTGCCATGGCAACCACCGGTAACTTTAACCACTTTCATGCTTATAAAACGTTAATATCACCGTCGATGATACACAAAAAGGCGTCAAAATCCGGGCGTTCTAACCGAAATCCGGGAAGAAAGGAAAGGATCACTCGCAGATGTCGGTCCAGCCGAACTCCTCCTTGGCGACCTTGATGAGGTTCTTGAGTTCCTCCTTCTTGATGTTGACGCTTGAGCTTGCACCGACTAAGGCGATGATGCCGTGAACCTCCTCCTGGACCTGGATGACGTCGTCGCTGACCTTAACTATGCGGAGCTCCCTCCTGGCGGTCTCATCCTCACTTATCTTGAATTTGTCTTTCCCAATAACGATTGGCTCCTCCATGGCGGCCACCTCGGGATATTTTTGTAAGTCAAGGTTAATAAAACTTCCGTCAATCATAAAGCTTATAAACCTGACATGGCTAAGCTAAAGCCGGATGGGGGCGTGGTGTAGCCTGGTCCATCATCGCGGGCTCCAGAGGTATGAGGACTTGCGGGTTTGCTGATTGGGGATGAGCCTTTGGAGCTCTGACCCGGAGAAACCCGCGGACCGGGGTTCAAATCCCCGCGCCCCCACCATAGCAAACTTTTCTAGGGAAAAGTTTGACCAAAGTTCGTGAATTCCTTTTATGGTGCTGTTCTTTGAGGGATTCTCCTTAAGTTGCTCCTTTGGAAGTATTAATCCCTCCGAAGTGTTTAACTGTCCAAGAAGCAGGCTCTATAACCCGCACCAATGGGGAATGCACCAGAATAGCAAAGGGAAAAGAAGAAACCTCACTTCAGCTTCTCGAGGATTATCGCGGGGCAGACCTTGGTGACGCCGTCTATCTTGCCGATCTTGTTGGAGATTATGTCGGAGAGATCCTCCCCGTCCTTGGCCCACACCTCGGTCATTATCATGTGGTCGCCGCTCGTCAGGTAAACGCTCCTGACGAACTCGAACTGCTTGAGCTTGCTCGCAACCTCGAATATCTTCTCCGGGAGCGTATCGACGCCGGTGAGGCTGACGAGGTTGTAGCCGAGCTTTGAGGGGTCGACGACGACGGTGTACTGCCTTATGACGCCGGCCTCCTCGAGGGCCTTCACGCGCTTCCTGACGGCGGTCTCGCTGATGCCAAGGACCTTGGCTATCTCCGTGAACGGAGTGCGTGCGTCCTTGGTGAGCATCTCGATTATGATCCTGTCCCTTTCGTCAAGCATTTCTATCACCTCTAACCACTATAGGCGGACTAAGTATATTAAGTTTTTGAACCTGCAGGTTCTAAAGTTAAACCTTGAGTTTCAGTTTGACAACCGTCTCCACGTGCGGCGTGTGGGGGAACATGTCGATTCCAACGGCTTCTTCCAGGGAGTACTTCTCGGAGAGGGCCCTGAGGTTGTCGGCGAGCGTCTTTGGATTACAGGAGACGTAAACGATGCTCCGCGGTTCATCTTTTAAGATTTTCCGAACCAGCTTGGGGTGGAGCCCGACCCTCGGCGGGTCAAGGACTACCGTGTCGTACTCGGCCAGGCTTTCAACGTCCCTGTCCTCCCCCACCTTGAAAACGGCCCCCACACCGTTGAGCTCGGCGTTCCTGTTGGCCATCTCAACTGCGAAGGGGTTGACCTCGATGCCCTCAACGAAGAAGCCGCGCTTCGCCAGGTATATTCCGAAGGTTCCAACGCCGGAGTAGAGGTCGAGAACCCTCTCGCCGTCCACGAGCTTTGAAACCTCCCTGACGAGGGCCACCGCCTGGTAGCTGTTGGTCTGGAAGAAGCTGTTGGGGTGGATCAGGTAGACGACGTCATCCAGCCTCTCCCTTATAAACTCCGACTTCCAGAAGCGCTCTATCTCGCCGTAGGAGACGTCGCTTTGGGTCCTGTTGACACTCCAGTATATCGAATCGGCGTAGTCGAAGTAGGAAGGGAAGTCCTCCGAGAGGGAACCCTCGGAGGTGACAAGGTTAACCATGAGCTCGCCCGTGAACTTGCCCTCGCGCATGACGATGTACCTCAAAAAGCCCTCGTTCTTCCCTATCTCGTAGAGGCTCGGCCTGTGGTCATCTATGAACTCCCTCAGCGAGCGCAGGACTCTCCTGCTGGTCTTCCCGAAAACCGGACACTCCTCGATGTCAACGGCGTCCCACCAGGTGCCCCTCCTCCTGAAGCCAATGCCCTTCGTCGAAATGACAACATCTATCCTGTTTCTATGCCCATAAATCACAGGAGAGGGTACTACCTCGACATCTATACCAAGAAGCGCCGAGAGTTTCCCAGCTTTGAACTCAACCTGCGCCTCGTAGGGCAGGTGCTGGAGGAGACAGCCGCCGCAGGTGCCAAAATAGGGACATCTGGGCTCGGTCCGTTTAGGTGAGGGTTTCACGACCTCGAAATCAACGGCTATTAGCTTTCTCTTTTTCCTTCTCCACTTCCTGACCTCAACGACGTCTCCGGGTGTGGTGAAGGGGACGAGGATTTCCCTCTTCCCCACCCTCACGACGCCCATGCCATCGAAGTCCAGTCTCTCGACGATTCCCCGCATGCTCTCTCCTCCGGAGGGGACGTTTATAAACCTGCCCTTGGAGAAGTGCCAAATGTGTCCACGGAAGGTTTATTTAGTTCGCCGACGTAATCAGTAACGGTGCCGCTTGATGTTCGGCAGGCGTAAGGATATCGTGTACAGGATCCTCGCCACCAAGAAGAGGGCCGTCGCCCTCCAGAAGCTGAGCGCCGAACTCGAAACGCCCGCACCTGCGGTGTTCAAAACCGTTAAGGAGCTCGAATCCGACGGTCTGGTCGAGGTCTTCTACGGCCAAGACAAGGCCGCCATAATGGTCCGCGCCAAGACGATAGGCGATTACATCTAAGCCCTTTCAATAATTTTTCTTGAATCCGGAGCGATAACGGGGAGGCCTTAGTCAGTGGTATCAGTTGTCATTACGGGGAGGGGTGGTGCAGGAAAGACCACCATGACCGCAAACTTGGGAACGTACTTCTCCAGGGTGGGCTACCGCTCCCTCGTCATAGACGGTGACCTCTACCTCCCGAAGCTGGCCTTCCACTTCGGCATATACAACCCCCAGTACAACCTCCACACCCTCCTGAAGAACCAGGACATGAGGGTGGTCGAAGCGGTCTATCACGACCCGAAGACCAGCGTAGATATCCTGCCCGGCAGCTCCAAGCTCTACGACGTCATCGACCTCGACCAGAGGAGGCTGGGGGACATAGTCAGGGAGATAGGGGCCCGCTACAACATTACGATAATCGACTCGCCGGTGGGGATACCCTTCGACACCATCTCCACCTTCCGCCTGGCCCAGTACCAGCTCATCATCATCGAGATAGAACGCTGCCCGATACACTCCGTCCACAGGATGATAGAGAACGAGGTCATCAAACTGAAGTCCCTGGGGGATGCGTACGGCCTCAAGGTGGGTGTGATACTCAACAAGGTCAGGGAGTCCTCGGAGAGCGTGAACGACATAGTGGACTTCCTCGAGTACAGCGTCGAGGTCCCCGTGGTGGGGGTGGTACCCTTTGACCACAGGGTCCCCGAGGCCACCAACTACGGTAGACCGGTTCTCGACTACGCCCCCAGGACGGGAGCATCGAAGGCCATAGCCGAGGCGGGAGGAATACTGGACGAGTGGGTGTTCGGGAAGAAGGAAAAGAAGGGCCCGCTGGCCAGGCTCTACGAGGCGCTGTTAGCGCTCCTCCACAGGACTAACGTCCCTTCTCTCAAAAAGCTCTGAGACCGTGACCAGGGGGAGGAAGGTGTAACGCTCGCCTATCCTGTCCTTGGCTCCCTCCTCGCGGTCAACCACGACGCTTATAGCCGTTATCTTCGCCCCGAGCTTTTCAAGAACCTCCGCGGCCCTCAGCACGCTCCCGCCGGTCGTCGTCACGTCCTCAACGAGGAGGATTCTCTCGCCTGGCTTCACCTCACCTTCAATCTGGCTCCCCGTCCCATGACCCTTCGGCTTCTTCCGCACTATGACGAGGGGTTTTCCAGTTTCGAGCGCTAGGGCGGTGGCGATTGGAACCGCGCCGAGCTCAGGGCCGGCCACCCTGTCGAATTCCACGCCGGCCTTTCCGGCCTCCTCCGCCATGAGCCTGGCTATCAGCCTGAGAGCCCTTGGATTCGTGCTCAGCTTCTTGACGTTTATGTAGTAGTCGCTCTCCCTTCCGGAGGTCAGAACGAAACGTCCGAAGAGTACCGCGCCCTCTGAGAAGAAGGCCTCGATGAGTTCATCCTTCAGGTTCATCTTCAACACCTCAATGTCAATTCGCATTAGTTCCGTACGACGATTGGACAGGAACTTTAAAAAACTTGGCGGTAACGTTAATAAGGAGTAAAAGGGAACACCCTCCATGCCCACCCCCGAAAGAGCAATCGAGTACTACTTTGCCATCATCTCGGTGCTGGGTAGTCTTGTGGTTCTGCTGGGCATCAAGTACACCCTCCGGAGATGGCGCTCCTTCCCCGAAACGGGATGGGTTCCCCAGGCTATCGCGATGGGAATCCTCGGACTGGTTCTGGCGTCATTCATCGAGCTACCGGCGATGCTCCTCAAGGCCTGGGTCGCGCTCGCGTTCCTGGCAGGCATGGCCGAGGAGGGCGTTAAGCTCCTCCCCCTGAAGTTCTTCGAGGGCCTCGACGGCTGGGCCAGGTGGAAGCTCGTCGTGGGGGCAGGCTTCTTCCTCGGGCTTATAGAGGGAATATTCTACACGGTGGGAATATTCGTCCTCGGCCAGGAGTGGTACCTGGTCATAGTCCGGCTAGTCCTCATAGGCCTCCACACGATCTGGGCGGTCATATCCGTTGGTTTCCTGCTCGGGGAAAGCGGGCCAAGGCGCTTTACAGGTCTGGTGTTCTCGATGGCGGCTCACGCACTCTACGACCTCCCCTCACTGGCGGTCCTTCAGGGTTATTCCGGGAACACCGTGGCTTACCTGGCAGGCCTGTCTACGGGGTTTCTCCTAGTCACCCCATTGATGGTGAGAAAGGCGACGGAAGTTGCCTCGGTGCTCTCACCTCCACTGGGCGAGGAGGCCCCTGGAACGCCCACTCCAGAGGAAAAGTTTTAAAATACCATCTTGCTAAGTTAATCGGTGGTTCCATGATAGAGGTAATGGCTCTCGTGGTATACGTCACAGCGGTCGTTGTGGTGGGGATAAAGCTCTACTTCCGGGCCGACGAGTGGCTGGCCAAGGTGGACAGGGTTCTACCGGAGACCAGTACAGGGAAAGCAGCAGTCTACGCCGTTCTGGCCATGCTTACGGCGGGTGTCCTTGAGGTTGCCGTGATGTACGCCCTCGGGGACTCCCAGCTTCTCCTGGCCATAGCGCTCCCATTGGGGGTGGGTTTAATCGAAGAGGGTGCAAAGCTCATTCCCTATTTCCTCAAAGGGGGAGACACGCTCCGCCGCTGGAGGTTCACCATCAAGGTGGCCCTGGTATTCGCCATCGCAGAGGCCCTCCTGTACGGCATCGTGATGTTAGCCTCCGGAAACCTGCTGGGTGCGGCCCTTAGGGTAATAGTCGTTATGTTCCACGTCACGTTCACCGCCATAGCCCTGGCCTCGGCCCTCAGGGGCTCTCCAATTGGTGGATACCTGAAGGCTTCCATCCTTCACGGACTCTATGATGCCCCGATCTTCAGCATTCTCACCGAGAACACTGTATTGATCGTCCTAATGACACTGCTGGGTTTTGGGGCGGTGGTCTACACCTACCTCCAGGTCGACGACGCCTTTGGAACCGTCCACAGATTTGGCGAACGGGCCATAGAGGAGAGGAAGAAGAAAGCCAAGGAGTTCTGGGAGGAGAGGGGGATAGAGATAACGTGGAGTTGAGGCTACCTCTTCGCCTTGAACCTCTCCTGGAACTCGTAGAGCTGAGCCACCCTCTCTATCGTGTCGGCCTCCTCCGGGCTTTTATCTTCCCTTAAAGCAACGTAGCGCGGGAAGCGCAGTGCAAAGCCGCTCCTGTACTTGGGGCTCCTCTGTATCTCCTGATACGTAACCTCTATGACCACCTTCGGCTCTATCTCGACGTATTTGCCCTCCTCCCTGACTATCAGGGGCTTCAGCATCTTTGTGAACTCGGCCAAATCCTCGTCCGTGAAGCCGCTCCCGACCTTTCCGACCGGGACGAACTCGCCGCTGTGGGGATCAAAGGCCGCAACCAGGAAGGAGCCGAGGAGGTGTGCGCGCCTTCCTTCGCCCCACTCGGCACCGATTATGACGAGATCAAGATTTTCCATCGTCGGCTTGACCTTGAGCCACTTCTTTCCGCGGTTGCCTGGCTCGTAGACGGAATCCAAGCGCTTGGCCATGACCCCCTCGTGCCCCAGCTCCAGGGCCTTCTCGTAGAACTCCTGGGCCTCGTCGGCGCTGTCAGTTACCAGCTGGACGGCGAGCTTTATCTTTTCGCTCTCGTTAACGGTCTCCTCAAGCCTCTTCCTCCTCTCGGAGAAAGGCAGGTTGATGAGGGCCTCACCGTCGACGTAGAGGACGTCGAAGAGGTTCAGCTCCAGCGGGATTTTCTCCATCATCTCGTCGATGTTGTACTTCCTCCTGAAGCGCCTCAGCACGTACTGGAAGGGCCTGGGCTTTCCTTCCTCGCCCACGGCAACGAGCTCGCCCTCCACGATGGCCGTCTCGGGCTTTACGCTCTCCAGGACGGCATCAACAACCTCCGGGATGGACTTCGTGACGTTCTCCAGCCTGCGGGAGTATATAACGACCCTATCGCCGTCTTTGTGAACCTGAACGCGTGCGCCATCGTACTTTATCTCGAACGCAGCCTTTCCGCCCATCTCTACCAAAGCTTCCTTCACGTTGGCCGCGTTCTGAGCGAGCATCGGCCTTATGGGCTTGCCCACCTGGATTCTGACCTTTGAGAGGCCTTCGTTGCCCTCGAGCTTGGCCACCCTCGCGACGTAACCGAAGTCGCTCGTGAGCATGTAGGCCCTCTCGACCAGCTCGGCCTTAACTTTGAAGGCCTCCGCTAGGGCATCCCTGAGGATGCCCTCGGCAACGCCGGTCCTCATCGTCCCGAGTACGGTTCTCGCCAGGTACTTGCCCTCCTCAGGCTGGGCATCCATGAAGACGTTGGCAAGATACTTCATCTTCCTGTCCTGGCTCCTCTCGCCGCTCGCCTCGGCAACCCTCACGAAGGTGTCGTAGACGCGCTTAACCGTGAGCGGCTGGGAGAAGAAGCTCTTCTGCTTCCTCTTCTTCAAAGCCAGTGCGATGCTCTCACCGAGGTCGCCGGTGTCCTTAACGGAGTCCTCTATCTCCCTCTCGGAAACCCCCGTGGCCATTGAGACGGCCTTGATAAGGAGCTTCTCGCCAACGCCAAGCTCGCGCTCGTCCCAGTCGGGGAAGACCTTTCCGAGAATGAGGTACGGTATTATCTCGAGGAGCTCATCGGGGGTTCTCTTCAGAAAATCGGCGACGAACTTGGTTTTTAATGTCTTTAGCGTGGTTTTTTCAAGTCTCCTGTAGAGGTCGGCTAACTCCACGTACTTCATATCACCCATTCTCACCACCGGAAAAAATACGGCGAGGGGGATAAAAGGTTAGCTCACCCACCTGCCAACCTTCGGCCTGCCCTCGTGGATTCCGGTCACGTCGTAGGGCAGGTTGAGGTCGGAGAGGAGGGTTATGGCGTTCTTCACCTCGCCCTCCCTGAGAAGGGCGAAGAGACCCCTTCCAAGCATTATCATGGAGCTGGGGGTGGAAATAACTTTGTCCAGTTCCCTCGCCAGTTCCAGGAGTTCTCCGCTAAGGAGGCCCGTTTTCTCGGCGAATTCCCTCGCCAGAACCATCATCCTTTCCGGACTCGGCTCCCGGAGGAGCTTCTCGAGCGCCTCCCTCCCCTCGCGCTCTATGACCTTCACAACGTCGCCGTCCAGGACTTCCCTCGTTGATAGCCTTCCAAGGGGGACGACGAGGACTTTGTAGTCCTCAAAGAAGAGGTTATCGACGACGCCGTAGCCCGGGCCGCCTGCTTTGATGCGAAGCTCTATTCCCCCGGCGAGCTGTGCCACAACGTCCCCGAGGCCGCCCCTGTTGAGGACCTCGTGCCTGTGGGCTACCCGAGCGGCTTTGAGCCACGTCCCGCCGAAGGCATAGCTAAGGGCCAGAGCCGTTCCCAGCGCTCCCCCTGCGCTGTTGCCGAAGCCGTGGCCGTTGGGGAAGTCGAAGTACTGCCATATCTCAACCTCGCCGAGGAAATCCTCCGGAACGAGTTCATCCGCAACGGAATATGTTATTACCGCCTTGTCCTTCTTCACCGGCTCCCCGTTGAAGGCCACGTGTATGTGCCTCTCAAGAGTTCCGGTTTCGATGCTCGCGAAGACGGTGGTTCCCTTTGACAGGTTCACACCTGCCCCGAGGGAGCCGGCCCTGAGCGGGTCATCGTGAAAGACCGGGACGAAGAAGGCCGTTATATGAGCCGGAATGAATGCCCTGACGAGCAATCTCTCACCTCCAGGGAAAATGGCGGGGAGAGCTTTTAAAACCTTTCAAGGGCGCTCAAAAAAGCACGCGGAAATTGGAAAATGGAAAAGAAAAGAGGCTCACTCCTCGACGACATAAACCGGAACCTTGCCGTGCGGAACGCCGTATTTCTTGCCGTACCACTCGCTGAGGAAGTACCAGGCCGCTATGAGGAGCACGAAGCCGAGCGGAAGGAGTATGGCCCAGCTCCTGACTCCAAGGCCGAAGAGGATGTAGAGCACCGCGCCTATCGACGCGACGGTGAATGCGTAGGGTATCTGCGTGGTGACGTGGTCTATGTGGTCCGAACCGGAGAACATCGAGCTCATGATTGTCGTATCACTGATCGGTGAGCAGTGGTCACCGAAGATCGAGCCGGTGAAGGTGGCTCCGATTGTGGCGAAGACTATCTCATTGACATGGCCGTTGGTGAAGGCGAGACTGAGCTGGACACCGAGCGGGACCATGATGGCGAAGGTTCCCCAGCTGGTTCCGGTGGTGAAGGCGACGAACATCGCCGCGAGGAACATTATGAGCGGCATCCAGGGACCAAGGTTGGCTCCGGAGCCGGTGGCGAGGTTGATTATGTAAGTACCGGTTCCAACTGCATCGGCGGCGTTGCCAAGGCTCCAGGCAAGGACGAGGATGGTGTTTGCGAAGAGCATCTGCTTCATTCCCCTGACAACGGTGTCCTCCCACTCCTCGATGCTCATCTTCTTCCTGCCGAGGAGCATCAGGCTGGCGACGAGTACCATCACGAAGGAACCCCAGAGAAGTGCCGTGGCAGCGTCCGCCTCACGGAAGGACTCGATGAAGCTGTAGCTGAGGAAGTTGACCCCAAACGGGTTCTCGAGCTCCGTCCACCACCCGAGGTCCTGGCTGTAGGCGTAGAGGTTCGCCGCACCGGTGTACCACAGGCCTAACATCGAGACTACAACGAGGGATATGATGGGTATGACGAAGTCCCAGAGGCTCCCGCCCTCCTTGGGCATTCCGAGGTCGGTCTCGGTGGTCATTAGCGGCTTGGCCCCGTCACGGAGAACCTTGCCCTCAGTCCTGGCGCGCATCTCAGCCTTCAGCATCGGTCCGTAGTGCCTGTGGGTGTAAGCCACTATGAAGACAAGGATTATCGCCAGGATCGAGTAGAACCTGAAGGGAACGCTCGAGAGCCACGCATCGTAGGAGTTGTAGGCCACTTTAGCGCCGTCAAAGCCCTTTCCTATCATCGCCAGCTCGTAGCCGATCCATGTCGAGATAAGGGCCAGTCCCGCAACGGGCGCTGCAGTTGAGTCGTCTATGTAAGCCAGCATCTCCCTCGAAACCCTGGTCCTGTCCGTTATCGGCCTCATCGTGTTCCCGACTATGATGGTGTTGGTGTAGTCGTCGAAGAACACGAGGACTCCCATGAGCCAGCCGAGAACCGAGGCACCCCTACTCGTCTTCACCCTCTTGGAGAGGGCATTGGCCAGTGCATGAACTCCACCGGACTTGTAGACGAGTCCGACGCCGGCTCCGATGAGGAAGTCGAAGATGAGTATCCTCGCGTTCCAGTCATCGGTCACGCTTCCCACTATCCACTCGAGGGTCTGGGTGGTACCTGTCACAGGGTTCCAGCCCGCTATCATCAATCCACCAATCCAGACACCTGCAAACAGCGCCAGCACGACCCTCTTTGTCCAGATAGCCAATATAATGGCCACCAGGGGCGGCAACAGGGACAGTATACCGAAGTCCGACACAGTTTCACCTCCAAAGGGTTTCACCCAAATAACAATCGGTGAAATATAAGTCTTCCTGGAATACCTTTGGCGTAATGCCAACTTTTCGAAAACCCTGCTATCCTACCACGTAGTTCACTGGCCCAAACGAATCCACACAGTGTACGATTATGAACTACTGCATTAATGGATACTTTCAAGTACATTAATGCTCACCACCACCATAAAAACCTTTCCCAGAAAAGCTTCAGGAGGGCGGGGGTCGAAATTAAAAAACGCCAAGGGGTCGTGCTTCACTCGGAAGAGTAATTGAAAGATGAAATGAGATTCATAGGGAAGGGCCCACGAGCTCACGGAGCTTTGCGAAGTCCTTCCTGAGCTCCTCCCGTATCGGCGGCCGGTAGAGAGCTGCCGCTGGGTGGTAGGTCGGCATTATGACGATCTTCCCGAAGAGGGTGTGGGCCTCAAAGGTCTTCCCGTGTATCTTGCTTATCGGCTCGGGTTCGAAGCCGAACTTCCGGAGGATGTA
>Ga0256838_1000991_pt1 | contig 14503 bp, 16 predicted proteins | sample 4571419metaG_FD_185978 | JGI IMG/M metagenome (GOLD analysis project Ga0256838, IMG submission 185978) | Hydrothermal vent microbial communities from Guaymas Basin, Mexico - 4571-419 | ecosystem: Environmental > Aquatic > Marine > Hydrothermal vents | place: Mexico: Guaymas Basin | collected...
GGTTAAGAGAACCGGACCCACTGACATCAACCTGAGGAGGCTCATCCGCTACCTCAGAAAGAAGTCGAACGAGGAAGGGGTTAAGATATGGAAGGACATAGCCTGGCGCCTTGAGAGGCCCAGGAGGCAGAGGGCTGAAGTGAACGTCAGCAGGATCAACCGCTACACCAGGGAGGGCGACACCGTCATCGTCCCGGGAAGCGTCCTCGGTGCAGGAAAGCTCGAGCACAAGGTCACCGTTGCCGCCTGGAAGTTCAGCGAGACGGCCAAGAAGAAGATAGTCGAGGCCGGTGGAGAGGTCCTCACGATTGAGGAGCTCATCGAGAGGAACCCGAAGGGTAGTGGAGTAATCATAATGGAGTGATGGGCCATGAGGATAATTAACGCCGAAGGACTCATACTCGGAAGGCTCGCCTCGAAGGTCGCCAAGATGCTCCTCGAGGGCGAGGAGGTCGTCATTGTCAACGCCGACAAGGCCATCATCACCGGAAACCGCGAGGACATCTTCGCCAAGTACAAGCAGAGAACCGAGCTCAGGACCAGGACCAACCCGAGGAGGGGTCCGTTCTACCCGAAGAGGAGCGATGAGATAGTTAGGAGAACCGTCAGGGGAATGCTCCCCTGGAAGACCGACCGCGGAAGGAAGGCCTTCAAGAGGCTCAAGGTCTACGTTGGCGTTCCCAAGGAGTTCGAGGGTAAGGAGCTTGAGACCATAATCGAGGCACACATGTCGAGGCTCGCAACCCCGAAGTACGTTACCGTTGGCGAGGTTGCCAAGTTCCTCGGTGGAAAGTTCTGAGGTGAGAGAAGATGAAGGTCATCCAGACTGCTGGTAAGAGAAAGACGGCCATCGCGAGGGCCACCATCAGGGAAGGAAAGGGTCGCGTCAGGATCAACCACAAGCCGGTCGAGATTATCGAGCCGGAGATAGCCCGCTTCACTATCATGGAGCCGCTCGTCCTCGCCGGAGAGGAGATAGTTAGCAAGGTCGACATAGACGTCAAGGTCGAGGGCGGAGGCTTCATGGGACAGGCCGAAGCGGCGAGAGTTGCCATAGCCAGGGCCCTCGTCGAGTGGACCAACGACATGAACCTCAAGGAAAAGTTTATGAAGTACGACAGGACCATGCTCGTCGGGGACAGCAGGCGCACCGAGCCGCACAAGCCCAACCGCTCAACCAAGGGTCCGCGTGCCAAGAGGCAGAAGTCCTACCGCTGATGGCTTTCCTTTAATATTCATTCGAGAAGGTGATACGGGTGATAGTTCCCGTCAGGTGCTTCACGTGTGGAAAGGTCATAGGAGACAAATACTACGAGTTCAAGGCCCGCGTCGAGAAGGGCGAGGACCCCGAGAAGGTGCTCGACGACCTCGGGGTTGAGAGGTACTGCTGCAGGAGAACGCTCCTCAGCCACGTCGAGCTCATCGACCAGGTAATGGTCTACAAAGTGTACTGAAAAACCGCATTTCTTGGGGGGCCGTGGGGTAGCTTGGTCTATCCTCCCGGCTTGGGGTGCCGGAGACCCGGGTTCAAATCCCGGCGGCCCCACCAAAATTTGCACTGGAATGGATTGAGCTGGACTGGAAGGCAGGGGTGGTAGTCGTGTTTAGATATACCCGCTTTGAGAAGGCCCGCATCATAGGGGCAAGGGCCCTTCAGATAGCGATGGGTGCGCCCATCCTTATAGATGTCCCGGAAGGAATCACGCCGCTCGACGCAGCTCTGCTTGAGTTCGAGAAGGGCATAATACCTCTCACCGTAATAAGGCCGAGCTGATGAAAGATGACGGTGATAGAGAACGTTATCGGCAGGGTCGCAGTGCTCAGGGGTGGCAGGTACTCCGTCGAAGTCGACGTCCTGACCAGCTCGGGCTTTGGCCGCTTTGCGGCGCCGATAGACGAGAACCCGAGCCTCTACATAGCGGAAGCCCACAGGGCCGTCAGCGAGGTCGATGAGATAATCGGACCCGAGCTGATAGGCTTCGATGCCAGCGAGCAGGAGCTCATAGACAGCTACCTCTGGGAGATAGACGGCACCGAGGACTTCAGCCACATTGGGGCCAACACTGCCCTGGCCGTCTCGGTGGCCGTTGCCAAAGCGGCCGCGAGCGTTAAGAAGACCCCCCTCTACAGCTACCTCGGCGGTACCTTTACGACGGAGCTCCCCGTCCCCATACTCGAGGTGGCCAGCGGGGAGACCTTCGACTACTACGTCACCGTCAGGGACCTCATGGAGATAACCGACGTCGTCGACGCGCTCAACAAGGTGCTTGAGCACGTGGAGGGGAACTCGGTGGAGGCCTTTTCGAGGGCCACCGAGAAGGCCACCGACGAGCTCGGCCTCGACGTTGCGCTCGGCCTCGTCCAGAAGAGGCCCCTCGAAACCGAGGAAGTGCTCTCCCTGGTGGAAGACAACAACGTGGCGTACATAAAGCCTCTTGGGGAAGAGGAGCTCTTCCTTGAGCTCATCGCCGGAACTCATGAGGTGTTCGTTGACGGCGAATACCTCTTCCGCGAGAAGGACATACTCGACAGGCGCTACTACAACGCGCTCTCCATAAAGCCCATAAACCTTGGTACGCTCACCGACTTATACAACCTCGTGAACGACGCGAAGTCGGAGAGGATAACCCCCATCCTCGCGGAGGCTCGCTACGAGTCCTCCGACGAGGCCCTGGCCCACATAGCTGTGGGCCTCCGCTGCCCGGCGATGGCCTTCAGAAAGGACTCCATCGCCAAGCTGAACGAGCTGATAAGAATAGCCGAAGATTTGGGTGAAAGGGGTAGGATAATAACCTTTGAAGGATGAGGAGGTGTGAAGAATGGAGGAATATCTCGTTCCACTCGACCAGTACCTTGCAGCGGGTGTCCACATCGGCACCCAGCAGAAGACCCAGGATATGAAGAAGTTCATCTACAGGGTTAGGCAGGACGGTCTCTACGTCCTCGACGTCAGGAAGACCGACGAGAGGCTTAGGGCCGCCGGCAAGTTCCTCGCCAGGTTCGACCCGGAGAGCATACTTGCCGTTAGCGTCAGGCTCTACGGTCAGAAGCCGGTCAAGAAGTTTGGCGAGGTTACCGGCGCCCGCTCCATACCCGGCCGTTTCCTCCCGGGAACCATGACCAACCCGAAGGTCAAGAACTTCATGGAGCCGGACGTCCTCGTCGTCACCGACCCGAGGGCCGACCACCAGGCCATGAAGGAGGCCATCGAGATTGGCGTTCCCATAGTGGCCCTCGTCGACACCGAGAACTTCCTCAGCTACGTCGACGTTGCCATCCCGACCAACAACAAGGGAAGGAAGGCCCTCGCGCTCATCTACTGGATCCTCGCGAGGGAGATACTTTACAACAGGAAGGAGATAGAGAGCAGGGAAGACTTCAAGGTTCCGGTTGAGGACTTCGAGATGAAGATCATTAGGACCTGAGGGGAAGGTTTTTAATCCCTCCCCGTTTACACTCCCTCGCGCGGGGGTGCCCGAGCCTGGCCAAAGGGGGCGGACTTAAGATCCGCTGCCGTAGGGCTGCGCGGGTTCGAATCCCGTCCCCCGCACCAAAGCTTTAAAAGTCCGTTGCGGTAGGTGTGTTGGATTAAGATCATGAGGTGATCACGATGGCGAGATTCCCAGAGGCTGAGGCCAGAATCTTTAGAAAGTACATCTGCATGCGCTGTGGTGCCACCAACCCGTGGAAGGCCAAGAAGTGCAGGAAGTGCGGCTACAAGGGCCTCCGCCCGAAGGCCAAGGAGCCGCGCGGTGGAATGGGACGCTGAAGTCCCTTACCCTCCAATTTCCCTCCTTTTCAACTCGCTTTTCTCGGTATTTTCACTGGATTGAGAGAAGGGTATAGAAGTTTCTGGCCGTGGACGGGCTTTCATTCTCTCAGCTTTGATATCATGTCCTCGAGAAAAGCGATGCCGTCCTCGAGGAGTTTCTCCCCCTCGGGGGTGAGCTTGTAGTACTTCCTCGACGGCTTCCCGGTCTGGCTCTCCTGCCATTCCGCGGTTACGTAGCCCTCCTTCTCGAGCTTGTAGAGCACGACGTACGAGCTGACCGTCGCCGGCTCGAAGTTGAAGGCCTCCTTGATCCTCTCCTTCAGCTCGTAGGCGTACATCGGTCTCTCCTTCAACAGTCTCAGTATGTAGAGCCACAGAACCTCTTTGGTTATCTTGTTCCTAAGCCTCTCCATAGGGCTCGTCATGTTCTCACCCGTTTTATGGTCTGCAAATATTTCGTCTCCGTTTAATTTAAACGTTTTGGCGGTAACGTTTTTATTCGGTGGGGCTTTTACTATACTCTGGGTGGTAGAATGGAGTTCGACGTAAACGCCATGATGGGCGACATGGGTGTGGGGGCAGTGGTTGGCTTCGTAACCGGCTACGCAGTCAAGAAGGTCATGAAGCTGGCGCTGGCTCTAATAGGTGCCTACGTGGTCAGCCTCCTCTGGCTCGAGCAGAAGGGAGTTCTGATAATAGACAAGGACCGGCTCTTCAACCTCGTGGGCGAGTGGAGCCACGAAGTCCTGAGTGCTGGGGAGAAGGTTATGGTCCTCCTTCCGGGCACGGCGGCCTTCTTGGGCGGCTTTGCCCTCGGCTTCCACAAGGGGTAAAATGGGGGGCGTTAAACTCTGCCGTGGTATAGAACCTTCACGAGCTCCTCCGGGAGACCCTCCCTCTTTATTCTCTCCTCAATGAGCCTCTTCTCCTCCTCGTAGTCCACCTCTATGAACTTCGTGTGGAGCGTATCAACGTCCACCAGTGCGAAGGTTGCCCTATGCGCCTTTCCGGGAGGATAGCCAACGCTCCCGGGGCAGATGACCCTTCCGTAGCGCGTCATCGCGTTGACCGGGTACTTGGGCGAGGCCACGAAGAGTATCTCGTAGTCCTTAACCGGCCTCATTATGGCGTCGTAATACACCGTCGGCTGTTCTGGGAGCACCCTGCCATGGAACGGGTCAAGCGGGCTCCCATACACACCAAAGATGTCGTTCTTTCCGACCTTGTCAACGAGGTAAACCGGCAGGTCCCTTATGAACTCCCTGCCCTCGTGGCCGAGGGCCTCCCATGTGTACTTCAGGGCGGCCTTAACATAGTCCGGATACTCAACCCTGTCTATGTAGTCCGGTCCCTCGGCGTGGGGATCGCTCGCGGCTATTACCTGGTCGAACTCGCCCCTGATGACCTTGACCACGTTGTTCCTGATAAGGTCATCGAGAGTGTCCAGAACCTCCCCCGGGTAGGGGAAGAGGCCAACGATGTTTCCAAGGATGTAGTATTTCTCAATCTCGTATCCTTCCTCCTTGAGCTCCTCTATCCTCTCGAGGGCCTTCGCCAGTGCCGGTAGGTTCCCGTTGATGTTGGCCAGAACCGCGACGTACGTCATCGGCATCACCTCCCAACTTTTTCTTACTAAAGTTAACTAAAAATTCAAGGATATTTAAAGATTTCGGAAGCTGGGATAGGAGGTCTGAGAGGTAATGTTTAATTTCTTTGAAGTCTTTTGAAGGAATCTTTGCTAGTTTGTCAATTAAAGTTATTCGTGTATTCGCTTAGGACATCCTTCAACACTTTAAAAGAGGAAAACCCGTATTCTATGCTTGGTTCAACTGCGGTGCTTTCAAAGAAGTCATTGAATGTACCCCACAGAATGAACCTATGTCCTTCGGGTAGAGGACTCGCATATTTTAGGGTTATTAGATTTTCTTGGCTGGTTTTGGTGGATCTTGGTAGGGGAACATAGTTAGGGAATTCCAACTTGCAAGTCGATTATCGAACTCTGGTATTCCAGAGAGTATTAGGTATAGACCAGTTCTTTTGCAGAAGCAGTCCTTTCTTCACAGTTTAATGGAAAATGGAAGATTTAAGGGTTGTTAGGTACTTAAATCCATCTTGTGTGCTGGGCTCTAAATAGGAATTCTCAAAGAAGTTGTTGAACTCTGGGATAAACAGAATCTTTATGTCTGGGTCTACGTACTTGAGTGCAAGTTGTATCCTCTCTTTTAAAAGTTCTGTTTTTCTGGGTACCTCCGGGACGTCAAATTTCCAGGGGGCGTTTTTATAACTAAGGCCAACTGTAGCACTGGGGATAAAATCGATACCATTAATGTTACACCATCCGTACCATCTTCTCATGTCTGCTTCGGAATAGTGCTCATAGCCCCATCTATCCATGATCGCATCAAATCTCTTGGCGACATTTCCCCAGATGGCATCTCTAAATGTTGTTTTGGGATCTGCTTCAGGATGGCCATGGTCACTAACTAAATAGATGTCAAATGTCTCTTTCAAGATAGTTATCTGGTTGATATCCCCGAAAAATCCTTTTGATTCATACACGAAAACAAATGGGCGGCCATTAACTCTAAAATATGCCGGATGTTGAAAATAATTCTTGGACAAGTATTCAAAATCTGAGGTTAAAATCTCGATATTTCGTTCATCACTGAGGTTCCAACCAGGATGGGAATCAACTAGTCTCCAAATAGTTTCGTACAATATTGCAAACTTTATATCCCCTTTAGCAACTAAATCTGATTTCAAGAAATATTCTTTTAATGCATGATCTTGATAATCTCCAGGTTCAGGCCAGTTTATTAGGAAAACGTCAATACCATACCCGGTTGCCCAATCAACATGCTTATTTATGACAATCATGTCCATCGAAGAATACGCTCCTAACAGGGAAAAGTCTGACCCCGCATATTCGTCCCAGTTATTATCTTTGCCCCACCACAGTAAATATAACGCCATAATTGTTAGATTGTCTTTTTTTGCGTTGTTCTCGTACTGCCTGAGGTATGGTGTTTTCCTCTTGTACTCTACTGTTCTCCCGTTTTTTGTTTGAACTTGAATGATTATCCAGTACTCGGCGCCTCCAGTGATGTTTGTAATGTTAACTTCAAACTCTTCAAGGGGCTTGTCAAAAACTCCATCGACCGGTTTTAACTCGTAAACCCTCGAATCATTCGGGAAGACTTTATAATAATCCCCCCGCCTCATTCCGTACTCGGTTATGAAGTACGAGTAATTCTCCGGTTTGAAGATCAACTTCACGCCGGAAATCTCATCAGGCGGGTAAGAGGCCTTAAAACTAACCTTCAAATCATAAACCTTATCCCAAACAATCTTGGTAGGCGTCCAATTAAAATCAAGGATTTCCGGGGGATTCACGTCACCACGCTCTCTGTATGAAGTGGTTAGGGACGAGGTAGAAGATGATGCTGGAGTGTTTGTTCTCGTAGGTTGGTTCAGGCATGCGGAGGCCATTACGAGAACAACAATCCCTAAGACAAGGACATCCACACTACGCAACCCCATTGTGTCCCCACTGTTTTGTAAATTATGACAAGATCAAATAAATATTTCCTTTTTGAACTTCTATTGATTTATTGGAAAAACTAAGAGGAAAATCAACCCTTAATTACCCTCTCCAAAAGACCCAATCCCAGCTCAAGGTACTCCTTAGCTTTCTCCTCGCTCTTGGCCTCGCTGAAGACCCTGATTATCGGCTCCGTTCCGCTGGCCCTGACGAGAACCCAGCCGTCCTCGAAGAGGATTTTAGTCCCGTCTGTGGTGTCAACAGTGTAACCCCTCTTTTCAGCGAGCTCGGCGACCTTGGTAACTATGACCTTTCTGTCTCCTTCAACGTGTTTCTTGGTCTTGAACTGGTAGTATTTCGGCAGTTCGTCAATCAGCTCGCTGAACTTCTTGCCGGATTTTGCGAAAATCTCGACTATCTTTGCCGCCGTCATCGCCCCGTCCCTGCCGAGAACGAAGTCCGGGAAGATAACGCCGCCGTTCTCCTCGCCGCCGATGGTTCCGTTGTGCTCGAGGAGAGCCCTCGCAACGATGAGGTCGCCGACCTTGGTTCTCATGACTTCAGCGTTGTTCCTCTTCGCTATATCGTCGAGCAGGTTGGAGGTGGCTATGGTGGTGACGAGAAGCCCTCCACCGTTCTCCCTCAGAACGGCATCGGCAACCAGAGCGAAGGTCTTGTCACCCTGTATGAACCTGCCGTTCTCGTCTATGAACACCGCCCTGTCGGCGTCGCCGTCCTGGGCAACCCCGAAGTCAGCCCCAAGGGCCTTGACTATCTCCTTGAACTCCCTCAGGTTCTCCTCGTTGGGCTCCGGATTTCTGGCAGGGAAGTGGCCGTCGGGATGGGCGTTGACGGAAACGACCTTGCAGCCGAGCTCCCTGAGCAGGTAGGGGAGCGTGAGCGAGCCGGCGCCGTTTGATGTGTCTACCACCACAAAAGGCCTCCTAGCTTTTATTGCCTCAACGTCAACCCTGCTCTTTATCGCCTCGATGTAGGGCTTTATGATATCCTCCTCCCTAACTTCCCCTATCTCGTCCCACCTGGCCCTGTCGAAGTCTTCATTGAAGAAAACCTCCTCCACGACGGCTTCGCGCTCCTTCTTCAGACCCATGCCGTTGGGTTCAAGGAGCTTTACGCCGTTGTATTCGGGCGGGTTGTGGCTGGCGGTTATTACTGCCCCGCCGTCCGCTTTAAAGTGGTCCGTTGCCCACTGGATCGCCGGAGTGGGCGCGATGCCAACGTCAATGACGTCGCAGCCGACGCTGAGGAGACCGCTGATCAGGGCGTTCTTCAGCATCTCACCGCTGACGCGCGGGTCCCTACCAACGACGACAAGCGGCCTTTTCCTGCCCTCCCTTCTGAGCATCGTCCCGAAGGCCATGCCCATCTTAAGGGCGAACTCGGGCGTTATCTTCTCGTTGGCTATTCCACGAACTCCAAAGGTCCCAAAGAGCCTTCCCATGTTACCACCTCAGTCCACTCTCATTCCAACAATTTTCATTGAGCGTATTTCCTCCTGGTCAAACGAGCCAACTAATTCTTCAAAAGTCTCATAGCATGCGTTTATTGCCCCCAGATTAGGACATCCCTCGCTAGTTTCTTTCAGCAACTTAAGAGTCTTGCTGACGGGGAAAGAGATTATATAAAATGCGGGATCCTCCTCACTGCAAAGCTCGGTCATCATGATGCCCCCCTCGAAGTTATTCAGAAGCTTTGGAAGGGTTAGTGCCCCAAGCAATGTTGTCACGGCACCCGGATGGCCCGCCCCACTGAGCATCCAGAAATCAATCTTGAATTTATTCAGCCCCATAAGCTCCTTCAAATGAAGGACAAGCTTTGAAAGGGGGCTGTAGGGAAAGTCCACGAACTTGTAGGGAATCATTCCCACAAGGAAACAGTTGTTTTCTGTTTGTCGGCCACATGCAAATTTTGTGACCATGCGTTTCTCCCTGTGATCGTATCCGGTTATTGAAAACTGGGATGGTCCTATGCTCTTAACCGCCAGTCCCTGAATAGTGTTTCCGTCTTTAAACTCGAAGAAATCAAACACGTTGGAGAGATCATATATCGCCCTGGCCTTCTGATTCCATCTGTTGTGGGCTATAAAGTAGTGTATAATAGGATTTGAGTGAATTGAACCCAGGGCAACCACCGCAACTTTAAGAGAGTTCTTATTGTGATCTGCCATCTCCAGTAGCTTTTTCATGGCTCTGACGGATAGTATGGGGACAACCAATGGGAGAGGATATTCCACGGACCCGGGGGGCAGCTCCTGGTTGTACCCCACAATGTAAAGAGTAACGTGGGAGTCACTATCGGATTTGTCGCAGTAATCGGGATGACAGACAGTATAGAACAGGGCTTCTTCCAAACCCGATTCAGTCAAATCACGAATAAATGCCCTGATCTCACTTACCAGTTCCGTTTTTCCCCAGAGGGCCTTTAATATTGCATCATCATGTACCTCAAGTTTGACGCTTACTTTAAGTTTCTCAACCCCCATCTTCTTGCGAATGGAATTCAAAACATGGGAGAGAACGGCGGGGGAGTATCCAAGCTGGCCAGATCTCATGACATCCTCAATGATTTTTTCCACGTCTATACTCCCATTTCTGACGTAAATCCCCAGCTTCAGCGAATACGGGAAAGTACCGAGGGCTGATGTTTTTGGGAGATGCAGATGAGTGAGGTTGTGTTTAACAGACTTCTCCGGGATGAGAATAGGAGGCACAAGGTTCATTATTCCGCCGAGGGCATCATAGCTCTCGATTATAGCGAACTTTTTGTTTTCAGCATCAACCCGATAAATTTTGCTGTCGGGATAGGGTATCTCACCAGCGAGACCTACGGAGGCTATACTCGCCGCCACTCTGTCGGAAGAAAGACTCCTAAAGTAAACGTTCTGGGGAACATTCTCGAGCCCATACCTGCCAACCACATTCTGAAGCGCGGAGACTATCGAGAAACTGCGGGGGATGTCCCCATATTCAAACCCAGTAACAAAAATAACAGCGTCATAACCGTCGAATAAATACTTCCCAAAACGCTCAATTCCGACCTCGTAGGACTTCATGGAAAAGAAAGCTATGCCCAGAATGGGCATCCACATCAGGGATAAAACAAATGCGGTGGGAGAAAATGAAATATCCAGCGCACCATTTCCCGACGAAGCAAATATTGCCATTGACAGAAACATGAATATAATAAGCGCCAGTACTGCAAATGCATTGTTTGAGAGACGCCTGACTCTTCTGAAAGTCTGAGACAGGTCAAATGTTCCCTCGAAATCCTCAGTTTCACCCCTTGGAAGGATTAAGTGAATCCTCGAGACCTCTGAGAACATTCTGTAAGATAGGTACGTAAAAGAGACCAACAGTGCCGTTCCAACGACTACAAGAGTATAAACGTAAAAGAACTGGACGGTAGAACTCCCCCCGATGGTGGCCACTAACGAGTATGTCAGCCACAGGGTTCCCAATGCAATAATCCCCTTCATGAATGAACCGAACTCAACTAGCCAAGTACTGACTTTAAGTAACACGTCAAGGGGAGTGGACACCACAAGCTCGTAAATCTTCGAATAGAGAGAAGTGTGGAACGTCAAGACGGGGAGAATACCGACCAGTATGAGAGCCGCGCTCAGTCTATAGCCCATAGACGAGAGCAATTTCGAAGCCATCTCAAATGGGGACGGGTTCATTGCCATGACCGCGAGTACTATACCCAAAACACCAAGCAACACGTTCCTAAACGTGTCGTCTATCAAGGCAAATATCTCAAAGCTCCTTCCCGACACTTCCATTCTTATCCCCCCCAAACAACGAGCACGTTGGCAAGGACCACCCCCAAAGCGGCGAGGGCTTTTCTCATGGTGAGGGGTTCATTAGCCTGTTTGACCAATCCCGCAATAACAAGTATGAACAGGGGGTATGAAAGTACTAAGACTGTAACTTCTGTGGCACCCCCGTATTTTAAAGCGGCGAATCTTAAAATATGTGCCATGACAAGAAAGATTCCAGAAACAAAAAGCATACGGTTCCATATGGCGGATTTTAACTTACTGGGCCGCACGATAGCAACTATTGGGATAAAGGAGACCACATAGGCAAAAAGCACTCCCGTAACCGGTGGAAGTGCCATGTTGGATATGGATATAAGACGGAGAACAACTGCCGCAAAACCTGCAAAGGCGCCGGACATCATTCCAAGCAGGATAGAATAAGAAAGCTTTTGTTTATTTCCGTCATCCAACTGCAACATTGCCACGGAAGCAGCGGCAATAATGGCACCAACTGAAACATACAGTGTCATCTCCTTCCGGATTAAGAGAACTGACAAAATGGCAGTGAGAATGGGCTCAGAGGCAGCCGAGGATGCCGAAGCAACAGAGGCCCCTCCAAGTTGAACGGCTTTGAAGTAAACCACTCTGGCAAGGAAAAAGTGCAACAGTCCAACGATTAAATACGGGAGAATGGTCTCCGCGGAGAATTTAAAGCTGGATGCCCTGAGTTCCGCACCGGAGAACGGAAACAACACGACAATTCCCCAGAACATCATCCCCCCTAAGGCACTCCACAAGTTCCTGTTTGAGACTAGCTCCAGCCTCATGGTAACATTGCCCAGTGCCAGCAAAAGTGCCGAGCCTACAGCCAAGGGCACCCAGTATTCCATGCCATCACCCATTACATCAGAGCACTGGCAAAGTTGATTATCATCATCACGAAGATGTACAGCCCGTAGACGAACGCCCCAGCCTGAATCAGCGAGACGATTATCTTCAGCGGCTTCCACTTGCCGGAGAGCAGGGGCACGGGAATGCCGATCAGTATCGCGGCGAACAGGTATATAACCGCGTTCTTTATGGCGGCGTAGTCCACCGGTATGTCTATCTGCGGGTAGGTTATGGTGACCTCCTGTCCCTGAACGGTGAAGGTTATATCCGCGTTCTGAAGCCCCACGACGATTATGTAGGACATTATGAGCACGAAGAGCAGCGTGGGCAGAAGGCTGAGCGAAAGGGAAGATATGGAGCCGCTGAAGCGCTCCCACTCATCCCCGCAGTTCTTGACCTTCTCCTTCTTTTCATTCTTTTCAGATTCTTCAGCCATCATCACTCCCTCCCGAAATCGTCCGCAAAGCGGACTATATCGTCCTCACCCAGGTACTCCCCGATCTGGGTCTCGATGACCTCAAGAACTACCTTGCCCGGGTTCTCAAGCCTGTGAACGACACCCGCAGGTATGAAGGTGCTCTCCCCGGGCCTCAGCAGTATCTCCTCGTCCCCAACGCGGACTTTGGCCGTTCCTCTAACCACCACCCAGTGCTCCGAGCGGTGGTAGTGCATCTGAAGGGAGAGCTTCTTGCCGGGCAGAACGGTGAGGCGCTTTATCTTGTAGCGGTCGTTCTCCTCCAGAACGGTGTAGCTTCCCCAGGGGCGATAGGCAGTTCTGTGGACGATCGCCCTCTCGTCGTTCCGTTCCTTCAGTCTCCTGTACACCTCCTTGACCCTCTGCCCCTCCCCGCGGTGGGCTATCAGGAGGGCGTCGTCGGTGTCGATGATGATGAGGTCCTCCACGCCGACCGTCGCGGTAAGGCGCTCGGCCATTATGAGATTGTTCTTTGAGTTTATCCCGATGTGATAGGCATTTTTGCCGGAAATCCTGACGGCGTTCCCGTCCTCGTCCCTCTCGAGGACATCGTAGATGGCGTCGAAGCTACCGAGGTCGTTCCAGTAAACGTTGAGCGGAACGACGGCAGCTTTATCGGTCTTCTCCATGACCCCGTAGTCTATGCTCAAATCGGGGGCCAGCTCGTAGGCCTTCTCTATGCTCCCCTCCTCGAAGGCCTTGACGACCTCGGGAGCGTGCTTCCTAACTTCCTCCAGGAAAACACCCGTGCTGAACATGAACATGCCGCTGTTCCAGTAGTAGCCTTCCTCAACGTAGCGCTTTGCAGTTTTGAGGTCAGGCTTCTCCTTGAACTCGGCGACGGTGTAACCAAGAACGGAGTTTCCCTCTTTGAGGACTTCTCCAGGTTTTATGTAGCCGTAGCCCGTGTGAGGCCTCGTCGGCTTTATTCCAAAGGTCACGAGGTAATCCCCTGCGAGCTTCTCCGCGTTCCTGAAGGCCCTCTGGTAGGCCTCCCCTGCGTCGATGAGGTGGTCGCTCGGGAGAACCGCGACGATGGAATCGCCAAAGCTCTCCTCAACGCGCTTTATTCCCCAGTATACCGCAGGGAGGGTGTTCCTTCCGGCGGGCTCGAGCAGAAGGTTCTCTCCCGGAACTTCAACGCCGAGCTCGGCCAGATCGTCCAGCACGCGGAACTTGTACCTCCGGTTCGTGACTATGAAGATTTCATTGGGCTTCGAGAATTTAAGCGCCCTCTCAACGGTCTTCTGAAAGAGGCTTTTGTCGTCAAGAAAGCGAACGAACTGCTTGGGCATAAGCTCCCTGCTCAGGGGCCACAGTCTGGTTCCCTTCCCACCTGCGAGAATCAGCGTCTTCATGGCAACCACCCTCGGGACACCTGGAAACTACTTGGTCACATCTGTTTTTAACTTTGGCGAAGGAAAAAATCAGCGGAGGGCGAACTCGCCCACGAAGGCCGAACTCGAGATGGTGTCACCGATTCCAACGGTGGATTTAGGCCTCTCGACTATCTTCGTTGGAACGAAGGCGAGCTGGTAGTTCTCAAGCTCGGCTATTCCAGCTTTCATGCCATACTCCCTTGAAAGGGCCTCTTCCACGGGCTTGGCTTTCTCGTTGACCGGGACGTCCATGGCCTTGACGACATCGTCTATTGAGCGGACATCGCCGAGCTTCGCCTTGGCGGCCGCCGCTAAGGCCGCGAAGAGGAGTGCATCGCGCACGTAGGTTCCTCTGTACTCGGTTAGGGCCAGGTAGTAGCCGTAGGTGTGGAAGTGTATCCTCCTGACGCCGGTCTTTTCTGCGAGCTTGAGCATGGCCTCGGTGACGGCTATCGGGTCAACCGGATCGTGGGCCAGGAGCTTCTCGGCGAGGCCCTTTTCACCCATGACCTCCATTATCGAAGCCAGCTCCACCTCGTTGAGGCCAACGCTCCAGAACTTCCCGAGGAGGTCGAGGGTGGCCTTTCTGACGGTCTCGTCGGGCGTGAAGGCGAACTCAAGATGAACCGGGATTCCAAGCTCGTTGAGAACCTCCAGATGCTCC
>Ga0256838_1000992_pt1 | contig 14502 bp, 9 predicted proteins | sample 4571419metaG_FD_185978 | JGI IMG/M metagenome (GOLD analysis project Ga0256838, IMG submission 185978) | Hydrothermal vent microbial communities from Guaymas Basin, Mexico - 4571-419 | ecosystem: Environmental > Aquatic > Marine > Hydrothermal vents | place: Mexico: Guaymas Basin | collected...
ATTTTCAATAGTTGTAGTTAAATCTTTATCTTCAACACTACATCTATTCTCATTACTTTCTAGAGATATGTATACTTTAACTGGTTTAGTAACTTTTTGAATTTTGTTAGGTAGTGGTTGTTTGAGATTGATTTTTGAAAGTTGTTCGTTGTAGAGGATTTGAATTTCTTTTTCAGTTAAAGCACGGTTAAAGATACGGACTTGGTCTATTTTGTAGTGTTTAGGAAACCATTCATCACCAACATACAGATAACCATCATTTAACACAAAATGTCCTTTAGATAAAGTATATGAATCTGTCTTGATTCCGTTAATAAAAAAATCCATAGTGTTATTAGATACTCTTTGACATATAAAATACCATTTTTGGTACTCAATATGACCAGTACTCTTTTCAATACCGTCATTATTTGATACTGTTGAATCACATCTTATATGAAAATATCGGTTATCAACTTTATGTAACCATAAAGCGGGTTTTCTTGTACCTCCAGTGCATTCATTTGCAGAAGGATTTGGGTTTATTCTCCATATAGATTGCCAATTACTTATATGTCCATAAACATATATCCAACCAGTTATTGTAATTTCAGAACCAGCTGTTGGTAATTTCGTTTTTGATTTTGTATAAGTACTTGTATCAGCATTGTAATATTTCAAAGCTTTATTAAATTTACCAGTATCAAAAGTAGCATTTGTTGTTAAGTCATACTTCCCACCCAAATCCTTTGCATTTCCATCAAACGGGTAACATGCAATGCAACTTCCGTCTCCGAAAATGTCTAGTGTGTTAGTAGTATCATTAATATCAGCTGTATAATCTCCAGGTTTTAACAATTTAACATTAGTACCATCTGATACTACAAAAGAATCTTTATCTGGGATTATGATATTTGGAGTTGTGAAAGAGGAATTTGTTGGTTCTATAGGTTTGTTATTATCATCTTGTGAGGTTTCTGTTATTTCTACTTGATATTGATACCAGTCTTTATCAGATTTTTCTTGGTTTAGTGGTTTACTAATCCATTTTGAGTTTGTTTCTATGATAAAGTATTTTTGTGTTGGTGATTTATTTAAGGTTAGTAAGTATCTTTTATCTTCTTCATATAGGAATTTTACTTCTTGTTCTGAAAGCGCGCGGTTGAAGATGCGGACTTGGTCTATGAGATTATGTCCAAATTGAGTTGAATTAAAAACTCCTCCTCCTATTCTAAGTAGCTCACTACTTGCTCTATGTAGTGCACTGTGTGTAGCCCTCAAAACTCCATCAACATATAAACATGACTCATCAGATTTATTCACAACAGTTAAATGAAACCATTTGTGTAACTGGAGAGGATATGCAAAGTAAAGTATCCCTCCACTTCCTGAATAAAAGCAAAATTTACTGTCTCTATTTGTAATTAATGTTAAAGTTTCATCATGAGTTGTACCTAGTCCTAAATCAACACTTTCACCTACTGAATACAATACATAAATCCACAAACTAATCGTGAATTCTTGAGGTAATACTCCTGTTAAGTCAGTTTGTATGTAACTACTTCCATCAAACTTTGCGGCTAGTCCGATTTTTCCTGTATCATATTGTTCGTTTCCGTGCCAAGTTCCGTTGTAATTATTAAAAAAGTCGTTAGCATTACCATCAAGAGGATAATATGCTATACAAGAACCATCATTAAATATATCTCCTATATTATATGGTAATTCTATATTGGTTATTTTATAATTTGTAAATGATTTAAAATCATCTGTTCCCGATATTTCTTTTAAATTGTTTATATCTAAACCATTTAATTTAGGTATAAAAAGTCTATTTGTATCTGAGTATTGTATTTCTGTTTTGGTAAATAGGTTTTTATTTTTATATAAACCTTTCATTTTTTGTTTTTACCTCTTTTTTATTTATTTTTCTTTTCTAAAAGCGCGCGGTTCTTAGGAAGTAAAGTCCACTCCATCACTTTCATATGTAATAGATGCAAAATCAGTAATTACAATACTATCATCTTCAGTAATTGAAATTTTATAAACATATAATTTATGTTCATATATATCTGAAACTATTTCTCCAGTATTTTTATCTATGTAATAAAGTTTTACATATACTACTTTAGAACTTTCAATACCATTTGGAATATTAATAGATATAGCATTACTACTTAAATCAAATGAAATACAATTTAAATCAGAAGAGAAAAATACTGGAGTGTATTTAGATAAATCAAAAGAATATCCGTTATCGTGAGTTATCATAAATTTATTATTATATCCTTCTTCAACAGTTACAGGTAGTTTTTCGTCTATTTTATATTTTGGACAAATAAACTTTAATGTATTTCCATAAGAGCTATAAGAACCATCTGATAGTTTATATCTAGCTCTTATGTAGTATGTATTTCCAGGTGTGAATATATCATCGTTTATTGTTAGAGAAATTGTATTTTCATTAGTAATTTCATAAGTTTTTATTATTGTAGAAAAGTCTTGTTTATCACTTATTTCTATTTCAAGCGCGGCAAATGAAGCATCTAAATTTACTGTTTTAAATTTAGAAAATAATAAAGTTGGATAAACTGAATAGTTTAATACTGAAATTCTTGGTGGAATTACAAAACTTGAAGCTAATGTAAATTTTACAGGTTCACTCCAATTAGATACAAACTTACCATCACTATATCTTACTCTAACATAGTATGTACTATCAGGGTTTAAATTGTTTGGTAAATAAGTTGTTAAGTTAATATCATCGTTATATGATTTTTCAACTATATTTTTAAATTCACTATCTGTAGCTATTTCCCAATCTGAATATAAATGTTTTGTTTTGTAGTTTGGATTTGTTTGAAATTCAGAAGATACTATTAATCCATAAAAATTTGTTTCGTTATTTTTTGGAGATATTATTTGAGGTGTATATAGAAGCGCGGAGTTTATGTCTTTTATATTTGAAGAAAAGTTTTTCCATATAGGTTTACCAGATTTATCTTTACCATAAAATATGTATGCTAAATTTTTATCAGTATTTATATATAAAGAATATTGTGTTTCAGGTATATCTAATTCGGTTGGGTCTGTATTTGAAACTTTATATATTGGTAATACTGTATATTTATTTCCCATTTATTTTTACCTCTAAATTTTTATTCTATCTTTTCATAAGAAAGCGCGCCGTTGTCAATGTAAAGTTTATATAAATCACCAGTAGTTTTATCTCTAATAACTATATAATTTGCAACATTGTCAGTCCAAGAAGGAACTAAAGAATCTAATTTGTGTTTATTTTCAATAGATGTATCTACATAACCATATTTTTCTGTAAATACAATAACATCACCTTTATTTAAATTTATATTAAATCTTACAGTATGAGAATCTACTTCTTCAAAATCTATATTATTAACAAGTCTTTTACCATTTAAGTAAACTTCAAGAGATTTTCCATCAGTTGTATATGTAGCACCATTTGGAAGGATAATATCTACAGGAGCAGTCATATCATTTGGAACTTGATAAACTTCAAACATTCTAGTATCAGTTGTATAACCAGTAAACTCATAATCATATAACACACCATATGAATAAAACTTAGAATCTTTATCAAATGTAAATTTAAGTTTTAGTTTATTAAACCCACTTTCAACAAGTATTATTTTATTTGGGTCTATTTCCTTATATGTTGTTCCTCCATCAATTGAATACTCTATTTTAGGTGTATTTGTTGCATCAACAAATACATAAAATCTATAATAAGTATTACTATCATTTATAATTTCAGGTGTTTCAATAATAGCTAATTTACTACTTTCATCTACCTTTATATCATAACATTTGCTTGCAGAGTTATATATTGCACTTCCTTCCACTACATTTATTGTTCCACTTTCATTAAATACATCGTAATAAATCTGATTAAAAGGCATAGTATTTAATAATATTAAATATCCAACTTCATCGTAATTAACATATCCACCAGATGAAGATAAAGAAGAAAAATCAATTGTAGATAATTTTTTATATATATCAGAAAGGTTTCCTGGAGGAGTTTCTATTTTGAAAGTAGTATCACCTATTTTTATTTCATCACCATTTATAAATTTACCATCTATAGGGTTTTGATATGTAATATTAGAGCCATCTATTTTATATTTACCTATAGCTATTTTCGGATTATATCCACGAGTATCTGAAACTTTAGTTGTTATTATATATGCAATGCGCGGAGGGTAGGTTGTGATATGATTGTAGTCTATAAAAATTACATTGTCTTCAGTATTTGTTCTATCAATCCAAGTAGATGGAACTCTTAATATAATATCATCAGTAAATTCAATAATAGTAGAATCTACAATACAAGTTCCTTTATTTAAGTATATGTCTATATAATCTTCATTTGATGTATCTATTTTGGATATATCTAATCCTTTTATAATTCTATTATCACCATATATAGTAGCTATCATTCTATTTATTTCTTCATCTATTAATCTACTATTACCTTTAACTGTTATTACATTTGTAAATGGGTCTAAGTATCTTTTTTGTATTTTTGAAAATGTATTTGTTATTTTATCGTCTGTAAATGTTGTGAAATCTATTAAGGTAGCCATTTTTGATTATTACCTCTTTTTTAGTTTTTATTATTAGGAAGCGCGGAGTTTTGAATGGTTTGCGCGCTTACTTTAACTAAATCAGAATATAATTCCATAACAGTTTCACTATCCAAATACTTTAATACATCTTTAAGTTCTTTAGCGTTATAAATAATAAAATCTAAAGCTCTATTTTTTAATTTTTTATTTATAACTTCTAATTTATGAATTAAATCGTTATATTTTTCAATAGTATCATATTTTGAAAGAACAGTATATAAACTATCTAAATTACTACTCATTTTTGTCTATTTAACCTCCAAATCCTGGTGGAAATCCTTCCTCACCACCTTGTTCTTGTCCTTGACCTTGATTTTGACCTGAAAAAGCACTTTCAATTTCTTGTTTTTTCATATCTTCTTCATTTTTAATAAAGTTTTTAATCTTAAATGTAGGTACATATTCTTCAATAAATTTAATAATATCTAAAGATTGTTGTAATTCTGGAACTTGAAGTAATAATTGTAAGATATTAGATAAAGATGCAAAGATAAGTTCTAATTGCTGTAGTTGTAATATAGCAGGTTTTATAAATTCTATTTTTACTAATGTAGAAGGAAGTATTTTTATATTAGGTTTAATAGCATAAACTATTTTATCAAATAGTTCTGATAATTTTTCTTCTAATTGTTTTTGATAAAAGGAAATAAGCTCGGAAAATTGTACATTTGCATTTACTAATTGTTCTCTTAACTCAACAGTATCTATGTATCCTAAGTAAGGAGATGGAACTCTTGATAAAGCTATAATATCTCTTTGATAGAATTCTATATCAGATGTATCTACAGATGGGTCTCCTGCTCTTATTACTTCAAAATCTACAAATCTTTGTCCGTTTCTTGATATTGTTATTAAGTCTTTATAATCACTTAAAATGCGCGGAATTGCAGATAGAGAACCAATACTATCTATAGTTACAAGTTGATTTTTAATTTCTCTTTTTAGTTTTTCAGTTAAATTACCATATTGAAGTGTTGTTCCAGCTTCTACAATCCATTTTCTAATTAAAGGTGCTCTAGAAAGTTTAGTAATTACATTTGAAATTAAAGATAATAAATATAGTTTTGCATAGATAACTAAGTTTGAAAGTATACTTTCACCATAAGGATAATTATCACTATTTATATAAAAATTAACCATCTTATCAGGTGGAACATATCTAACTTTAATCTTTTTTAATTTACTATCTACAAATAAAGATTTAACAATGTAAAAAAGTTCTTTTTCTTGTTTATATAAAGAGCTTAATATATAGTTTATTTTTTCTGTATCATTTTCAAATGTTTTAGATAAGTTTTGTTCAAATTTTTCAAGTATTTTACCTACAATAAAATCTATAAACTTTTTATATAATTTTTCACTTTCTTTTTGGATAGAGTTATCTGTTTTTTTGCCAAATATTTGATTTAAGTATTTAGTTATATCTATAAGTTCACTACTAGTTTCTTCTTTGATTACTAAATATCCTACTATTTTGTCTTCATTGTATAGGATAATTACATTTTTAGGTTCGTGATATATAAGTCTTATATTTTTTAAATCATCTACTGTTATTGATGATATTTCTTTTATATCATCGTATATTTCATCTTTAAATAGTTTTAATTCATTTTGGAGTTTTATATTATCATAGTTATCAGGCGCGGGGTTTTGAGGTTGTTCTTGTTGAGATTGAGATTGAGCCTGCGCTTGATTTTCTTCATCTTCTTCAAAAAGTAAATTATCAATGTTATTACTATATATATTTAAATAAGATAAATCTACATCTACTATATTTTCTGAAAGTAAAGAAAAGATTGAATTTATATCTTCAGATGTTATTTTATTTTTATTTGGAATATAGTTTTCTAAAAGAGTTTTTAATGATTTAGAAGCGCGCAAAGTTTGGTTTTCGTTTAGTAGTTTTAAATTTAAAAATTCATTTTCATCAAGTATTTCCACAAATTTATTTCCAAATACAACTACATCTTTAATAATTTTATCTCTAATATTTCTTTCAATTCTATAGTAAGTATTAATAAGTTTTATTATATCCTCAACTTTTTCATAGTATTCATCATAGTTATCAATATTTAAATCTTTATACTTTTTGAAAACTAAACATCTATTTTCAAGAACATCTACTCTTGAAATAGATGTTATATATTGCTCTGCTATTCTTTTTGCAAGTGGAAAGTTTCTATATAGTTCATATACAGTTTTATAATATTTAACCCTATCTTCAGGTATTGTTACATCTTTAAATAATTCTTGTAATTCTTTAAAAAAATTATTTTGAGTTTGGGTGTTGTTATTATCTGAAGAAGTATTTGTTTCTCCTTCTTCTTGAGAAGAAACTAAAAATCCTATTTTTTCTAGATGTTTATGTGTTATAAAATCATCTGATAGTGGATTTTCAGTTTGGATTGGACTTGTTGATGAGGATTTTGTAATAGAGTAGTATATATCATCAATTGTTTTTTCTTCTTCAGATTTTGATAAGAGGTTTAATAATTTATCAAAGAGTGCCATGATAATATATCCCCTTTTTTAAATAAGTATTTGGAGGGAAATATGAAAGGGAGGAAGCGCGGCGTTTTGAAGTTTGCCGCGCTTTTAAAGGTAGGAAATTAAAATTACTCTTTTAAAACTTCTTCAAAAATCTTTTCAAGTTCATCTTCAGATACAGAAGATTCAAATTCTTTAGATGCTTCTTCAAGCATTTCAAATCCAGAAAATTGTTCTTCAATAATTTCTCTTACAGATTTTCCAGTTTCTTCAAGTACAAGTAAGTCTCCAGCTTGTTCTTGGATTAATTCTTGAAATCTGTGAATTCCGTCTACTGTTCCTTCAAGTAATGCTTTAGATACAATTTGTTCTAATTTCATAACTAGCGTTTACCTCCTTTGTTTTATTATTAGTATTAATATTAGTAAAAAAAAATTAAATACCTAAATCAAATTCAAATTCTTCATTATTATCATTAGTAATATTGTTAGTGTTATTACTATTATTAATTCTATTACTATTATTTAAAATAAACTTTTCATAGTTTTCAATATTTTCAATTATTTTTATTACTTTTTCAGTATTAGCTTTATTTTCCTTATAATCATTTACAAGTTTAGAAAAGTTATCATAAAATTGTAAATTAAATTTTGAAAATATTAAATATGATTTTAAATTTAAGGTTTTATCTGTATCTTTAAGTTTTGTATATGCATATTCAACAGGTATTGTTTGATTGATAATATCCTCAAGAATATTACTATCTAATGATAAGTCAAAACCATAATGCTCGCTATATTTTTCAATAGTTGCATCAAAAACTTGTCTCATCATTAATATGTAATCAGAATTTCTAACTTTTTTATATGAATCTCCCATTAAGGCATTTGAAAGTTCTTTTTTATTGTCTTCTGCTTCACGCTTGAGTTGTGTTACAGTAACTATTGGAATATGAAATTCTTTAGCAAGAGCTCTTAAATCTTTAATAATTTGCCCTTGTTCGTTATAATCGCTATCATAATTGCGTGTAGAATTCATTAAGTCTATATAATCAATAAATACACATCTTACATTTATATTTCTAAGTTTTAATGTAGATATTGTTTGAAGTAAATCTGATGAAGAATATTGACTATCTGCTCTATCTTGGATAAAGAATTTGACTTTATTTTGACATACATTATAAATAGCATTTAAATATAAGGAGTTAATTAAGTTTTCAAAATAGGTTTTAAATTCATTATATTTTTCTTCATCTTTGTAGTAATGTTTTAGTTTTTTAGCTTTTCTATGTCCTACTACAAAAAGTTCTTTTACAGCTTTTGGGTGTATATTACCAAATATAGAAAATATTCTTCTTGATAATTTTATTTTGTTATCTTCTAATGTTACAAATAATATTGCATCGTTTTCGTCAAATTTGTCTAAGTTTGATTCTATTAGTTTTTTTGCAAGTTGTATTAACATTAATGATTTACCATGATTTGAAGGCGCGCAGATTACATAGATGTTTTCACTTTCAATACCACCGATTTTCTTATCAACAAAATCTAAATTTGTTTTAAATACTTCATATGTATCACAGATATAGTTTACTACTGCTTTTTTGATAATATCATCGTCAAAAGATATTATTGAAAGTTTACTATATAAATCACTACTGTTTTCTGATTCTATATTTGATTTACTTTCTATTGTTTCTATAAAAGCGCGGGAAAATAAGTCTTTGAATTTTGATAGGGTGGAATAAAGGGAAATATTAGACGATTTTTCAATTTCATCTAATAAAGACTCATATTCTTTTGCAATACTGCTTAATGATTTAGCTTCATAATATACATCAATTATTGTAAATATTTCTTTTAGGAGTATTTCTTTATATTTTTTAATTTCTTTTTTAGATTTGGTATTAATTATTTCTTCTACTTTTTCTTTTAGTTTTTTGATAAATCCATTTATTAAATCATCGTTATTTGGAGAGATTGTGTAGAGAAATGTCAATTCTTCTTCAAAAAGCGCGCGCCTTTCAAGTTTTAACTTTAAAAGCTCATTAGTAAATTCAATCAATTTATACAAGTATTCATTTTTTATCTTTTTAACTATATCTTCATTTGTAATACTTGATACAAACTTACTTAAACTTTCTTTTTTAATATTTAAATATGTCTTTTTAATATCATCAATAAATAAACTAAATGTTTCATAAGTAGCTTCTTTTACTTCATCTTCAAAAAGAAGATACATATTAAACTTTAAAAAGAAGTCTTCATTAATGTTTCTTTCAAATACTACCTTTTCAAGTTTAGACACATATTTTTGCACGCCTCATATACCTCCAACTAAAATTTTTTTCTATTTAAGATTTAAACATATAATTTCTAATAAAGTTAATTGAAATATATTTAATTGCATTTTGTATTATATCATAAAGCTCTTTGGAACAATTTGCAATTAGAGTTATATCTTCATTTTTATATTTAAAATCAAATATGTTATCAATAAATGTTAAAGATGTATTTTTTAATTTATATTGTAAATATTTTTCTACTACTTTGTCTAGGAATTTGTATATGATATAAAAGAGTTTAAATCCATCTATATTAAAGTATGAGTTTATTAGGTTTGATATTGTTTGATAGTTATATATTAAATTTGATTTTAGAAGCGCGCGGTAGGTGGTGATTTTAAAGTTTTCATCAAAATTTTGCGCGCTTTTAACAATATCATAAATATCACTTAAAACTTTCTTATTTATACTAGAAGATTTGACAACAACATCATAATTAATGTTTATTATAAACCTTCTAACAATATTACATACAGAATTTACAAAATAAATAAATTGATTTTCAATATCATAAAGTAATTTTCTTGATTTATCTAACTCTAATATTTCACTTAGTTTACTATTAATAAAGTCTTTAAATAAATTTGGAATATTAAAAACATTTACAATTAAATCATATGAAGATGTTAAAAATAGATTATTAAAGTTTGAATAAGAATTAGATATTATGTTTATCATTACTAAATAAGATAATACATATATTGTATCTTTATTTATAGTTTTTATTATCTTTTCAAGCGCGCGGTTTTGAAATAAATCATCGTAAATTTGTTTGTAAACCTTTAAATTCAAATTATTAAATGTAATAATATCTTTAAATTCAGTATATAAAGAGCTTTTATTACTTTCAATATAGTTATAAAAATCATTAAATAAGTTTTCTATATCATTTACTATATCCCCAGTATAATCTGTATTTAAGAATTCTAGAAATTTTGAAATGATATCTGGAATGAAAAATTCTAAAATAAAAGGGTCAAACCGCGCGTTTGTAGAATATAAATTAGGATAATAAATACCTTTTAAATCAGTATTTAAAAACAAATAAGTAGTAATAGAAATATCTATATCTGTTAAATATTTAGTATTAATAATACTTGATAAACTTGGTTTAGTAAATTTAGAATATGCTTCATATTTATAAAAGTATAAATTCTTTTTATTTGGAAGTATATATTGATATGAACTATCAAAATCAAATGAATATATTACATATTTAGATTGAAGTAGGTTATAAAAATCTAATGATAAAAATATTTTTGGTAGGTAATAGTATATTTTTGAAAGATTTACATATGATAAAAGCGCGCACTTTTGAAAGTGATTAATATCAACAAGTAGCTTTCTATATAAATTTAAACTTTCATCTAAATTATCAAAGTTGTCTATAAACTGGAGCATAATTTACATAAACTCCTTTTTTTTCTATTTTTTTTATTTTTTCATCTTTTATTATTATACATATTCTATATCTGAAAGTGCATCATTTACATTTTTAATTTCATTAGAAGTATTTATAGCAATATTACTACCACCATTTTGCGCGCTTTTAAAATTAGTTTCAGAAACAAGAACTCCTTTCTTTCCAGAAATATAATTTATATGACTTTCATATAAATCATACTTAGGTTTAACTGGTCTAAAACTATCAATAAGTTTATCAATAGTTGGCATTGGAACATTATATTGCCTCATTTCACTTGAATAGTCTACATCTAAATCATCTACACTTGTCATATAATTTTCAAGTTGATTAAATGACATTTTTTCACCTGCAACATCTACACTCATAGTTGAATACATATCTCTAACAGTAATAGATAAATTAACAGTTAATGGTTGTTTATATACATTGTATCTTGTATTTTGTCCTCCTCTATCTATTGTTATACTTTCAATAGCTCCCATTAATATATCAAACATACCGTGCGCTTTTATTCTAGCATATAAAGGAAATCCTACAGCTCCATATACATTTACAGGTGTAGCAAGTAAAACAATATATAATAGTGGTTTTACTATCCAATGAAATACAGATTTTGGGTGTCCATATGGAGTAGATAATTTTATTGTAAGTGTAGTTTGCCTACTATATTTAGAATTATCCCAAGTTACTGGGAAATCTATTCTTAATCCTGCGGCTAAGGCTTCTGCTAAAGAACCTAATTTTTTAAGTCCTGAATTTGAATTTAAATCTATAGGCGCGCCGTTTGATGAGGCAAGCATATCAATAAATTCGGTCGGTGTAAGATATGCAACTTGATGAAGCTGTTTTACCTTCTGGGTAGCACTATTTATAACAGAACTTATTTTGCCTTGAACTGTATTTGCAGTATATTGGTTTGATATTGTTTCAGAAAGTTGTGTATCATCTGTTAAATATAATCTAACAATGTGAACATCATCACAGCTATCTGAAAGTCCAAATTTCATAAGTATACCATTGTAATATTTAATACCCTTTTCAATATCTGGAACATATAAATTCTGAAATATACTTGATAATTTATCAAGTATACTACCTTCACTTTTAATCTTATCTGTATTTAACTTTGGAACTACAGGTATAAAATCTACTACATTTATATTTGCATATATCTTTTTTGTATAGTAGTTATCAGGAAGCTCTGTCCATTCGTTAAAACCCCAAGGCTGTCCTATCTCTACGATGTGATTTTTGGAAATCATTTATAAATCTCCTTTGTAATATATTTTTTTTAAAAGATGATAACTGCTTACGCAGTTATGATTGTTGCTAGCTTATAGCTAGCAACAATTACTATTACTATTCTATATTCTATATTCTAAATTCTAAATTTTATTTTTCTTATATTTTTAATTTCCAACACATATAGAACATAATTATTGTTTACTTGTATTTAGAAAGTACAAAAGTATTTTTTTTGTTATTAATAAGTAAAAAAAAAATCTACAAAATTCTTATGTATCACTGTAAGTCTATGTAATACAATGAATAAGATAAAGTTTGTCTAGATATTGGAAATGAATATGTTTTAACAAGCGCACTGTTTTGTGTTCCAATTATCATCTTCCACCACCAAAACGGCGCGCTTGGTTGTTTTCTATATAAATATCTAATAAAAAAAAACTAGAGAAATTATTATGTATCACTATAAATAATTGTAGTTCAATACTTATTTAAACCTTTGTCTACATATTGTATTTCAAATAGCTATACAACTTTACTACTTATCTTATATTAATAGTAGCTATATAGAAGTAAGTAAATTTAAACAATTGTATTTCAATATCTAGACAAAGATTATGTTAATACTTGTACCACATAGACTTACAGTGATACATAAGAATTTTGTAGATTTTTTTTTTACTTATTTATATAGAAAACAAATTTTAATTTGTTTACTTTCTAAAATTAGAAAATAGATAATAGTAATAGTAAGAATATAAACTGTATTTTATTTACAGAAAGTATATTAGTTGTATTTAGTATGCAGGTATTAGTTTTGTAAAAACTTCGTAAGAAGTTTTTACTATACCACCGCAAGGTGGTATATATTTATTTAGTTTCAAAAAATTGGTATCTAAATACAGTTGTTATAAGTAATAAAACTAATACAAAAGCTATAATTTCAATTATTCTGAATAGGATATGTTTTAATACTTCTTATACAGAATAATTGAAATTAGAGGGTTTGATACTGTAAGTAATTGGAAAACAGTATGTAGACAAATATGTTTTTACTTATTGAAATACTTATACTTATAGTGATACATAATAATTTTGATGTTTTTTTTTTAGATATTTATATAGTGATTAACAGAGGCGCGGCGTTTTTTATTGGCTGGGAAAGGTCAATCTGAACTTAAAACCGCGCGCTTGATAAAACTTATTTATTTCCAATACTTAGACAAATATTTAGATAACAATTGAACTACAATTACTTACAGTGATACATAAGAATTTTGTGATTTTTTTTTTACATATTAATTAATAATCAAAAATTATTTTTGTACTAGTTAAATACAAGTAAATAGTAAATATGTTGTCTGTATTAGAAATAGAAATAATAGAAATTAATTTTGAAATAGAAAAAAGTAAATAATATTAGTAGTAGTAATGATTGAAACTGTATTTAGTTTACAAGAGTATAGTAAAGTGTATTTGGTATGCAGTAATTGATATAAAAGCTCCGTTAGGAGCTTTTACTATACAACCGTTAGGTTGTATATATTTGTTAGAAAATAAAAATTGATTTATATCTAAATACAATTGATATAAAAGATAAAATAGATACTAAAAGCTCTGATTTGGATTATTCTATATGGAGGTTGTAATAACATATCTAAAATAGAATATTTGAAATTAGAGGGTGAGTATTTATAAGAGAGTTAAAAGATATTAATAAGAAGCGTGGCAAGAGCTACGAAAAACGCCGCGCTTAATAGTTCTTATACAACTATCTTCCCTTTTTTAATTTAGACATAACAGTATATAACTTAAAAGAAGTATTAATAGCTTCTATTTTATAATCTAATTCTTTTTTTAATTCTTCTTTCAAATCATCTTTTATATTATCTAATCTATATTCAATTTCATTTTCTAATTCATCTTTTATATTCTGTAATTCAATTTCAAAATACTTTTTAAGATTATTATTACCTTCTTTTAAGGATATAATTTTTGATTCTAATTGTAAAATCTTTTCTTTTAATAAAGAATTTAATTCATTAAAGTATTTTTAAATTCTTTTTTGTAAGTAGTATTCAAATTTCTTTTTAAAGGATAATCTTTATTAATTGAAGGAAAGTGTTTTGATAAAGTATCAATGATAGCATTTTTTACTGCTTCTTCAATGATTGATTTTAAGTGATTATAATTAATTGTATTCATATTTTTTTAACCTTTTTATTTGTTTATTTAATTGATATTATAATAAGAAGTGCGGGGGTTTTAAGTTAAAGCAGGTATAAAAACCCCGCACTTACAAAACAATTATTTATACAATAGATAAAGCATCTTCATATTGTTCTAATATATGA
>Ga0256838_1000994_pt1 | contig 14494 bp, 13 predicted proteins | sample 4571419metaG_FD_185978 | JGI IMG/M metagenome (GOLD analysis project Ga0256838, IMG submission 185978) | Hydrothermal vent microbial communities from Guaymas Basin, Mexico - 4571-419 | ecosystem: Environmental > Aquatic > Marine > Hydrothermal vents | place: Mexico: Guaymas Basin | collected...
AAGTTTTAAACCACTTAAACCAATACAAGGAAAAATTTAATGTGGAAATAACCGACAAAAGTGAAGAATTAATTCAGTTTGCCTTACAGGGGCCTGAAGCCGCCCGACTGTTGGAAAAATATATTCCCGAAGTTTCCAAACTTAAATATTACACCTTCCTTTCCAACGGCGGGCTAATTGTGTCGAGAACCGGCTACACCGGCGAGGACGGTTTTGAGGTTTATATTCCCGCCGCCGAGGGCATAGAACTTTATAAAAAACTTATAGCCGATGGGGCCAAACCCTGCGGATTGGGAGCGCGTGATGTTCTCCGAATAGAGGCCGGTTATCCCCTTTACGGACATGAACTTTCTCCGAAGCGCGACCCCCGAGAGGCAAACCTATCCAAATTTATAGACCTCAACAAGGACTTTGTAGGTAAAGAAGCCCTCCTTGAGCGGGAACCTAAATATCGCCTCCGCGGGTTGGTTTTAAGTAAAAGACAGATAGCCCGCCAAGGGGATAAAGTATTTATAGGAGAAACATCCATAGGAGAAATATCCAGCGGAACCTATTCACCCAATTTGGGAAAATCGATAGCCCTCTGCTTCCTCAGAAGGGATAACCTACCTAAGGAAGGCCAAACTGTGGAAGTTGAAATAAGAGGAAAAAGAATTCCCGCCACGGTGGTAAAACCGAGGTTTATAAACAACATTCCCAAGGAAATTTTCAAATCCTAAACCCCTTTTTGTTTCTCTTTGTTCTATCCTTCTATTGGAAATGGTAGATTTTCCCCGCGTTGTGATAGATAAAACAATTCCCGACCTAAATGAGGTTTTTGAAAACTTTAATGACCCAACTGCGGGCGGAGTGGTAATATTCGAAGGACGCCCGAGAAATGACAACTCGATAGTAGCCCTCTTTTATGAAGCTTACCTTCCTATGGCCCTTAAGGAATTAGAAAAACTAAGAAAGGAAGCTTTAGAGAAATTCCCCGTAAAGGAAATATTTATCTTCCATCGGGTGGGAAAGATTAAGGTCGGAGAAACCTCCTTCAGGGTGATAGTTTTTGCTCCCCACCGTAGGGAAGCTTTTGAATGTTGTTCTTGGGTAGTAGACCGGGTAAAAGAAAGGGTTCCCATATGGAAAAAGGAAATCTATCCTTCTTCAGAGGGAGATTGGATTTTGGGAAGTTCCAATTGAAGGTTTTAAAGTAAGGTTTAAAACCTGTAATGGGTTCGAAAGTATATTTTGCGACCGCCACCGCGGGAATAAAACCTTCGGGAAAAAAAGACCTTTTGGTGGTCTATTTTGACCACCCAACCCTTATTTCGGCGGTTTATACAAAAAACCACTTTAAGGCGGCGCCGGTAATTTATTCCCAATCGTTGACCGAAAAATATACCCACTTTAGGGCATTGGTAATAAACAGCGGAAATGCCAACTGCGGGACGGGTGAAGAAGGATTAATGCACGCCCAACAGATGGCCCAAAGGGTAGCCCAAAATTTAAACCTAAAACCCCAAGAGGTATTGGTTTTTTCGACAGGCATAATAGGCGTGCCTCTACCTATAGAAAAAGTTTTAAAAGGGATAGACCAAGCCTGTCAAAATCTTCGCCCTCTACCTTGCGAAGAAAAGGGAGAAACTTGTTTAACAGCCTTAAAGGAAGCCGCCGAAGCAATTTCCACCACCGATAGGTTTCCCAAATATGCGGTAGAAACTGACAGCTGGGGTTTCGGAAAGGGTGCAGGAATGATACACCCAAATATGGCCACAATGCTGGCCTACGTATTTACCGAAGCTAAGCTGGAATTTGAAGATTTAAGAAAAATCCACCAAGAGATTAACGAAAAAACCTTCAATTCAATAACCGTCGATGGCTGCACATCTACAAACGACAGTTTTCTTTTAATAGCCCTCGGAAATAAAGAAATTCCCCTTCGGGAAGTAAAAGAAAAAACTTTTAAAGTAGCCCAATCGATAGCCAAACAAATAGTTGCCGACGGCGAAGGGGCCACAAAGGTAGGGGTTATAGAAGTTGTAGGAGCCAAAACAAAAGAAAAAGCCCGAGCAGTTGCCGAAAAAATAGCAACCTCTCTATTGGTTAAAACCGCCCTCTTTGGCTGCGACCCCAACTGGGGAAGAATAATAGCCGCCGCCGGAAGTGCTTTCGATTACCCCATAGACCCCAACCGCACCGAGGTTTACATAGGTAAATATCTCCTCTTTAAGGAAGGAAAACCGACCAACCAAAACCTTCAAGAGGTTGCCGAATATATGAAACAAAACAAGGAAATTCTAATAAAGGTAAACCTCAACGAGGGAAAAGAAAGCTGGAGATACCTAACTTCGGATTTAACCTACGATTATGTGAAACTCAATGCGGAATATACAACTTAAATTTTTCTTTTTATAATCCTAATTATGCAGAAAGTTTTAATTTCTTTCATAGGGACTGGTCGTAAAGCTCAAGGAGGAGGAAAAGAAGAATACCAAAAAGCCATTTATCAAATTCCTAACAGGAGACCAAAAGAAAGTTCACTAATAACTTCGGTTTTGTTTAACGAATTAAAACCTGATAAGTTAATAGTAATAGGAACCCCACAAAGTATATGGGCAGAATTATCGAAAATTAATCCTGAATTACTAGAAAGTGGGGAAGTTTATGAGAGAATATGGGAAGAAACCTGGGAAGATAAATCTGTAGTAAAAAAGGAAACTCTGAAAGAGTGGGAAACGTACCTAAAAGAAAAATTAAATACTCAGATCTCCTTAAATTTAGTGGATAATGACGCTATAGATTCTATTGTTGAAATCCTTTATAAAGAACTTCCAGAAAAGGTTAAAGAGGTATATTTAGATATTACTCACGCTTTTAGGCATTTTCCACTAATAGCAGCCTTTGCTTTACCAGCTTTAAAGTATATTAAAGCCTTTGAAAAATTAACTCTTATATATGGAAAATTAGCTAAACCACCTGAAAAATCTCCCGTTATCTTCTTAGATACCCCGAATAAACTACTTGAACTGTTGGAAGCTATAAGTTTAACCCAACATGCTGGAAATTTTGAGAAATTTGCCTCAATATTAGGGAATAACAAAATAGAAGACTTGTATCTGAAAGTAGAAACTAACCGTCGAATTAGCAATTCAACGTTAAACTCTTTGGAAAAGGAACTTTTAGCACATGATATAACCCAGAAAATGGCAGCAGATTTTCTGAAAAAAGAAGTTATCCCCAATTTAAGGGGTGACAACTTAGCTATAAGAATGGCTAAAAGGGCTATATTCTTTGCCGAAAGAAATCAATTTTTAAAAGCTTATACGTTAATATTTGAAGCATTGGTAAACACTCAACCAGAATATCTTTCTTACGAAGACAAAAAGAAATCATTAGAGGCTCTCCTTAATAAGGAAGAAAAAAACATTTACAACACCATTAGAAGGTTAAGAAATATTATAGCTCATGGTGATAACAAGGTAGATAGCGACTTAAAAGGGATATTACAAAATAAGGATAAATTAAAAGACTGGGTTTATAAAGGTTTCGAGCTTGTGAAAAAGTTATCAAATAGTAACTAGCGTCAATAGAAAATTATTATTTTGATTTCTCTTAAAGATACCATTTTTTCTTCTATGAACCAAAAAAGGGAATTACCAAAACATTACAACCCTGAAGAGATAGAGAAAAAATGGCGCCAATTTTGGTTGGAGGAAAAAATTTACCATATAGAGAAACCTAGGAAGGAAAAGAAATTTTCCATAGTCCTACCGCCACCCAACGTAACAGGTTCGCTCCATATGGGCCACGCGTGGAATATAACCCTTCAAGATGTTGCGGCCCGATACAAAAGAATGGAAGGCTACGATGTGGTTTGGGTTCCCGGATTTGACCACGCCGGTATAGCTACCCAGTTTGTTGTAGAAAAACAGCTTAAAGAAGAAGGAAAAACCCGCTTTGACCTAGGCAGAGAGCAAATGCTAAAACGGATTTGGGAATGGGTTCCCGTTTCGAGAAACGCTATAAGAACCCAACTGCAGTATTTGGGCGGTAGCGTCGACTGGGACAGGGAGCGTTTTACTATGGATGAAGGCTTTTCCCGTGCGGTAAGGGAAAACTTCCATCGCCTATATGAAGATGGGCTAATTTACCGCGGTCGCTACATAGTAAACTGGTGTCCCAAAGATAGAACCGCCCTTTCCGACTTAGAGGTGGAATATGAAGAAGAAGAGGGCAAACTTTGGTATATCAAATATCCCGTTGTAGACGAAAACCTAAAAGAGACGGGCGAATATATCACCGTAGCAACAACCCGCCCCGAAACAATGCTGGGAGACACCGCCGTAGCAGTTCACCCCGAAGACCCACGTTATAAGCATTTAATCGGAAAGAAATTAAAACTCCCCTTGGTGGAATGGGAACGTAAAGACCTCGACGGCAATACGGTGGATAGATATATTCCCGTGGTGGCCGACGAACATGTAAAAATGGACTTCGGAACCGGTGCGGTGAAAATAACCCCCGCCCACGACCCCAACGACTTCGAAATAGGAAAACGCCATAACCTCCCTATGGTTTCGGTAATGGACGAAACCGCCCATATGAACGAAAATGCGGGAGAATTCCAAGGATTGGATAGATATGTTGCCCGTAAACAAATAGTAGAAAAACTAAAAGAAGAAGGCCTTTTGGAAAAAGAGGAGGATATAGTTCACCATGTAGGCCACTGCTACCGTTGCAAAACCGTTGTTGAACCTATGGTTTCCCTTCAGTGGTTTGTCAAAACATCGGACGAAAGATTAAGAAAACCGGCAACCGAAGTAGTTGAAAAGGACATTATTAAATTCCTACCCGAATTCTGGAAAAAGCACTACCTCCATTGGATGTATAACCTCCGCGACTGGTGTATATCCCGCCAAATTTGGTGGGGACACCGTATTCCCGTATGGTATTGCGAAAAGTGCGGTCATATAAATGTCTTTAGCGAAAAAAGTTTTGAAGAATACTTCCAAAAATTGGTATTCAACATATATGCCAACCAGAAAATAGAACAAATCTTTTCCCCCGCCGAGGTTATCGATTACCTAAAACAACCCAACTTTGTTCATCCCGAAATGACCAACGCCGAGTTTTATGAAAAATTTGTTTTCCTCGAAAAGTTGGATTTTCTCCACGATGAAAACCTACTAAAGGAGCTGATAGATAAAACCTACCCTAAGGTGGTATTGTTAAAACAACCCAAAGAGGGAACAATAATGGGTTTTCCTCCCCATGCAATATATACCCTCCGGGCCAACGGTTGGATACCTGAAGAATTTACCGCTGAAGATGTATATGAAGCTTTTAACCAACACAAGGACTTATTAACCTACCTTTATAACAAGGTTTTAAATGGAATAAAACGCCTTGAGGTTTTTGATAGTGTAGAAAGTATCCAAGAGTGGTTAGAAGCCCATTCGACCGGCAAAGGTTGTAAAAACAACCGTATCCTTCTCCACAAAAAGGGCGATAAATTTACAGTCCTTCCTGAACTGGTGGAAGAAATTAAATATTTCCTCCCCTTAAGTTGTGAAAAATGTGGAAGCTTTTTCCTAAAGTGGGACGAAGATGTTTTAGACACCTGGTTTAGTTCTGCCCTCTGGCCCTTCGGCGTCTTCGGTTGGCCAGAGATAACTAAGGAGGATATAAAAGAGGCGGAAAAATTTTTAAAAGAAAACCCTTAATGGTTCAAGTTTTTTCTTTCCTTTTTGAGGTCTTATTTTAAAACCTCTTTAGGTAGCTAATATCCTTATATATCTTTCGCAGGAAACAAAATTTTTTCGGGAGGTAGAAAAGTGGCAAACGTATTCGTTTCCGAAATGGATTTTAAACCCGTTTACGAAAATCCCGTCGAAATAGTGGAAAGGAAAGGAACGGGGCACCCCGACACTATTTGTGATAATTTGGCCGAAGAACTTTCGGTGGCTCTATGCAAACTTTACCTTGAAGAGTTCGGATTTGTTCAACACCACAATGTGGATAAAGCCCTATTGGTTGGCGGTGTGGCCGAACCCCGTTTTGGCGGCGGAGAAATAATAACCCCTATAGAAATCTATCTCGTTGGTAGAGCTATTAAGGAAAAAGATGGAAAACCCCTTCCCGTTGATGAGCTGGCCATAGAGGTAGCTAAAGAATGGCTTTCCAAAAACATTAGAAACCTCGACCCCAACAAACATGTAATAATAACCCCCAAAATCCGCCCCGGTAGCAAAGACCTAGTTGAGCTATTTGAAAGGTTTGCCAAAAAAGGTGAAGTTCCCTTGGCTAATGATACCTCCTTCGCGGTTGGTTATGCACCCTTCGACGATTTGGAAAGGGTTGTTTACAATACCGAGCGTTATCTAAATTCCCCCGAATTCAAAAAAGAACACCCCTATTTGGGTGAGGACATCAAAGTTATGGGCGTCCGTTTGGGGGACAAAATCCGCCTAACCATAGCAGCCGCCTTTGTAGATAAATACGTTGAAAACGTAGAAGACTATCTCCAAAAGAAAGAGATAGTTCGCCAAAAGGCCTTAGAAAACGCCGCCAAATATACCGACAAAGAAGTGGAAATCTTCATAAACACCGCCGACAACCCCGCCGATGGTTCGGTTTATATCACCGTGACAGGAACTTCCTCCGAAGCGGGCGACGACGGGCAGGTCGGTAGAGGAAACCGCCCCAACGGTCTTATAACCCCTTACCGTCCGATGACCCTTGAAGCGGCCGCGGGTAAAAATCCCGTTTCCCACGTTGGAAAAATATACTCTGCCGTAGCCAACCTAATAGCCAACCGTGTAGTAAACGAAATAGAAGATATAGAAGAAGCTTATTGCTATATGGTTTCCCAAATAGGAAAACCCATTACCGAACCCCAAGCTTGCGATGTAAAGGTTAGAACCAAAAGGGACATTAAAGGTATTGAAGAAGTTATTAAGAAAATAGCCGAAGAGGAAATCGCAAAAATTCCCGAAATCTGGAAAGGTTATGTTGAAAAGAAATTTACGGTAGCTTAATGGGTAAAAATTCCTCAAGTTGTTTCTTTAATTCTTCTGTTTTCTCCTTTAGTTGTTGTTGGACTTTTTCCAACTGCTGTTTTACTTCTGTATTAGAAGTTTCCCCTTTAAGGGAATTTAGATTTTCCAACAACGCCGAAAGGTTTTTAATTTCGATACCGGGCCTTTCGGTGGTTCCTGTTATAACAAACTCTACTTTGGTCGGTAAATATAAAGCCCCCTCTATGTGGAGCTGTTTGGTTTTCCTGTTAATGGTGCTACCTTTATAAATTTCCATAAAGAGGTTGTTCACTATGTAAAAGTTAACCCCTTGGAGGATTATTAAATCCCCTTTTGTTTGGACTGTTCCTACTATTTTGGAGAAAACGGGCTCCGCCAAATCGGGACGGTTTAACAATACCGCCAACTGTTGGAATATAGGGTTATTTTTTACCTTCCAGTTGTAAACGGTAAAGTCGGTCAAAGTTTCGGGATTTTGGGGATTGGAAAAGTTTCCTTTACCCTCAACAATAAATTCGGCGTCGTTGTAAAATCCTTTAAAATAGCCGTGGGCTTTGTAGTCCACATTTTCCAAGGTTTGAACTTCTATAGTCGCGTTGGTGTTGTGAACTGTAAACTCTAAAGGAGAAACCTGTCCTTTCCGGTAGGGTAGATTAAAAGCTACCGCTATGTTGGTGGAATTATCTTCCTTCCTTTGAAAGTAAAAATAGAGGTTTTTTATATCCACATTAAGGTAGGGTTTAAAGGTATAAAGCGTCTTAGGTTGGATGTTTATATCGGTTTCCTCCACCGAAAGGAGTTTTCCTTTTTTAAACCCCGGAGGGTTGTCTATTTGTAGTTCCTTTATTTGGTAGTTAAGTAAACTCCAGGAAACCTCCACATGTTTAACCTCGGCGTGAGCGTTTACGGTCTTTTTTAGTGCCAAGTTAAACAACGGGGTGGCGGCTAATTTAATCAAGCCTACACATAAAACCGTAGGTAAAATTACCAGCCAGAAACTTATCCAAAAAAACCACTTGAAGATTTTCATAGGAATTTATTGTCGTTGCCTATTGGAAATTTTTATAAAGGCTTGGTTAACATAATTTTAGAAATTAGACAAAATTTAAGGAGGTTGGAGCCATGCAAGGAATTATAGCGGGCATTATAGGAACTATTTGGGTAACCATAGCTGTGGCAATATTGATTATCTCCTTTATGGTGGGTAACGTTATAGCCGCAATAGTTTTCCTCGCACTGGTATTTGCCACCCCTTATATCCTAAGGTTTGCCTGCGATATGTTGGGTTGAAATTTTCTCCTAAAGGAATTCCAATTTAACTTCCCTCTTTCGGAATATTTTTAACTTGTTCCAACAGAAGGTTTTCAATAGCTTTGAATTTTTCCTCGTCTTGGGGTGAAGTTTCGTGGTCAAAACCTAAAAGGTGGACTATTCCGTGAAGCAAAAGTCTTTTTACTTCCTCGGTGGGACTCCAACCGTAGGTTTTAGCCTGCCTTCGGGCGGTATCGAGGGAAATAACAATATCCCCCAATAGGTTGCAATTTGAACACTCTTTGAGAACTTTATCCAATTCCTCTTTAGGGGAAAGTTTTGGGTCAAACTCCCTCGAAGGGAAATCTTGAGGAAAAGATAAAACATCGGTGGGTTTATCCTTATTTCTCCATTGTTTGTTCAACTCATGTATATTCCTATCGTCGGTAAAAGCTACACTCAATTCCAGATTTGGTTTTCCCAATGCTTCCAACAGAAGGTTTGCAAAATTTTCGACCTCCTTAAGGTCTATATCTTCAAAAGAGACCTCTCCGAGGGTGGTTATATAAACGGGCATAACGTTGATAATTTAGGAAAGAAGCGGCAGAAAAAGGAATTACCATTTAACCTGCATAACGGCCATTATCGTATCCTTATAGTCGGAGTGGTAGGTTTTTCCGTCCCCTACAACACTATCGGCAAGGTCATACTTTACATATTTGTAAGCTAAAGAGGTTCTTATGTATTTGTTCCATTTATAGGCTGCACCCAGTAAAACCTGCCAACGGTCGACGGTGTTTATATCTGTTTTATCCCCTTCTAAATCGCTGTCGAAGTTCCAACTTCCATATCTACCAAATAGGGTAATCGGCATATCTATAAGAGGTTTTAGGTAAATATCCCCATTTATCGACCAACCCCGGTTATTGTAAGTGGGGTTTGAATTACCTTCTTCGTGGTCGTATATGTATTGGGCCGCAACTAGGAAATATTGATTTTTATACTCTACAAAGGGTTGGTAAATATGTTTGTTAGGTTCGGTGCCGCTGTTAAATATTTGTGCAGTATGGAAGGCTAAAGTAATACCTTGGTAGGGATAGAAAGATATTCTTCCTTCGATAGATTTTCCAAAATGTTTATCGTCTTCCAGACCGTGGTAACCTTCTCCGTTGTAAATACCTACAAGGTAATCAAACAATTTTCCATATTTTCCTTTCAGGGCAATACCCAAATCGGCCGACCCTATTAGGTGGGCTCCGTCGGCATCCTCTATAAAGGTTTTTTCTACATCTCTATGCAACCAACCGTGGTGCTCTTCCCAGTCGACCCACGCACGGTGAACCATACCTATCTCGGTGGCAAGCTGAGGGCTGAATGTCCAATTTAGGTAGGCATATTTAAGAAAAACGCGGTAGTATCCGTCATCGTCCTGCCTTACATCGGTTGTAATACGGAAATAGTTATCTTTAGAGTTGAAATATTTTCTAACCTCAAAATAAGCACGGCTAACTTTAAATTCTCCCTTGTCGTCTTTGTTTATCTCGGGATTAGTGCGGGTGTAGTCATAGTGAAGGTAGGCCTTCCCGCTTATTTTAATTTGAGCCAGTTTTTCTAAGCGTTTTAGAGTATTTTCGGGAAGTTGGTTTTGCTCTCTTTCCTTTTTAGCCTCTTGCAAAAGCTCCTGTGCTTCCTGGGGAGTTATGAGTTTTTTCTCTTGGAGGATTTTAACCAACTTTTCAACTACGTCGGCGTGGGCGGGTTGCCAACCGAGGGAAACTATACCTAAAAGACCGGCAAAGGCTAACTTTTTAATCCCCATTATGGGGTTTATATTTCTTACCCCTTTTCGGTTAAATTTCTGTTAAAGGAAACGGATTGTTTTTGATGTCTTTTAATGGTAAAATAATAAGTTTCCACCCCTTGACAAATAAAACGTAAAACCTATATTAGATTTATGAAGGTTGGGAAGGTTCCTTTTCAAGGAAGGTAGTAGAGTAGGGGGCGACATGGTTTCGACGGGGACAGGTCGGGCCCCGAGGAGCAGGCCGGGTGGCACCCGTAACAGCCGCAGCAACAGCTCCCGAAGCTGAACTCGCTATGGCTGCCTAATTAACGGCAGCCCGTCCTTAGGTGGCTTGCGCCCGGCCGCCTAAGGGCGCCAAACCAGGGCGCTGGGGCCTGCTCTCCCCGTCCGCCGGGAGAGAGGCCGACATTTAGAGGCGGAACCCCCTCGGGGAGTTTGCCGGTGGACGCCCCGAGGGCGGTAGCAAAACACCGGCTAAGCCTGTAGAGCCTCGGAGGCCCGGCGTCTCCGGACGCGGGTTCGATTCCCGCCGCCTCCACTCTTAAACTTTTCTAAGTAAGTTCTCTGTTTTACTTTTTTCCTTCTTATGGAAAAGCTAAAAGCTCTCCTCGATTGGAGAAAATTGGAAAACCAAACCCTTTATGCGGTTTTACTTGCAATTATCCTCGGTGTGGTATTTCCTTCTTTTGCCAATTATTTGAAACCTTTAGGGGATATATTCCTAAGGTTGTTAAAGGCGATAGCTATACCCCTGATAATGACCTCTATTTTTGTCAGCATAGTCTCGTTGGGCTCTATCAAAGAGCTTAAAACCTTAGGTATAAGGGCCCTCCTTTACTACACCCTAACCACTTTCTTAGCAGTTTTAACAGGGTTGGTGATTGTTAACCTCTTTTTCGGCATAGGAAACGGCCAAGAGGTAAACACCCCCACCAGCACCCACTTTGAACCCAAAACCGTTTCTTTGGAGCAATTTTTTGTTAGCTTTTTTCCCTCTAATATCTTCCAAAGCTTGGCACAGGGGCAGGTTATACAGGTTATAGTTTTTACCTTGCTTTTTGCCTTAGGGGTTTTGGCCGTAACCAACCAAAAGGCCAAGGAAACGGTAATAAACTTTTTTAAAGGCTCCAACGACGCCCTTTTAAATATGGCCGAGTGGGTTATTAAACTTACCCCCTTCGGGGTTTTTGCCATTGTTTACTACATAGTTGCAACCCATGGCCTACATGCTTTTGTGGAGCTTTGGAAGTATGCTTTGGCCGTTTTGGTAGGCCTCTTTTGGCACGCCACGGTCAATTTGGGCTTGATTGCCAAGCTTATAGGAAAATTCAACCCCGTCGAATATTTCACCAAAGTTAGGGAAGCCCTTTTGGTGGCCTTTTCCACCGCCTCCAGTTCGGCAACTTTGCCCGTTTCTTTAGAGGTAGCCCAGAAAAAGGCGGGCGTTGACCCCAAGGTGGCAAACTTTGTTCTTCCATTAGGGGCAACCGTTAATATGGACGGAACCGCCCTTTATGAGGCGGTGGCCGCTATGTTTGTCGCTTCCGTTTACGGAATCCACCTATCCCTCGAACAACAGATAATAATTTTGATTACCGCCACATTGGCCGCTATCGGGGCTGCCGGAATTCCCAGTGCGGGCTTGGTTACCATGACCTTAGTATTTACCGCCGTAGGTCTTCCCTTGGAAGGAATAGCTTTAATACTTGCCATAGACAGGTTTTTAGATATGTTCCGAACTATGATAAACGTATGGGGAGACCTTATAGGGGCCAAACTTATAGACAACCTCCTAAAAAAGGAAAAGAAAAATGAAAACAACCCCTAATGAAAATAAAAAATTTTTTCCTACTCTTGGTTTTCTTCCTTTTCCTCTTCCTTTAAAAGGTGGGTGTGTCTAACCCATTCACCCTCGGAGGTGTAGAAGGTAAATTCCGCTATATTTTCCGCATGGTCGCCCATTCTTTCGAGGTGGCGGGCTATAAAGAGTAGGGGGAAAACTTCCCTTAAATATTCTTGGGGGTCTTCCAGCACGTAGGTTATTAGCTCCCTCTCCACCGAGTGGTAGAGCTCGTCCACTATATTGTCCTTTTCAATAACCTTTTTGGCCAGCTCCACATCGCCGTCAAAAAAGGCGGCGGTCGCCATATCCACCATATCTTTAACCGCTTCGGCCATATATTTAAGTTGCACCGGCGTTAACTTAAAGCCCTCTTCGATAAGCTCCAAAACCCTGTAGGCGATATTTTCCGCCTCGTCGCCAATTCGCTCATAATCGCTGACCACTTTGTAGGCACCCATTACCAAACGGAGGTCGGAAGCCTCGGGGTGGTAAAGGGCTATTATGCGGACACATTTGCGTTCAATTTCCACCTCGTAGAGGTCTATGCGGTCGTCGAGTTGGATAACTTCCTTGGCCAGGTTTTTATCTTTGTTAAAAAGGGCTTCTATAGCTTTGGAAATACTTTCCTCCACCAGGTCGGACATTTCATGCAACTTTTGTTTTAAGTCATTCAATTCCTTTTGAAGTCTCGATTGCATTTCACCTTTATAAGTTTAAATAAGAAAGGGGAATTACTCCTTTGAGGGGGATTTTTGAGCTAAAAACTTTGCAAGGAGCGGATAAACCAAGCTACTAAGCAAGGTCAAAATAACCACCACCGTAAAGTCGGATGCTTGCCAAATTCCTTTCTCAAAAAGGATTTTTCCCACCGCTATCAAAACCGTAAAAGGAAAGGAAAATAGAGCCCCCGCCAAAAGGATTTCCCTAAAGGAAAACCCCAACAGTAGGAACCACAAAGAGGAAAAAACCTTCACAAGGAAAAGCGAAACCAAAAGAACCATTGCCAGTTTTAAAAAAGTCCAGTTCCCCAAAGAGGTTATATCGAATTGCATTCCCACCTGTATAAAGAAGAAAGGAATTAAAAACCCGTAGCCGAGGGAGGTTAATTTACTTTCCAAGGAATGTTTATCTCGAAAAATAAAACCGACCAATGTTCCGGCTATAAAAGCTCCCAAAATGGGTTCTATATGAACTAAGGTAGATATCCCCATAAAGGCGAGCATTAGGGCAAAAGAGGCCCTTATATCTATGGCAGCCTTATTTTCCCCCTCCACAAGGTAGGCAAATTTTTGGGGGTAAAGCCACACCAAAAACTTTATAAGCTTCAACAAAAGCATAAAAGCGAGGGCAAAAAGACCTATAAGGAGGGTGTGAAAAATAAAACTGTTTCCCAATCCGAAAGATAAATAGAGGTCGTAAAAAGTAAGGAGCGATAAGGTGGCCACCTCCCCCAAACTGCCCGCTATCAATATTGTTTGACTAAAACGGGCATCAAGGTTTAGTTCCCTTAAGACGGAAAGCATTAAACCGATACCGAGGGCCCCCAAAATCATAACCTCGGTAAGGGGAAGATGTAAAAAATGGCAGACCAATAAGGCAATAATAAAGTTAGTTAAAACCACCGCAAAAATAACCGCTTTTTCTTTCCTCCTTAGGGTCTCTATACGGTTCCAATCTATCTCCAACCCCGCCAAAAACATTAATAGCGAGAAACCTAAGAAGGATAAAAAACCTAAGATGTGTTCTAAATCCTTACTCCACCCTAAGAGGGAAAAAATAAAGCCTAAAAAGACCCCATAAAGCAATTCCCCAACGGCAACGGGAATTTTTAAAAAGGGAGACAAAAAGGGAACTATAAAAATCCCCAAAGTGGTCAAAATTAAAGCCCCAAGGTGGTTATGTTCCATGCCTGTTTATTATTCCCGTTATGGGACGTTCTTCCTACCTAAAGGGTTTAAAACTCTTACCCCTCAAGGAAGAAAAACTTTAAAAACTCAACGTGTTAAAAGAAAAAGATTTATTCCTCGTATCGGATACCCACTTTTTGCACGACAAGGTTGAACAATATGAACCTTCCCGTTGAAGGGATTTTATTGAAGTTCAGCCTCTAAATATGTGGGACGAATTTACCGCCAAAGGTTACAGTCTCGATATAGCCACACTGAAAAAGGAATTAAACGTTGAAGCGTGGCCGAAGATGAATATTTCTTTCCCCACGCTAGGACTTTGAACGAAATTTTTCAAAAAACCGGTAAGGTTTTCTGATACTTTAGAAGCCTTAAAGGTCTCCTGAGCCTTTTAATCTCCTTAAGGGTTTTATCTCTTTAAATTTCCCAATCTTGATGGGTTTAAAAGAAAAACTCCAAAAGGTGGGAAAATACGAATATATCCTCCCGAGGGGGATTTTAAATAAAAAACAAAAAGAGGTTAAATTTTTCCTAAGCGAAACCCTTTATGAGCTCCTTGAAGAGGACGCCGTAAGGCAGGCTGCAAATGCGGCAACCCTTCCGGGAGTGGTTGAGCCCGTTGTGGTTATGCCCGACGTTCATGTAGGTTACGGTTTTCCCATCGGTGGGG
>Ga0256838_1000995_pt1 | contig 14488 bp, 11 predicted proteins | sample 4571419metaG_FD_185978 | JGI IMG/M metagenome (GOLD analysis project Ga0256838, IMG submission 185978) | Hydrothermal vent microbial communities from Guaymas Basin, Mexico - 4571-419 | ecosystem: Environmental > Aquatic > Marine > Hydrothermal vents | place: Mexico: Guaymas Basin | collected...
TGGGCGGTGGGGCTGGAATTGGAATATGAAAATGAATTCCAACTTTTGGTAATGGCTATAATGGCCGCCCAAGCGTGCCTGTCCCTCCTACGGGGTGGCTCTAAGCCACACCCGATGTTTTTAGCCTTTATAGGGTTTCGTAGATTTAAAGAACTTTCCAGAAAAATCAAGTGCCCGCGAATCGCAGGCCAACGTGGCCATTATGGTGGCTCAACAAGTAATTAAAGCCCTTAGCTGTTTTAGAAAAATCTTTTTAGTTTGTTTTTTTTTAGCAAAGGGCTTTCTGGCGGATTTTTTGTAAAAATTTGTTTGGCTTTGCGATGGTTCACATCCTCAAACATTGCGAATTTCGAATAGAAAAATATTGCCTTTTTAAGTCTATAATCGTAATCATATTAAGTAAGAAAACATTAAAGGAGGTGTGTCATGTCTCAGTTAAATCCACAAGAGCTGGAAAAGCTCCTTCAAGACCTTCAAAAGGAGAAGATTGAAAAGAAAACGCTCCTCCAAAAGTTGGGTTTGAAAGGCGACCCACTTTGGGGTCTGGTAATGGCCACTTGGGGTTTCTTTATTGGATTTGCGGCGGTTTCCCTTTACGGCCCGGTGGCCAAGGAGCTTAAACAAATTTTGGGGCTTTCAGGTTTTCTATTGGGGCTGTTAGTCGCGGCGCCCAACCTGACAGGTTCACTACTAAGGATTCCTTTCGCGGCATGGGTCGATAAGGTGGGCGGAAAAAAACCCATGCTGGTGCTCTTATGGTTGTCGGTTATCGGAATGGCCGGTTTAACTATATTGCTCTTTACCTTCTACCCGAAATTAGAACCGTGGATGTATTGGTTAATTCTGTTGTTTGGATTCCTAAGCGGTTGCGGAATAGCCACCTTCTCCGTAGGAATTGCCCAAACAGCCTATTGGTTCCCACAAAAAGACCAAGGTAAGGCGTTGGGTATTTATGCCGGTGTGGGTAACTTGGCCCCCGGATTGTTTGGTATGGTGCTACCTTTCGCGTTGAAAGCTTTGGGATTGCCTACTTCCTACCTAATATGGTTTCTATTCCTCCTAATAGGAACTATCATCTATATGCTTTTTGCTAGGGATGCCTATTACTTCCAACTTATTGAAAAAGGTTATGACCCCGAAACAGCCAAAAAAATAGCCCGTGCATTGGGTCAAGAGCTTTTCCCCACCGGTAGCTTAATAGAGTCTTTAAAAATATCGGCAAAGAACTTTTTAACTTGGCTATTGGTATATCTATATTTCGTATCCTTCGGCGGATTTTTGGCGTTGACAGGTTGGTTTATAGTCTATTGGGTAAACAACTACAACTTACCCGTTACCGAGGCCGGGCTTCTAATGGCGTTAGGCTTCTCTCTGTTGGCTTCGGTTATTAGAATTGTGGGCGGTTTTCTTAGCGACATTTTAGGCGGTGAATTGGTAGCCCTCGGAAGCTACGCAATAACCCTTTTGGGTGCATTTATTCTTATGGGAGCCCACACCTTCGGTATATCTCTTCTCGGAGAAATCCTAATGGGTATAGGTATGGGAACGGCCAACGGTGCAGTGTTCAAGTTGGTTCCCAAATATGTGCCCCATGCCACCGGTGGAGCTGCCGGTTGGGTCGGAGGATTGGGAGCCTTCGGCGGTTTCGTAGTTCCCCCAATCTTGGGAAAATTTGTAGATATCTACGGCAAAGTCGGTTATGCAAAAGGTTTTATTGTTTACGTGGTTTTGGCACTTGTAGCAATTCTGATTTCGGCCTTTTTGCTCTACTTAGATAAAAAACGCAAGTCTAACGCTTAATTTTTTCTTTTCTTCCCTTAGTTTTATCCTAAAGTCAAGCTCACCATTTTAATAGTGGGTAGTTGACAATCTTTTTTTATGAAAAAAAACAAACTAATTGCCGTTGTTGGCGGCGGCTGGTCTTCCGAAGCAGAAATTTCGAAAAAAAGTGCAGCCGCTGTAGCAAAAGGACTAAAACGCTTAGGGTATAGAGTTGAGCTTTTAGAACTTACTCCCCATATAGCAATCCAACTTTTGGAACTCAAACCCAACCTTGTTTGGCCAACCCTCCACGGCAGCCCCGGAGAGGACGGAACCTTTCAAGGCTTGTTGGAAATCTTAAAAATCCCCTATGTCGGAAGCGGCGTAAAAACATCCGCCCTCTGTATGGATAAAGATTGGACTAAAAGACTCCTTTTAAGCTATGGTTTTAAAACTCCCAACTATTGGGTTATAACCAAAAACCAGAAACTACCTTTGGAAAAACTATCCTTTCCCTTGGTAGTGAAGCCCGCAACCGAAGGTTCCAGTTTGGGGTTATACATAGTTCAGACCCAAAGGGAGTTAGAAAATGCTATAGAAACCCTTTTAGGAAAATTTAAAAAAGTCCTTGTGGAGGAATTTATTTCCGGTAGAGAATTCACCTGCGGGTTTGCGGCAAACCAAATATTCACCCCTTTGGAGATTAAACCCAAAAGTGGAATTTATGACTTTAGGGCTAAATATATCAAGGGAGAAACCGATTTTTTACCTATAAAGGAAGAACCATTAAAAAACCAACTTCAGGAAATAACAAAAAAACTTAAAGAGGTTTTTGAACTTAAAGACCTGGCAAGGGTGGATTTTCGACTTTCCGAAGAAGGAGAGCTATACATTTTGGAAATAAACACCCTGCCGGGAATGACCGAAACCAGCCTCCTCCCTACAATGGCGAAGGAGGAAGGCTATTCTTTCGAAGAACTTTTAGCACTAATTTTGGCAAATTTAAATTTTTAACAAAAAACTCCAAAGCGGGGTAGAAAAATGGAAGAACAAACTAAAACCGGTAAACTACACGGGGGTGTATTGTTCACCCTGTTTATTAGCCTAACAGTGTTGCTTTTTTATAGTCCGGCCTTTGTTAGAAATTTTCCCCTATTTCAAATCCAAAAAGTTGAAATAAACATTAAAAACCCCGCTTTGGAGAAATTGATTAAAAGCACCCTCCGGAGGGATTTCTCCAACAATTGGTTATATTTGTGGCTTAACGAAGAAGAAGTTCAAAAAACTTTAGCAGCAAAAAGCTACGCGGCCGTTAAAAACCTAAACATAGATATAGACCCCTTTTCCCGTAAGGTGGAAATAAAAGTTAAACTTCGCCAACCGGTGGCTAGAATTTTAGGAACTCCCTACTATATTGCTTTAGACAATGTTCTTGTAAAAAAGAGTCCCTATTTGGGAAACATTAATACAAAACTCTATTTGGAAGATACTTCTTTAGTTCCCAAAGCAGGAGAAAAATATTCTAAACTTCGCTTTGACTGCCTAATAAAGGAGCTATTAAAGCTGAACCTATCTTTGGTAAAAGTGAACAAGGAAAACCTTGTATTAGAAGGGAAAAATTTAAAAATAGTGTCCGAATTAGAAAAAAATCCCCTTTCTGTTCTTGAAAAGGCTACTTTAATAGAAAAGATTTATCCCAACGCGGTTATGGAGGTGGATTTTAGAAACCATAAAATGGTTTCAATAAAAATTTACGACCGAGGAGAGTAAAAATGGAATCCACCGTTGGTATTGTTGATTTAGGTAGCTATTCCATAAAAGCTGCCATAGCCCGCATAAACAATTTTGAAATAGAGATATTAGGCTTTGCCGAAGAAAAATCCAAAGGAATAAATAAAGGCAATATAGTAAAAGCTTCTACGGCCAGAACAGCCGTGTATAAGGCCATTAAGCAGGCAGAAAGCCAAGCCGGCGGAATTCAACCTTCCTATTATTATGTTCTAATTTCAAACCCCCATACCAAAAGCTCCAATGAAAAGGTTTCCCTGGAAATATCCCCCACCCCCATAGAGGTTGAACCCGAACATTTGGAAAAACTTAAGCAGGCGGTAAAGGAAAAAGTTGCCGAAGAAAGTTATACTATTATACACCTAATTCCACGCTATTACCTTCTGGACGGCGAAAAATTCTACGAACCTCTGGAAATGATAGCGTCCCAAATAGAAGCCGAATATCACGTAATAAAGCTTCCTCTGTTAACAGCAAAAACCGTAGAGAAATTACTCAGAAGTGTCGGAAAAAAAACCAAAAGAATTTTATTTCCTACCCTAATGGCCGCCGAAGGTTGCTTAGAAGAAGAAGAAAAAGAGCTAAACAAACTAATAATAGATCTGGGACACACCACTACCTCCTATGTTTACTATTCCGAGGGCAGCCCCTACCTATCCGGCGTTTTACCAATGGGTGGAGCCGATATAACTTTAGACATTTCAACCCACTTCCAAATTCCATTGGCCGAAGCCCAACAGTTAAAAGAAGAAGTGGGCTATGCATCCCCTACGGTTGTTGAAAATCCCGACGAAGAAGTTGTAGTTAAAAACCGTGAAGAAAAGGAAATTTCCATTAACATAGGAGAACTGGCGGCCGTTATAGAAGCCCGTATAGGCGACATTTTGGCTACCGTCTTGGAAGAAATATATAAAAAAGGCGTAAATATAGAAACGGATATTGAAGAGATAGTTTTAGTAGGTGGCGGTGCCAACCTCAAGGGACTAAAAGAATTTCTAAAGGAAACCATAGGCCTTCCCGTAAGAAAAGGCATTCCCTACAATGTTAATAGCCTTTACGGCGAAAAGTTGCTTAATCCTACTTATGCAGGTTTAATCGGCGCCGCCCGCTTTCTAAGCAATATCTGGGAAGAGGAAGAAACCGACAACTCACCCTTTAAACTTTCCCCTCCTAAAAAGGAAGAAATTCCTCCGGAGGCCGATGCGGCTATAGGGCAAATTATGGAAGAACACAAAAAAAGTAAGGACAGTTTCCTTAAAAGGCTTTTTATTAATTTAAAAAATCTCTTTTCGGGGGAATAAAAAATGAATCCAACCGTTATTAAAGTTATAGGAGTGGGCGGTGCCGGCTGCAATGCCGTCAACCGCATGGTAAAGGATGGAATAGAAGGCGTTGAAGTTTATGCCATAAATACCGATGTCCAACATCTGAGTTTGTTGGATGTTCCCAATAAAATCCAAATAGGAGAAAAAATAACCCGCGGTTTGGGGGCCGGTTCCAAACCGGAAATAGGGGAACAAGCTGCATTGGAGGATATTGAAAAAATCAAAGAAATAATTCAAGACGCCGATATGGTTTTCATAGCGGCCGGCTTGGGCGGCGGGACAGGAACAGGAGCGGCTCCCGTTATAGCCCAAGTTGCCAAAGATATGGGGATATTGACCGTTGCTGTCGTTACAATGCCTTTCCGCTTCGAAGGCAAACAAAGAATGGAAATAGCCAAACAGGGATTGGAAAGAATAAAACAGACAACCGACGCCTACATAGTGGTTCACAACCAACGCCTATTGGAAATGGACGCTTTGAACCTGAAACTCTCCGAAGCCTTCAAAATGGTTGACGAAGTTTTATCCAAAGCGGTTAGGGGTATTACCAAGGTAGTAGTAGAACCGGCCTTAATAAATATTGACTTTGCCGACGTTCAAACAGTTCTTAAAAACGGGGGGCTTTCCCTAATAGGACTGGGCAGTGCGTCCGGAGAAAACCGCATAGAAGAGGCAATTAATCAAGCCATTAGGTCGCCCCTACTCGAAGGTGAAAGTATTAGCGGAGCTTCCAAGCTTATAGTGACCTTCTGGGCGGACGAAAACATAACTCTGGCCGACCTGGACTACGCTATGCAAAAAATCGAAAACGAATTGGCTGCCGACAACTTGGTTGTTTTCGGGGCGACTTTGGTACCCGATACCGATAAGTTTGAAGTAACCATAATAGCAACCGGCTTTGAAGATGACACACCTCCCCGTCGAGAACTCGGAGCGGGTAGAATTCGCAAACTTACCGAGAAAAAAGAGGTTTCTAAACCGGCTATTTCTACCCCTCAAGAACCCGAAAACAAACCTATACCCTCTTTTACTAAGAAAGAAGAAACAAAGACCGAACCTTTAAATCCCATTTTGAGAAGATTAAGAAGGTTAAAATAAAAAGATTCTTTTTTAATCTTTTTGTCTTTAACAACGACTTCCCGTCGGGCCGCTGCATTCTTTGCAAGGTTCTATATATTCAATATCAAACATTATTTTCAATCCCAGTTCTTCAAACCAAGGTGTAATGTTTTTTATAGCTTTTACTTTAAACATGAAATATTTCTCAAAAATTTCCTTCATCCAGTGGGCCCACCTTCCCTCTTTGTAGAGAACTTTATTCCTCGGAGGAATTACCGGGTCGGCCAATACAAAGAAACCTTTATCTCCAAAGTCGGCTATACATATAGCGGGTAGTTTTGGTGCCACCTTTTCAGGAATATTTTTAATATCGTTGTAAATATTGTGGGCTACAGCCACCGCCATACCTTCTATCATTTGTCCGGTTTTGGGCGTTCCTGTGGGTATGGGAGTTTTTTGAACGGGTGGTATTGCTACACAAACACCAACACCGTAAATATTGGGATAGTCGGGAACATACATACAACGGTTGGTTTTTACAAACCCTTTGGGGTTGGCCACTTTATCGCCGGCCGATTTTATAACATCGGGCCCTTCAAAGTAGGGCATTAGCATGGTTAGCTTGCTTTCCAACCGGATAGTTTTCTTCTCATTTCCATCTTCGTCGCAGAGAGCAAATTCCACATAATTTTTTCCTACTCTCTTAACTTTAGCGTTGGGGTAAGTCCATATGGTTTTTTCCATCGTTATATCTTCCAAATACCTTTTGGAGGGCCCTATTCCTCCCAAGCCTGCATAACCCAAATAGGGTTCGGAAGTTACTATGTTCATATCCACTTTGTGGCGAATATGATGCTTCCTTAGACGGTAATCCAACATAAAGGCGAACTCATAGAGTGGGCCAAAGCAAGAAGTCCCCGGAATGGAACCTACAACCACCGGGCCGGGATTTTTTATTAAATCATGAACCGCTTCGCGTGTTTCCAAAGCGTGTTCCAAATTACATATTGAGTAAATTTTTGCCCCTTCTTCTATTTCAACTGTAGGTTCCCACCTCAGTTTAGCTCCCGTTGCAAAAACCAAATAGTCGTATTCCAAAACTTGGCCGTTTGCGAGCTTTACCTTTTGGGTATCGGGGTCTACTTCTTCCGCTTTGGAATGAATAAATTGAATATCCCTTTTGGGTAATATTTTGCCCAATTCTGCCTGAATTCCTTTAGGGTTTTTATCCAATACGGCAACGTGGGGAAGCGAGGGGGTAAAGGTAAATTTGTCCCTATCGGATACCAAGACTATATCTAAGTTTTTCATTAGATGTCTTAACGCTTAAGCGGTAGCTACCCCTCCTACACCTCCCCCGATAATGACTACCCTTTTTCTGGAAGAAGCCATTTTTAAACCTCCCGAAAGAGTTGAAAAATTCGTTTATGCGAATATTCTCAAACTTTTTAATTACTTACCAATTCGTAATGAATGTCAAAAAAATAAGCTAACGCTTTCTTTCAAAGGAGATTTTCAAAAAGTTCTATAAGCTCGATAGGTCTAACCGAAGAACGGCACAATTCTGTTTTGTTTTTACATTTTTTTGGATTAGGAGAACAGGGATGACATTCTAAACCCAGAGGTTCGAAATAAAAACCTATACGGGGATAAAATCCGTAATATGCCGAGGTAGCACAGTAAACGGTAAAAGCGGGAACATTTACAGCGTTTGCTATGTGGGTAGGGGCACTATCGTTGGTTAAGACAAACTCCGAAAGTTTTATTATGTGAATCAATTCCCTCAAGGAGGTCATTCCAATTAGGTTTTTGACATATTTGGGTTTTCTCACAAAATTTAAAACCTCTTTTGCGGTTTCTAAATCTTGAGTAGTCCCTGTAAGGACTATATTAAAACCCTTATTTATTAGGTAGTTGATAGTTAACCCAAAATTTTTAGGTATCCATTTTTTTAACCTAAAGTTGGCCCCCGGGGAAACCACCACAAAGGGTTTTTCCAATCCGAACTTTTTTTGGACTTCTTCTATCTCTTCCCTTTTTAGGGCTATATGTAAACTTTGAGTGAAAATTTTTAGTCCAAGAACCTTAAGAAGTCGTTGGTTTCTTTCCACCTCGTGGATATCCCATTCATGTTTTGCCCTTTTGGTGTATAGAAAAGAAAATTCCGCCCTGTCGAAGCCTACCCTCTCTTTTATTCTTGCCAAAAAAAGGGATAAAGAGGTTCTTAAACCCCGATGGGGGGAAATAGCCAAATCGAACCCTTTTAGTTTTTTTATTATTTCCCAATTTTCCTTTAAAGTTTTGTTAAAAGGAATTATTCTTAACCAAGGTAGGTCAAAAAATAACTCTTCCGCGAAAGGACGGGCCACCAAAAAAATTTCCTTATCGGGAAAGTTTTTATGAAGGTTTAACAAAAGGTTGGAGGTTAAAACCAAATCGCCCAAAAAGGCGGTTTGCCATACAACAATTTTTTCCATCGGTGGTGGTTATCTATTTTGGCAAAGCCGATAATGGGATTTTTAATTTTTCCACGAACTCAATTTGTCTAAATTTAAATCTATGTCGGGTGAAAGTTCTTCCGATGTTGGAACAAAATTCTACCCTCCTAAAGAGGAACTTATTAAGGAGCTTTTAAGACTAACCGATAACCACCCCTTGGTTGAAAAAGCTATCAAATTTGCCGACGAAAAACACGAGGGTCAAACCCGAAAAACAGGAGAACCTTATATTGTTCATCCCCTATCGGTGGCTCTTAAATTGGCCGAAATGAAAATGGATATTCCCACCGTTGTAGCTGCGGTTTTGCACGATGTCTTAGAAGATACCGAAGCTACCGAAGAGGAAATAGAAAGGGAATTTGGCGAAGAAATTCTAAAACTTGTTCGGGGTGTTACTAAACTGGATAAGCATAAATTCCGTTCCCAGGACGAAGCCCAGGCGGAAAACTTTAGAAAATTGCTTCTTGCGACCGCCCAAGACCCTCGGGTTTTAATAATTAAATTGGTAGACCGTTTAGATAATATTCGGTCTTTGAGTATTTTCAGAAGAGAAAAGCAAATTAGAATAGCCCGCGAAACTTTATTGGTATATGCTCCCTTAGCCCACCTTCTGGGTATGTGGGATATTAAATCCCAACTTGAGGATATCTCTTTTAAATATCTCTACCCTTCGGAGTATGAAAAAGTTCGTTCCTTTGTAGGAAAGGCCCGTAAAGAACTTGAGGAGTATCTCAAAAAATACATAATTCCCCCCTTAAGGGAAATATTGGATAAATACCAAATAAAGGGAGAGATAAAATATCGAACAAAACACCTTTACAGCATTTGGGAAAAAACTAAAAGAAAAGGCATCCCTTTGGAGGAAGTTCACGATATTTTGGGGGTTCGAATAATAACCGATGATGTAGCCCAGTGTTATACCGCTTTAGGTCTTATACATCAACTTTGGAAACCTGTAGCAGGAAAATTTAAAGATTACATTAGCACCCCCAAACCTAACCTATACCAATCTTTGCACACCACCGTTGTAGGGCCTAAGGGGCGTTGGGTGGAATTTCAAATACGAACTTGGGATATGCATCTAATAGCAGAAAAAGGAATAGCGGCCCACTGGGCTTATAAAGCAGGAAGGAAGGCCGATATATCTGAGCAAAAACTGGTATCCGCCCTCAGGGATTTGGTAGAACGCCTACGGAATGCCGACTACGAAGATATAAAAGAAATTTCCGAAAGTTTACGCCATGAGTTGGAGAAACAAATATTTGTTTACACTCCCAAGGGTGATGTTATTTCTTTACCTAAAGGTGCAACTCCCGTCGACTTTGCATATGCCATTCATACCGAAATAGGAAACCATTGTGCCGGTGCAAAGGTAAACGGCCGTTGGGTTCCCTTAGATTATCAACTTCAAACGGGAGATAGGGTGGAAATAATAACCTCTCCCAACAAAAAACCTTCCCCCGAATGGTTGAAATTTGTAAAAACCACCAAAGCACGGCAGAAAATTAAACATTTCCTAAAGAAGGAAATAGAAAAAATCCACTATCAAAGGGGAAAAGAAATTTGGCACCGTTTGGAGAGGAAATACAATCTAAACCTCCACGAGTTTTTAGAAAAAATCCGCAAAACGGAAAAAGAATTCTTTATCCAGCTGGGGAGCGGAAAACTTACCGAAAAATGGGTTTTGGGAATATTAGGTAAGGAACTTAAAAAGGAAGGAACCGAAGAAAAACACCCTCCTGCGGGGGTTCTATCTTCCAAAGAATTAAGAGGAATAGCCTATCGGTTGGCTAAATGCTGTTATCCCTTACCCGGCGAAGAAGTCAAAGCGGTGGTTTCTAAAGGCGGGCTGGTTATCCATTCAAAAAATTGCCCCAACTTAAGGAATGTTGAAAAAGTATCTCCCGAAAAAGTTTTAACTATTAAATGGGAAGAAGGAGGTGTGTACCCTGTTAAACTTCGAATTTTGGCTAAAGATAGAATAGGCCTTGCGGGGGATATTACCCTAACTTTTGCCCGAAAGGGAATAAATATTCAGAACATAAATAGCTCCTCCCAGGGAAATTATGCAGTTTTTGACATAGTTGGGTTATTTAAAAATACCGACCAACTTAGGGATTTCATAAATGAACTAAAGAAAATCCCCCAAGTGGAAGATGTAAAACGTTTAATTAATGCCTAAATCACATGTTCAACTTTATTTTTGATTTACCTCAACTTTAAACAATTGCTAAAGTTTTTCAAAATCCTAAAATTCCCAAAGTATGATGTGGAACCAGTATCCTCAAGAGCAGGTAGCCGCACAGGTAAAGCAGAGCCTTTTTGTGCGGACTATGAACTATACCGCCCTTTGGACGGTATTGTATGGCATTTTCGTAGCCCTTTTAATCGGAACAGGTCTAGACCGCGTATTCGGAAATCCTATTGTCTCCTTGGTTTTGGTCTTGATGGTAATGGGTGCCAGCTTCTTAATTAGAGACCCTATAAACGCCTCAAAAGCGGCACTGGCGGCCTATGGAGTCTTTACATCTTTTGCCCTGGCGGCGGTTAGCTCTCTGCTAATCCACTATGTGGCCTACTACAAAAGTTCTATCCTTATAGCAGCCTTGGTGACAACCTTCCTAATTTCGGGGGCAACTATATTGGCGGCCCGCACGGTGAAAATTTCCGAAGATAAGTCCCAAGCGATAGTTAAATTCCTAATTATTGTAGGAATAGCGGCCTTCATAGCCAGCATAGTGAACCTCTTCTTAAAATCGGGAATCTTTGGTCTAATTATTGCCGTAATCTTCCTACTCTGGTCGGTAGCCGCTTTATTCCTCACTATTAACCAACTCGACCAAATAGAAGCCCTGGTAGGCGACAATCCCGAAATTTTGGACAAATTAGCCCTTTGGGAATCTGTCGGCGTGTTTATTATGTTCTACAACATTTTCATTTCTATACTCGAAATATTGCTCTCCCTTATGGGAAGCAATGAAGAATAAACTCCTTAAGCTTCTTATTTATCCTTCTTAGCTCTTATCTCCTATCTTCCAACAAAAGGGATTATTTTCCTTTCGCCATAAAAAGGAAATCCCTTTCTTTTAAAACCTTTTATGTAAAGGTTCTAACAAATCTAACTTTTGTAGGATAATTGAAAGACTTAAACTCCACCCAAAGGAGGTTAATATGGCAAAACTGAATTTGAGGGATATTAAAAGAAAAATCCAAGGTTTGAAAAATACCAAAAGAATAACCCACGCAATGAAACTTATAGCGGCGGCAAAACTAAAAACTGCCTACGAAGCCGCCGAATTATCCCGTCCCTATGCCGAAAAGCTATACGAAGTAATGGGTAGATTTGCCACCCACATAGACCCCGCCATACATCCCCTATTTGAAATAAGGGAAGAAATAAAGAATGTTGATATTATTCTCATTACCGCCGACAGAGGCCTGTGCGGAGCCTTTAACTCTTCTATAATCAAATACACTGAGAACAAAATTGAGGAGCTATCACAAAAAGGGATAAAAGTTCACTTGCACCTTATAGGAAGGAAAGGGGTTCAGTATTTTGAAAAACGACCCTACGATGTAGTTAATAAATTTGACCGTGTCTTTAGGAAAACTATAGATTTTACGGCAGTAAAAACTGTAGGAGAAAGTGTCAAAGAGAGATTCCTTAAAGGGGAAACCGATAAAGTTATCCTACTCCATAACCAATTAAAAACAAAAACCTCCTATTTTGTTAACGAGAAAATATTTTTACCATTGGCCGAAATAATAGTCGAAGGCTTGGAAGAAGAAAATCCCAATATAGTTTACGAGTTGGAAGTTAAAAACATAGAAAGCTTTATTGAAAACTTACTCCAAAGATACCTTAATTATCAGCTTTATAGTGCCATGTTAGAATCCAATGCGGCCGAGCAAGCGGCAAGAATGATGGCTATGGAAAATGCAACCAAAAACGCCGAAGACGCTATCAAAAAATGGACTCACGCTTACAACTTTGCCCGTCAAGAATCTATTACCAACGAACTTATTGATATCGTTAATGCCGTTGAAGCTCTCAAGCAATCTGGCTAAAAATTTGCTCTTAAATATAAAATTTTCCTTTTTAACTAAACCCTGTGGAGGTATATAAAAACATGGCAGAAAATAAAGAAACTCTAAAAGGAAAAATAGTTCAGGTTTTAGGTGCGGTTGTAGACGTTGAATTCGATACAGACCAGCTTCCTCCCGTTAGAGATGCACTAAAAACCATAAGAAAAGGATTGGACGATAGAGGAAATTGGATAGAGGAAGAACTCTATTTGGAAATAGCCCAGCATATAGGAGATAAAAAAGTAAGGTGTATTGTTCTAGGGCCTTCCGAAGGTTTGGTAAGGGGTCAAGAAGTTGAATGGTTAGGAGGCCCCTTGAAAGTGCCCGTAGGCCCTCCTACATTGGGAAGAATTTTCAACGTATTAGGAAAACCCATAGATGAAGCCGGCCCCGTTGAAGCTGAAGAGTATTGGCCTATATTCAGACCTGCCCCCGCCTTAACCGAGCAGTCCACAGAGTTCCAAATATTGGAAACTGGTATCAAAGTTATAGACCTGTTGGTTCCCATACCCAAAGGTGGTAAAGCGGGACTATTCGGAGGTGCGGGAGTTGGCAAAACCGTTCTAATTCAGGAGCTTATTCACAACATAGCGAAATTCCACAAAGGTTATTCAGTCTTCATCGGGGTGGGAGAAAGAACCAGGGAAGGAACCGACCTATGGCTCGAAATGAAAGAATCGGGAGTTCTTCCCTACACAGTTATGGTTTATGGACAAATGAACGAACCCCCCGGTGTTAGGTTCCGTGTGGCCCAAACAGGTCTAACAATGGCGGAATATTTCCGTGATGTAGAGAAAAGAGACCTGCTGGTATTTATAGACAATATCTTCAGATTCGTTCAGGCGGGTGCTGAAGTTTCCACTACATTAGGAAGATTGCCTTCTCAGGTTGGTTATCAACCTACCCTAAACAACGACGTTGGTGAAGTTGAGGAAAGAATTACCTCAACCAAAGATGGTTCACTAACCTCCTTCCAAGCAGTATATGTTCCTGCAGACGATATTACCGACCCTGCACCTTGGTCTATATTCGCCCACTTGGACGCCTTCGTAGTTTTAAGTCGTAGATTGGCAGAGTTGGGTATATACCCCGCAATAGACCCGCTGGAATCTTCTTCGAAATTCCTAGCTCCCGAATTTGTAGGAGAAGAACACTATAAAGTGGCAATGGAAGTTAAGCGAATCCTACAAAGATATAAAGAACTCCAAGAAATAATTGCGATTCTCGGAATGGAAGAACTATCCGACGAGGATAAAGCGATTGTTGCCAGAGCAAGAAGATTACAAAGATTCCTATCGCAGCCTTTCCACGTTGCAGAACAGTTTACAGGAATGCCCGGTATTTATGTAAAACTTGAAGATACCATTAGAAGTGTTAAAGAAATCCTAACAGGTAAATATGACCATCTCCCTGAAATGGCCTTCGCTTACGTTGGAACTATTGAAGATGTCATCAAAAAAGCAAAAGAAATGGGAGCGAAAGTATAAACTTCCTTTTTTCTGATTGTGCTTTTTAGTTGTTCGCTCTTCCCCAGTTTTTAGACTTTCTAAAATTTCTTTTGACCAAAAAGCGGAAAGCTCGCTTCTATGTAGAAAAAGCCTAGATTTCTCTCATTACCTCTTGACAAAATCAATTTCGAGAAATAAATTGGAAATTTCCTGTTTACAGGAAAGGCTCTTTCAAAAGAGAAAGCTCAAAAGGGTGTTGACAAAAGAAAAAGAAGGAATAAATTAAAACTTTTGCGTTGGCGGAAAGGGCTCTTTAAAAAGCTAATATCAAAAAAAAGTCTTGACAAAAGAAAAAAAAGGAATAAATTAAAAATAATGCACTTGATGAAGTGCGGTTCCTTGGCAACTGAATAGGGAAGGTTCCACCCATTAAATGAGGTGGCGCAAATAGTTCCCCTACGAGAAAAGTTAAGTAAGAAGAGTTTGACCCTGGCTCAGCGCGAACGCTTGCGGCGCGCCTAAC
>Ga0256838_1000996_pt1 | contig 14462 bp, 20 predicted proteins | sample 4571419metaG_FD_185978 | JGI IMG/M metagenome (GOLD analysis project Ga0256838, IMG submission 185978) | Hydrothermal vent microbial communities from Guaymas Basin, Mexico - 4571-419 | ecosystem: Environmental > Aquatic > Marine > Hydrothermal vents | place: Mexico: Guaymas Basin | collected...
ATCCAAAGGAAGCGTCGACGCAAAAACATGCACCCGGAGAGGGCTGCCTCCCTCTCTGCAGCGTCTAGGCTGTTGTGCCGCAGCTACTCTATGTAAACAGTCTCGCCCCGGTAGGTGGCCTCGTCCAGGGCGCGGAGCCTGCGGACGAGCTTAACGGCTGCCTCTACCGCGCGCCTCGCATAGTCGTCGACTCGTTCAAGGGCCTGCATCCTGTTCATCCCGGGCCCGGATATGCCCAGGGTCACGGGTTTGCCGTACTTCTCGGAGAGGTCCATCAGCTTCCTGGCTATCTGGTGCGCTATTACCTCGTCGTGCTTAGTCGCCCCGGTTATTATCGCGCCGAGCGCTACGACCGCGTCAACATCGTCCCTGCGGAGAAGCTTGTCCACGAGGAGCGTCATATCGTACGCCCCGGGGCTCTTGACTACATACGCTACCGTCGCCCCGAGGAACTCCGCGTGGCTGACCGCCCGCTGGAGCATGAGATAGGTAACGTCATGGTTAAACTCTGCCACCACCAGTGCCAGCCTTATGCCCTCACCCGCGGCCAACACCGCTACACCGGAGCTAGGGAGGAGGTGCCGGGAGGGGAGAAAAACACGGCCACAGAAGAGCCTAGCCTATGGGGCCCGCGTCTGGGTAGCCCTGCCTCCGGCCCGTTCCTGCCCTCCTGGTGAGCTCCTCGGGACGGTAGAGGAGCAGGTAGAGGTTCTCGGCGTGCTTCCTTGCGCGGTCGAGGGCTATCTCGCGGAGCCTCCTCTCATCCCCCGGCGCCTCGTCCTCATGCACAGTAACGTCTATGACGTGTCGACCCAGCTCCAGCTGTACCTGCTGGAGCGCGAGGCTGTACACAGCGTAGCTTATCTTGTCGTTAAGCGTCGGCCCAACCCAGCCGAACACCATGCCGGCCTCACAGCCCTCCCTAACCATGAGCGTCTTTATCTCAACCGGTATGTCCTTTATTCCCGGCACCGTACGCCTCACTATCCTCGCCGACGGCATGAGCGTCTGGAGGACCTCTATCGCGGCGGACGCCATGTCAACTCTTGCAAAGGTTGTATCTACAATACAGATCCTCACCAAGACGCTCCACCTCGTCTATTATCTCGCTGCCCTCAACCAGCGGGTACCCCTTGTCCCGGCTTATCCTCCTCGCCTCCTCCACGCTGAGAGCCTCGCCCCGCCCAAGCATCTCAACGATAACCGTCGAGGGCGTCATGCCTGCCAGCATTGCGAGGTGCAAGCTCAGCTCTGTGTGGCCGCGGCGCTCGCCCAGCCTCTTGCCCAGAAGCACCGGCACATGGCCCGGCACGGCGAATCCTTCAACGAAGAGCCGCCTAGCCTCTATCACCCTGCCCGAGTAGACGAGGCTCGCCACACGATCCAGCTCGCGGATTGTCAAGGCGCGGTCACGGTCACGTATACCTGTCTTCACTTTGAGGCTGTTGACCCAGACCGAGAACGCGGGGTGATCGCCGTATCCAAGCCTGCGGCCCGCGAGGGGGGCCAGCTCCGGCACGGAAGCGAATAACTCGTGAGCGTAGCGCAGCCCAAGCAGCCTCCCCGCCGCCAGTGGCATAGCGTAGCATATGAGGCCGCCCGCAAGCGTCCTCATCTCATAAACCCTATCCGTATCCACAAAAGACGCGTGGATAACGTAGTCGACCTCGTCCTCCCGGGAGTAGTCATCGTGGACGAGTACCGGCACGCCGCGCCGCATAGCACTGAGCGCCGCGCTAAGCGTCACAACGACCAGCCTCCCCCTAGGGCCCAGACGGCCTCCCCTGGCCCGACCATGTATAGTGGCGCTAGGGTATGCCCAGGAGGGCTCATCTTACGGTTACCGGACAGGCTCCCAGCCCTCGTCAACAGCCCTGCGGGCCTCCCGAGAGAGGCAGACCGGCGGAGGCGTGTCCGCCGCTACGCCGGCGGCAGCCAGGACACGGTAGGCCATGTGGACGCAGCGGCCGCAGGGACACATCTCGACACATATCGGCTCAAGTCCCGGCCCCTCGGGCGCCGTGAGGAAGCCGACACCTCCGGGGTCGTCGACCACGCTGCGCCCTGCGCCGAAGACATAGGGCGTCACAGTGACGCGGAGCTCGTCCACCAGCCCCCCGCGTAGGAGACCATAGGTTGTGACGCCGCCACCCTCAACCAGCAGACGGCGGACACCATAGTCTTCGAGGAGCAGGCGGAGAGCCTTGGCTAGGTCGACTCGGCCGCCGGAACCGGCGACGACCACCTCGGCGCCCGCCTCCTCGAGGAGGCGCCTCTTCCTGGAGTCCTCGGAGCCCGTGAGCACAATGACTGGCGGCCCTGGCTCTCGGAATAGGCGAAGCCCTGGGTGGAGCCTTAGGCGGCCATCCACCACTACACGGAGGTAGCGGCTACGGCGGGGTGCTAGCCTTTTGCGCAGCGTGCTGTCGTCTATGAGCACTGTGGAGGCACCAACCATGACCGCGTCGACGAGGCCTCTCAGTAGGAGGAGGCGGGCCTTGTCGTACCTGCAGCTGAGCATACTGAAGCCAGTCGAGGAGGCTATCCTGCCATCAACGGTTGTGGTCGAGAATACCACCACGTAGGGCCTTGTAGCGGCCACTGCGGGTCCCCCCGCCCCGGAGGGGCCGTGCCAGGGCTGGGCTACTTCTTCAGCTCGCGGAGGGTGAGGCCGAGGACACGCTTTGCCGTCTTTATGGTGCCGGTTGTTCTGACCGGGACTATGATAGCCTTCTTGTCTCCTATCTTGCGGACTAGGCCTAGGGCAGCGAGTACCAGGTACTTCGTCTCGTGACTGGCGCGTATGATTCCAGCCGCCTTCTCCGGCACGTAGTAGACCAGCTGCACTCTGGAGGACGCAACAGCTAGCTGGCCGGCGAGCCTCTCAAGGGCCCTCAGCACGGCCTTCTCCACGTCTTCTGGCTTAGGTGTTGAGCCGTCCTCTGTGACGACGTAGAATACTATGTACCGCCGTCTGCGTTTCCTGCGCAGCCTCTCAAGCATCTCCTCGGCCTCATAGCTCTCAAGTGCCTTTGCAACAGCCTTCTCTAGGACAGTGAGGCGCCGTGATGTGGCCTTGAGCTCGCCACGTATCTCCTCCACTAGCCCCGTCTGCCTGCGCAGCCCCTCCTCTAGCGACGCGACACGCGCCTCGAGGACACGTAGCTTCCAGGCCAACACCACCGCGACGAAGGCTGCGAGCATAGAGCCTGTAGCCAGCACCAGCTCGGTGGGCGCCAAGGGCCTGGCACCTCCCTAGCCGCGGGCCAGCGCCTTGTGTAGGGCCTGGCGGCAGTAGGAGGTGAGGGACAGTAGGGCAAGCTGCGGCGGCACACCGAATGACTCGAGGAGCGCCCTCGTGGATGCTGGGCTCCAGAGCTCCCAGCGTGTCCTCGCGCCGCTGGATACTGTGAACGCTGCGCCATAGGCCGCGGCCCGCCGGACTATCACCATTATGCCGCGTAGCGCTGTCCGCGGGTCACCAGGCCGGAGAAGCGGGAGCAGCCGCACCTCAGCAACGGTGCCGCCTTCTCGCAGCATAAGGGCCTGGCTACGGTCCATGTAGCGAGCCATACCTGGCGGCAACTGCACTATGGCCACGCGGGGGTCTCGCGCCGCGAGGCGCGCCGCCTCCGCGGTCCTAGGCCTCACGGCCACTATGTCAAATCCCCTGGCCGCGACCCTTGCGACCTCTTTCGCAGCCTCAACCCAGCTGCGTGCCTCTATTGTACGCCTTGTATAGGCCTCGAGGCCGTGTCTCTTCGCCGCCTCTACGTAGGCGCGCGCTTTCTCTAGCTCCTCCGACTCGAAGGCGACCACTCTGAGGCCCATAGCAGCCGCCAGCTCTGCTATGGCTTCCGCTTCCTCTATACTACGCGGCGAGAGCTGCAGATCGCAAGCCTTCATCCCAGCAGCCCCAGCTCCTCCAGTACCTTCATTGCCTTCTCGAGGCGCGGACTCCCCCTTAGAACAATCACCACGTGGACCACGTCGTCGCCGTCCACGAACCTGACCTCGCCAAGGTAGGCGTCTTGTTTGCCTAGCCTGAGATAGAATCTTCCCGACTTCTCGTCGTAGCGGCTTTCGAGCATAAACCTGAGCACCTTTCTCTCGGCCTCATCGAGCCTCGACGCGAGCCCCCGGAGAAACTCCTCGGCCTCGGGGCCCTCGAGTCTAGCCACTATCCTGCGTATAGGGTTCGAGTAGTGGCCCTCAACAACGCTCTCCTCTAGCCTGACGCGACCGCGGATAGCCTCCGGCACGAGGTTCAGCAGCGCCTGCCTTACACGGGCCGGGTCCTCGGTTGCATGGGCGTGGACTGCCAGCTCTACGCGCAGCACACGCGGCTGTATCGGCAACGCTCCAGAGCCCCCAGGGGGCTCACAGGGTGCCGGCACAGAGGCTAATAACGCGTGGACAATGCCTGCATCCCTCCCCGCTCTATGCATCGCCAACCGATATATCCGGTCCGGGGTGGCACCGCACATGCCACGGGAGGCGTGCCGCCATGCCCGACATGGAGGCGAAGGACTGGAAACACTACTACGAGGAAATGAAGAGGAAGGCCCCGCTCATAATATACTACCCCCTCTGCGGGGGCGGCGAGGAATGCATCAGCGTCTGCCCCTACGCCGACAAAGTGTGGACCCTCGTCCCCATGCGAGTCCGGCTCTTCGGGCTAGGAGGCTACCGCGTAAGGCTGAGGCCCTACATGGCCCACCCCGAGCACTGTAAACGCTGCTACCTCTGCCTCGCCGCGTGCCCCACAGGCGCGCTCATGAGGGCAGACTCGCCGGCCAAGCACCCCGGGCTCCGGTTCCTAGCTACGTTGGCGAAGTTGCCATTCCGGAAACGCTACAGCATAAGATTTGTGTTTAGAAGGGAGCACATAGAGAGATTCAAGAGAAACAACAGGCCAGGGGGTAGGGGGTGAAGAGAACCCGGGCTCCCCGGACGCCTCCCGAGGGGCGGCTACCCCGCCGGTTACTGGAGGTCGCCGTGGTGGTACTTCTCCCGTATCTCGTCGGGCGCGATTAGGCGGGCACCGCGGCTGGCCTCGTGGCGCTTCTTGAGCTCGCGTTCCTTCTGCTTCTTCTTCCACTTGTACTTGTGGGTGCCGCGGAGGCCGCGGGTCTTCCTCAGCCCTCTCATCTTCTTGCCGGCGCTGGTTAGGCCGCGGAAGGCGCGGCCACGGTTGTGCTTCTCGCATATCCACTTCAGCTCCTTGTCGCGGCACACAGCCGGGTGGCTCCTGTCAACAAGTATGACCTCGTACCACTTGTACATGCCGTCCTCGGCGACATAGTAGCTGTTCAACACCTCCATGTTGGGGTACTTGCGCGCCGCGCGCTCCTCGGCTATCAGCCTCGTCGGCTTCGCGGGAGCATAGCCATAGACACCCATCCTCTTCGGGCGGCGGCCCTTGTTGGGCCTAGGCCTGTTCAGCCCACCCTTGCGGACGCGGACACGGACGACTATGACCCCCTGCTTTGCCTTGTAGCCGAGAGCGCGGGCACGGTCAAGCCTTGTCGGATGCTCTACGCGGACAATGCTGGGCTGGCGGCGCCACTCGATCAGCCTCTGCTTCCACAGCTTCTGCAGCGCCGGGTCCTCGCGGCGGTTCTTCCACACCTCACGCAGGTAGTGGTAGAGGCCTAACGCCATCGCGCCATCCCTCACCTAGTCTGCCGTGAGCGTTCCCAAGCCCCGAAGCCCCGGAGACCCTACGCCCCCTTTAAAACAAGAGCGGCCTGGAGGAGCCTCCACCCCACCGGGGGCTGTGAGGAGTTGCCCGCATAGCCGAGGACGCGTACTGTTGCGGAGGCTGTGCGCCCCGTCCGAGCCCTCATTAGCCCTTCTTCGCCGCTGCGGCGACTATCTTGACCACGTCACCGTCCTGTAGCTCGTAGTCCTCGCCTATCCTCTGCTTGGTTTTAGCGTTCACCGCGTATAGGAACGTCCTGCCGAGGTCAGTATGTATCATGTAGGCTAGTTCCCTCGCCGTCGTGCCCCGGGGCACCAGGTACGCGTCGGGCAGGATGCGGCCCTTCCCGTCGGTGAAGTGCGTGGCGTCCTCAACAGGATAGACGACTATCAGCCCCAGGGCGTCGAGGAAGGTCGTGTTTATCGCCTGCTGGACGCCTGTCGAGCCCCACTTTTTGAGCACATGTTCCCGTATGTACTCGAGTGCACGGAGCTGCTGCCGGGTAAGCCTCTTCTCGTCCAGTATCTCGAAGTCCGGATCGCCGGGTATGTAGCGTATGAGCCCAGCCTTTGCCGCTTTCCGGAGCGCTAGCTCCGAGGCCGCACTCGTGGGAACCACGGGGTAGCTGAGCTCCTTCTTCAGCCTCTTTATGTTGTCCTCAGCCTCAGGTATGTCTGCCTTATTAGCTGCTATCACGAGCGACTTTGAGAGGCGGAGGTGGTGTATGAATAGGCGTAGATCGGCCCGGCTCCACTTGTTGAGCGGCTTGTTCTCGAGCCCCGCGCCTCGGAGGGCCCGCTCGACGTGGCTCCGGGTCACGCTGAACCCGCTCAGCCTCTGCGTCAGCGCCTCCAGCGGGTTCTCGCCGGTAGTGGAAACCCTCATCGCGAACCTGTCCCAGTCGCGGCTGACAACGCCATACATCCACTCCTCTATCTCCTTCTCAAGCCAGCGGACCTCCTCGACGGGGTCATAGCTCCCCGGCGGCACGGGGTTGCCTGCCGCATCGGTAGCTCCCGCCGCATCCACGACCAGTATTGTCGCGTCGGCCCTCCTTATCGCGTCAAGAAACTGGTTGCCCAGGCCCTTCCCCTCATGCGCCCCGGGTATCAGGCCGGGGATGTCGGCGAGCTTGACGGGGATGAACCTCCACCCCTCTAGGCAGAAGCCCTGCCGAGGCTCACACTTGGGGAGCCCGAGCTCGACGTGGACGCAGCGCTTCCGGACATAGGCTACGCCGACGCTGGGCTCCAGGGTGACGAAGGGCCGGTTACCTATCTCGACAACTGCCAGTGTCGCCGCAGCAAAGAACGTCGACTTGCCGACATTGGTCTTCCCAACCAAGCCAGCCATGTACTCCTTTGGCGGCAAGACCTACGCGACACCCCACACGGTATGTACATAGACCTTGCCGGCGCCGTCAAGGGAACCGCAGGAGGAGCCAGCCTGCTCCCTGCCGGGTCCAGAGCAGGCCCGAGGTTATTATAGCGGCGCCGGGAGGGCCTGCCACGCAGCGACAGATGAGCACCGCGTGGAGGCGCCCAGCCATGGCCACAGAGCGCACCTTCGTTATGATAAAGCCCGATGCCGTCAAGAGGGGCCTAGTCGGCGAGATAATAGCCAGGTTCGAGAGGAAAGGCTTCAAGATAAAGGCCTTGAAGATGAAGTGGCTCACGCGCGAAGAGGCCGAGAAGCTCTACGAGGTCCACAAGGGCAAGCCCTTCTTCGAGGAGCTCGTAGAGTTCATCACAAGCGGCCCCGTGGTGGCTATGATACTCGAAGGACCCAGCGCGGTAGAGGTAGTGCGCCTAATGATAGGTGCCACCGATGGCCGGAAGGCAGCACCCGGCACCATAAGAGGCGACTACGCGCTCGACATAGGCGCCAACGTTATCCATGCAAGTGACAGCAAGGAGTCCTACGAGCGCGAGCACAAAGTCTTCTTCACAGAGGACGAAATAGTGGGCGACTACTAGCAGCCAGCACCAAAAACACACCGCGCAGGGTTTTTGGCCGAAACCGGATCCTCTAGCCCCACAGGCCCGCGAAACTCCTCACAGACTCGTCCAGCCCCCATGAAGCTACGGAGGGGCGAGGTCTCGGCGTCAAGCTATTTCCGAGGCTCTGTGGTGACCGAGGAGGAGGCATGCCTAGTGTGGGCATAACTTTTCCGCAGCAGCGCTGTTGGCTTAAAGCCTCAGCCGGGGACTGCAGGTGAGGCAGTCCAGGGAAGAGGAACAATAAGGGAAGCTATGCTATGGCAAATAACGCTAGGAGGGAGAGCCGAGGCTAGTGCCTTAGCGGTGTATACTTCTTTGTCCACTTGAGTTTCCTGGGGTCACGCTTCATCTTCCATAGTTTGAAGCACTTGCTGCTGCAGAACCAGAGAACCGACCCATCGTTCCTGACGTACATGAGGCCGGTGCCGGGCTCTATCTCGCGGCCGCAGTAGGCGCACGTGTGGGTTATGGGCATCTCTTGCTTCACCCCTGCCTCTGCCGCGCGGTGGGGTGGGGCTATGTTTACCTTCTCCTGCCTAGGCGGCGTGCCTCGCGCTCGGTCTCGCGGAGTATCACTATGTCGCCCAGCCTGACGGGGCCCAGCACGTTCCTGGTTAGGACGCGGCCCTTGTCGCGGCCCTCGAGTACGCGGACACGCACCTGTATGACCTCGCCGTGTACACCGGTGCGGCCTATTATCTGGATAACCTCCGCCGGGAAGCCTATCTCCTCTATGATGTTGAAGTTCTCCTTACCGCGACACTTCACGGCGCCCAACCCCTTCCTCCAGTCGCTACCCTGGAGCCCGTAGGGGGAGCCACCCGGACACCGCCTATTAAGCAGAATGGCCCGGCCCCCTAGCGACGCCAAGGGGGGCTGGGTGCGATGCTTTCCGGCCACGGCTTTGTGGCCGAGAAGGCGGGCTGGGCTAAGGGGCTTGCTGAGGCACTGGCCGGGCTTCCGCCCAGGGCTGGCCTTGCGGCGCTGTACGGTTACGCGCTCTGCGGGAGCGAAGGCTGTGACCCTCTCATAGGCTACGCCGCGGCCGCAGTGGTCGAGGCCTACATGCTCGGGGAGCCCCTCGACACGCTGCTGGCGGCGTTGCCGAGGCACGCTAGGAGCCACGTCGAGAAGGCTCTCTCGGAAGCCGAGGACGCGCATGTGAGGAGTCCGGCAAGTATCTACGCTCAGGTAGCGCTTGACGCGGACGCGCTGTCAAGAATGGCTGCACTTGGGGTGGCTCATGGCAACAAGGTTAGACGGGGGCTGGGGGAGCTTCTCCAGGACCTAGCAGAGGCCATGTCATGGGCCGCCGCGAGCGACTATGTGCTCTACACGTCCACGGCCCGACGCTACGCCTCAAAGACGCTACGGCCCCACACGCTGGCGCTCGCAAAATGGGTGGCCGAGGAGCTGGCGCTGCTTGGCTACCAGGCGGTGCCCCGGACAGAGACGGGAAGCGGCGGCATAGTGTCTTATCTAGACCTCCGCCGCTGCCCCTGCGGCGTCGCTGTGAAGGAGGCCAGGGTCAAACCTCGCCCGGACTGCATAGAGTACATTCTGGGCTACGAGTGCTGCGGCGACAGGGTAGAGGTCGCTATCTGTACACCCGAGTCCACGAGGATAAAGTAACCCCGGCCCAGCCACGTCATGGGGGTCCAGGTAATGGGGAGACTCGGTAAGGTCCTCAAGGCGCTGCAAGCCCTTTTCTACATAACTGTGGCTGCCGGCATCGCCTTCTTCTTGGTCGATCTCTATCTCTCCCAGAGCGGCTGGTCCGTGAGCATCGCAGCGCCGCCACGCGTACAACCTCTCGGCACAAGCCTCGAGATAACCATCCCGCTGACAGTGTACAATCCGTCAAGCAGCAAGGTCGTAGCAAAACTGGTCTGGTACACGGTTAACATGGGCAGCGAGCCCATAGGCCAGGGCCTCATCCCCTACCTAGTGCTTGAGCCTGGCGACAACCGGGTGGACCTAACGCTCCGCGTCGATATAATCCACCTGCCTTGTGCCGCTGTCGAAGCACTCAGCAAGAGCAAAGAGATAGAGCTAAACGTGCAGGGGTACGCAGTATTCACAATAATGCTCTTCGGCAGGTTCGGATACCGGGACGTTACAATTCCTTTCAACACGACGGTGTACAAGATAGCTGTGAGTCTTGACCCGGCAACACGTGGGGCGCTTAAGGTGGCAGCACTCCTGTGCAGTGCTGGGGCCGGACATCTGCCGATACCGCTACCCTAAAATCCGATCCTAGAGAACAGGGGAGCTATGGACAGTCAATGCATGCCGACGTGGAAAAAGAGGGAAATGTCTCCCTGTGCTACATCTTCCCCTGCTCCGTGTACGGTGTCTCCCGAGAGGGGTTAGACTGCCTTAGCCTTGAGCTCGTTGACAGCCTTGACTATCTCGTCGACCAGGCTCTTGGCCTCACCGGGGTCTATGATGCAGGCACTGGCAGCTGCGACCTCTATGCCGGCTGCCTCGCCTAGCCTCTTCTTGCTGGGCACGTAGACGTAGGGTATCTTCTTCTCCTCGCAGAGGAGCGGCAGGTGGGCCACTATCTCGGGCGGGTCAACATCCTCGGCAATTAGGACCAGCTTCGCCAGGCCGCGCTCGACGCACTTGGTTGTCTCGTTGGTGCCCTTCTTTATCTTGCCGGTCTTCCTGGCTATCTCGAGCGCCTGGTAGGCCTTCTCGGCTAGCTCGGGGGGCACCTCAAACCGGACATAGAACGGCTTGCTCATGGCTCATCCTCCTCCCACGGAGGGTCGTCGCCCTCCACTTCTCACGACGAGGCCGAGGCCCCGACTAGGGGCCTAAAAGTGCAGCGCAGGAAAGCCTACTCCAGGGTACTGGGGCTAGCTGTGTGCGTAGATTGCGACAAGTTTCCTTGGCTCGCCCTTCTCGTCCGGCTCGAGAGCGTCTACGCGAGCAAAGCCTATTCGGACGAATTGGATTATCTCGCCGGTGGTCAGCTGCCTCGCCGCCGCCTCTACGAGGCCTCGCTCCCGGACTAGGTCTAGGCCTTCAGGCTTTACGAGCTCCACGGCCAGCGCGTCCCTGGCAGGGACCCACTGTATTATCGCCGCGCTATGCCTTCTCGCTTCTTCAAGCTCCCTGCTGTGGAACCTGGCCTTCACAAGATATGGGCCTGCCTCCACAACTTCTACGTTGAATGCCTCCATGAGCCTCACTATTGCGCCCGGCTTCACTGTTCTGCCTACGTCTCCGCCGTCGATGTAGAGCTCCGCGCGCGGCCCCTCGACGGTTATCCTTCTAGAGCCGAGCCTGCCGTTGGGGTGGTAGGGTATCTCGACCTCCAATCTACCCTTGGGCAGCCCGTCCACTATCATCTTGACGGGATTGAAGACAGCCATTATCCTCTTTGCCTTCTCGTCGACTATGCTGCGGTTTATGGCCGCCAGGTTCTTAAAGCTGATACTTGCATCGGTGTACTTGACGCCAACGCTGAGTATGACCTCCCTTATAGCCTCCGCCGTTATGCCGCGGCGGCGGAGCCCGGCTATCGTCGCGAAACGGGGGTCATCGAGGCCTTCACCGATGCCACGCTCTATGAGGCTCTTTAACAGCGACTTGCTCATTATGAAGTCTTCCAGCTTCAGCCTCCCGAAGTGCACCACGTGGGGATACTCCCAGCCGAAGTATTTGTAGAGAAACTGCTGCTTCACAGTGTTCTGCATATGCTCCTTTGCGCGGAGAATATGGGTGACGCCCATTAGGTGGTCGTCCACTGCGGCAGCGAAGTTGTAGGTAGGCCAGACTATGTACCTATCAGCAACCACAGGGTGAGGGTGCCGAACAGTATCTATTATCCTAAATGCGACCCAGTCGCGGACACTCGGGTCGGGATGCTTCGGGTCCGTCTTGACCCGAAGCACCGCCTCCCCTTCGCCATAGTCGCCGCGGAGCATGCGCTCCCAGAGCTCAAGGTTCTCCTCAATGCTGCGGAGCCTAGGAGGATATTCCTCGAGGCGGCCGCGATACCGGCGGAACTCCTCGCCAGGCCGGTCATCGACATAGGCACCTCCGGCCTCTATGAGCCTCTTGGCGAGCTCGTAGTAGGTCTCCATGCGGAGGCTCTGCACATACTCTCTATCCCAGCGGACACCCAGCCACTCCAGGTCCTGCCTAATTAGGAGGTAGGCCTCGGGTAGGGGCGTCTTTGTCCTGGGATCCGTGTCCTCGAAGCGGAGTATCATCCTCCCACGGTACATCTCCTTGTACATGTAGCTCAGTATCGCGGGCCTGGCGTTACCAAGGTGTATCACGAAGTCCGGGTTAGGGGCGAACCTCGTCACTACCTTGCCCTCCTCTGCGCCCGGCAGTGGCGGCAGCTGCCGCTCCTCCTCACCCCGCGGCTGCCTCCTCCTCTCAAGGACCCAGCTGTACCGCTCCCTTAGGAGGCGGCGCTGCTCCTCCAGGGAGAGCTTGTTGACCTCCTCGACTATCCTCTTAACCAGCGCCGCTACCTCCTTGGCACGCGGCCTTAGATCCGGCCGCTCCGCCATAATCTTGCCCATGACCGGGCCAACTGCCGCCCGACCCCCATGCTCTACAGCGTTTAGGAGCGCATAGGCCCATGCTAGCTCCTCGATGCCACCACTTATCTCACTGCTCGACCCGGACACGTTTGACCTCCTCCTCGGGGGCTATGAGCACGATGTTACGGTCGGGGCGACTGTAGGGTGACGAGTAGATATAGACGACTACCCCCTCTACGTGGCTGCGTATATGTCTAACCTCCCGCTTCCTGGTGGCAATGAAGCCCAGGGTGTCGTCAACTGCGACTCTGCTTCCCTCACATATCTCAAACGCAACACGTATGCCTTCAAGAGGCACGGGCTCGAGGTGTGCACCCTTCTCGACGAGAAGGCCTACACGATAGTCTGGAGGGAGAACCACGATAAAACTCCTTAGAGCCTTCTTGCCGACTATATCAACGATCTCGTCAAGCAGAGTCCCGTAGATAGCCTTGGCGAAACAACGCCCCCCGCCGGTGCAGCCTCCACGCCTAAGCCTAGCGACTCCATTGACGAGCTCCAGGTACTCGTCCCCCTCAAGCCCTTCAACATAGAGGCGGGGAACGTGGTAAGGGTTCTTGGCGCAAGGACTCTCGGCTGTGCTCACTGATAGGCACCCCGGTGCCGAAGACCGGCGGGGCCAAGTCTCCGCCACAGCCTATTAGGGCTGAGCCTCCCGGGGTCGCCGGGCTGCTCCCCGGGGGGAGGATTAGGGAAAATATGTACGAGCCGCATCAGCGCCGGCGGATTACTTTGTTCTCTTGACCGCGAATATGGCGAGCTCCTCGAGCATCTTGCGGTACCTGTTCTCGGGGAGAACGGTGAGTGCCGCGAGGGCTCGCTTCATGTACTCCTCTGCAAGCTTCTCAGCATACTCTACCGCGCCGCTCTTCTTGACAAGCTCTGCTGCCTCTCTTAGCTCGTCCATGCTGGCGTCTTTTCTACCCAGTATTGAGCGTAGCCGTTCACGCTCTTCCTCCTCGAGCTTCTCGAGCGCGTATATTATGGGGAGCGTCTTCTTGCCCTCACGTATGTCGTTGTAGACAGGCTTCCCAAGCTGCTCCTCCTCACCGATAATGCTGAGTACGTCATCTCTTATCTGGAATGCAATGCCGATGCTTCTACCGTACGTGGCCAGGCTGCCGAGAAGGCCTTCGTCCTCAGTCGATGCAAGCCCGCCCAGCACCGCCGAGGCCTCAAACAACGCGCCCGTCTTCTTGTATATCATCTTAAGGTAGTCCTCTACACCTATGTCCTCTTCCTCCTCAAACATCATGTCAAGCGCCTGGCCCTCGGCTACTATGGACGATGCGCGCGCTAGCTGCCTGGCAGCCTTCACGACCCGGGCAGGCGGCACCCCCTTATCTACAGCGTCCGATAGAACCTCGAATGCCTTCGAGAAGAGCAGGTCGCCCGCAGTTATAGCCATCGGCTCGCCCCAGAGCTTGTGCACGGTCGGCACACCGCGCCTCATCTCGTCACGGTCCATTATGTCGTCGTGGATGAGCGTGAAGTTGTGCACCAGCTCCACAGCAGCAGCGAAGGGTAGGGCCTTCTCGGCAGACTCTCCCAGCGCTTCAGCTACTGCTATCACCACTACCGGGCGAAGCCTCTTGCCGCCGGCACGTATCAGGTGGAGAGCAGCCTCGTAGAGCGCCTGAGGCTCGCCATGTACACGGGCATATATGTAGCCGTCGACGAGTCCGGCTACATGCGCTATGAACTTCTTCAGTTCCTCACTCAGCTCGGCCAAGGGCGACCAACCTCTCGCCACGCCAGCCCCCGTGCGGGGCGGCCAGCTACATGTTGCAGACATTGGCCGGATTGTATAGGCTTCTACCCGCCCGAAGATAGAGGCGGGTATCTACACCTCTCTGCTCCAGCGCCCCACGCAGCGGCTCGAGGAGGGTTAACGGCACATGGCGTAGCTCTGCAAGGCTCCGTGCGCCGACCAGGAACATCGCAGACCGGAGCTCCCGGATGATAACCTCGAGAAGGGTCTTCACGGCCGCTGCTCCCCCCTCGGCGTATGCCCTTATGGCCGGCAGTGCTAGCCCCACCATGTCTGCGCCGAGTGCCACCGCACGGGCCGCGTCAAGCCCCGTCCTGACGCCGCCACTGGCTATTATGCAGGCGTCGGGCGCAGCCCACCTGGCTTCAACTATTGCCTGGGCAGTAGGTATACCCCAGTCGCGGAACGTTTGCGCAGCC
>Ga0256838_1000997_pt1 | contig 14457 bp, 18 predicted proteins | sample 4571419metaG_FD_185978 | JGI IMG/M metagenome (GOLD analysis project Ga0256838, IMG submission 185978) | Hydrothermal vent microbial communities from Guaymas Basin, Mexico - 4571-419 | ecosystem: Environmental > Aquatic > Marine > Hydrothermal vents | place: Mexico: Guaymas Basin | collected...
GTTGCGCCCACTCCCAACTTTTGGCCGATATCGTGGATTAAACTCCTTATGTAGGTTCCTCCCGAAACGACCGTCCTAAGGGTGAAATAGGGAGGGTTGAACTCCAAAAGTTCTATTTCATAAATGGAAACCTCGACAGGTTTTAAGAAAACTTTTTTCCCTTGACGGGCCAATTTGTAAGCCCTTTTTCCTTTAATTTTTTTCGCACTAAAGGGCGGTGGGGTTTGCAAAATTTTACCTTTAAAGGTTTCCAAAACCTCCAATAACCTATCTTTGGAAATTTCGATATTTTCCCTCGGTGGGGTTAAGGGTTTTCCCGTAATATCGTAGGTGTCGGTTATTGTTCCCAATAAGCCCGTTGTAATATACTCTTTGGGTAGCTTTTGGTAATACTCGCTAAGGCGGGTGGCTTTGCCTATTAAGAAAACCAAAAGCCCTTCGGCAAAGGGGTCTAAGGTTCCCGTGTGTCCAATTCGGTTTAAAGAAAAATGTTTTTTAATAGTGTTCATCACTTCGGTGGAGGTGGGGCCGCGGGGTTTGTAGACAGGCAGAAGCCCAAATAGCTCTTTTTGTTTACCCATATAAAAAGGGTTTAAATTTTTACTCGCCCGGGATTACTATTACCGACTGAACACGCTGACTTACCGCCTCTACCTTAATTTCTTTGGTTTTTAAGTTGTAAACCAATTTATCGCCTTTAATAACCCCGTCTTTAGTTTTGGCCACCGCGTTGCCGATAAGGACAACCAAATTTTCTTTGGGGTATAAGAAAGCTTTATCTCCCGTTGCGCTGTTTTGGCCGTCTTTATAGATAACGTGACCTTCGGCTATTATTTCTTTGGGTTTGCGGTTTTGGTCAAACACTATGGTTAGCTTGTCGCAGGTTAGCAGTGCTTTGGGGCTTTTAACCACCACTTTGCCTATATAAATAACTTTGTTGCCTTCGCTTATAAAACGGTCGGCCGAAATGTTAATTTTTGCGGCAAAACTTATAGAGGAAACAATCAACCCCGCACAAAGAAGAAGTTTTTTCCACATGGAGGAAAATATTAAAATTTCTCCACCTGCCGGGCTAACTTTTTAATTTCTTCCATAATACGGTTGGCTATTTTTTTATAACCTTTGGGGGAATCTTCAGTTTCTTCAAACTCCAAAGGTTGGCCGAAGATTATTTTTACCTCCTCCTTGGGTATACGGAATTTTTTATTGTCCGAAGAGAGGATTAAGGTTGAGTTGTGAATATAGACGGGAACAACCTTAACGCGGGATTTTGCCACCAAATAACCAACCCCGGGTTTGGGTTTTAAAAAGCCCGTTTCGGGTGCCCTTCTACCTTCGGGAAATATGCAAACCTTGCAACCTTGCTTTAGTCGTTTTAAAGCCTCGTTTAAAGCCTCAAAATCTGCCTTGGAACGGTCTACGGGTATGGCATTCATATTTCTAAAAAACCAATTTTTGAACCGCCCTTGGAACAGTTCCTTTTTGGCTAAAAAAACCAACGGTTCGTTAACTACCGCATTTATTAGGGGTGGGTCGATATAACTTCTATGGTTGGGGGCTATTATTAAAGGCTCGGAGGTATTTAAAACCTCCACATTGTAAGCCTTTACCTTGAAAACCTTCCTAAAAAGGGGGGCTATAAAACCGAACCACAGAGGTTTTAAAACATATCTCCCAAAGGGGGGAAGAGGGCATTTAACACTAGCACCCTCCTTGTGCAAGGGGTTAACGAATGAATTTCCCATTCGGGAGTTAATTTAATAATAGCACCCACCGTTAGGTGGGGTTAACGCTGTTAATCAAACCAAAACCACGGGGCAGGGAGCTTCCTTAACCACCGTTTTGGAAACTCTTCCCCCCTCTTGGTTTAAACCTTTTCCCGTTCTACCTAAGACTACCAAATCGTAATCCTTTTCGTGGATGAGTTCGATAATGGCCTCCTCGGGGTCTCCGTTTAACAGTATTAACTTTTCGGTGGTTCCGAATAATTCCTTGAAAAGGTATCTAATTTCTTCTTCTTTGGAGGGGTCGGTATTTTCTTCTTCCACTATATGGACAAAATCGATTTCCAACCTATAGGGGGAATATGTTAATAACCTTTCAATAAACTCCTTTTGTTTAAAACTACTTTCGGAAAAGTCTACGGGAACCAGGATTTTTTTTATTTTTCGGAACTTTATATTGTCCTTAACCACCAAGAGGTTGGTAGGTAGATATTCCAACAACTCTTGGGAAAAACTTTTACCGAAAAGTTTCTTGTAAAAGTAAAACGCAAAAAGGTCTATGTGGAACTCTTCCACCAACTTTTGGAAAGTTTCTATCGACTTACCGTAAAGGATTTTTATCTCCATAGGAACCCTATAGCGGGTGTAATTGCTTAGAATTTCTGTAAGCTTTTGGAGAATAGATTTTTCCTCTTCCTCAACACGGTCGGTTTTAACTATTTCCTCCAAAGCGTGGACAAAAATAACCTTTCCCTTTAGCAGTTTGGCCATTTCAAAGGCGTAATCGAAGAGGGGATAGGGATTGTCTTCGGGGTCGTAGCCGACGGCGATTTTATAAATGTCCTCCTCGGGTTCGGAGTTAAAGGTTTCCCTTCGGAGTATTTCGGTGGGGCCATCGGAAGGCAGGGGTTTTTCTTCCTTGGAGTGGAGAGATTTTTCCTCCTTCTTAGGGAAGCGACGGCTTTTCTCTTTGGAGATTTTAGAGCCTTTACCCCTGAAATTTTTATCTTTAGACTCTTTGAATAATCGCAGTCGCACTAACGGGTTTAATTAAATTCGGTTGCGGGAAATTTTCAAGGGGGATAAGAAGCCGTGAGGATAGTTTTAATAAGCGATATTCACGCCAATTGGCCGGCGTTGGAGGCCGTTTGGCGAGAAATAAAAAAGATAGGCTACGACCAAATATGGTGTGCGGGCGATATAGTCGGTTATTACCCCTGGCCCAACGAGGTGGCCCAATGGGTTTTTGAATATGCCGACCGCGTGGTAATGGGAAACCACGACGCGATAGTTGCGGGGTTGATGGATGCCGATTATTTCAACGACGCCGCCCGTTATGCCATATTGTGGACTTTGGAAACCCTACGGGAGGATTTGAAAAAGAGAATAGCCCTTTTACCCCTACGGTTGGATTTGGGAAATAGCTACTTGGTTCACGATACGCCTTTAAATCCGCTCTCTATGGAATACATAACCGACACTTATTCGGCGGCCCAAACGCTGGAGTTGGTGGACAAACCCTACACTGTCTACGGCCATACCCACCAACCGGTGGTTTTTGCTTACAACGGAAACCAAATAAGGGAGTTTAGGAATTTTCAAAATTTCCCCCTAAAGGAGGGTTGGAAATTTTTAATAAACCCCGGGAGTGTGGGCCAACCCCGCGACGGTATTCCCTTGGCCTCCTTTGCAATATGGGACACCGATACCAACCGATTAACCTTAAAAAGGGTCGATTTCGACAAGAAGAAGGTTTTGGAAGAAATTAGAAAGGTAGGTCTACCCGAAATTTTTGCACTAAGGCTATTTGAAGGTTGGTAGAAATTTGGGTCAACATTAAATAGACTGGCATGCTGGTTATAGTAAAAATAGGCTCCAATCTGCTCCAAACAGCCGAAGGCGATATAGACCTTTCCTTCATCTCCTCTTTGGCCCAGCAGATAAAGAAACTTAAAAAGAAGGGTTATAAATTTGTTTTGGTTTCTTCGGGGGCGGTTTTGGCGGGCATTAAGAAGCTAAATTTGGGAAGGAAACCTAAAACCTTGGTGGAAAAGCAGGCCTTGGCCTCCATAGGGCAGGCCTACCTTATGCACCTTTACGATACCGTTTTTGCCAACTACAACCTAAAGGTTAGTCAAGTATTGTTAAATACCGATGTTTTTAAAAACCGCCAACGCTACGAAAATGCCCGCAACACTTTTAGGCAACTTTTGGCTTGGGACATTATCCCCATAGTGAACGAAAACGATACCATAGCGGTGGAGGAGCTAATTTTCGGCGACAACGACTTTCTGGCCGCCTACCTTTCCATAATGCTCAACCCCAAGTTTGTAATAGTAATGTCCACGGCGGGGGGAATATATACGGGCGACCCAAAGGATGAAAATTCCACCCTCATAAGGGAGGTTAACTCTCCCGAAGAGGTTTTGAAATTTGTAAAAACCACCACCAGCGAATACGGTTCGGGAGGAATGAAATCCAAACTTGAGGCGGCAAAAATAGTTCACTCCCTCGGTATACCGTTGGCGATAGTAGGAAAAAATACCCCCCTCGAGGAGGTTTTAGAAGGAAAACCCTTCGAAGGAACCTTAATAAAACCTTCTTCCAAACCGGTTAGGGGAAAGAAAAAACTAATAGCCTTTATAGAACAACCCAAGGGAGTCCTTTATGTGGACGAGGGAGCAAAAAAAGCCCTATTGGAGGGCAAAAGCCTTTTGGCGGTGGGTATTACCAAATTTGAAGGCTCCTTCGAAAGGGGCGACACCGTTAGCCTTTCCGACCCCGAGGGAAACATTTTTGCCAAGGGAAAGGTTAATTTTTCCTCCAAAGAGTTGAAAAAAATAATCGGTAAACCTACAAGGGAAATAGAAAAGTTATTCCCCAATCGACCTTCGGAGGTTATCCACAAGGACAATCTCCTATTGCTGGAAAATTAATGCTATTGTTAAGCGTTAACCCCACGCGTAGCGTGGGTGCTATTGTTTTTTTAGGTTTAACTTTTCCTTTGCCTTCACAAGTTGGGTAATAACTTCATTAACAGGTGTAGGAATTCCCACCTCTCTACCCAATCTAACTATGGCACCGTTGAGGGCCTCTATTTCTGTAGGTTTGCCCGCCTTTATATCTTGGAGCATGGAAGGATAATGCTCCGCCGTAGGCGGGATTAGTTTTTCATAGAAATGTTTTTTGTATTCTTCGGCGTTTTTATAGAAAAGCTTTATGCCTTTAGCTTGGGCAACCGCGAAAATTTCTTCGATAATCCTATCCATAAGTTGGCGGGTTTCTTCCAACTTGGCGAGGGTTCCATAGTTAACTTCCAGAAGGGCACCCAACGGGTTTAGAGCGCTGTTATAAAGAATTTTGTCCCAAAGGTATTGGTAAACGGTGGGTTCATAACGGGTTGGTATTCCCGCCTCCCTCAGGGTTTGGGCCAACTTTTTAAGAACTTCCTCTTTTATAGCCCCGTCGGGGTTTCCTATAACCACATCGTCGGCAATAACGGTAACTTTTACAAGGCCCGGTTCAAGGATTTGGGCCCCAAAGATAACCCTCGAAAGGATTACCTTTTCCTTTCCAAACACCGAGGTGGCTTTCTCATAATTTCCATAACCGTTTTGGGCAAGAAGGAGATATTTAAAGTTAACCTTCTTTAGGTCTTCCAAAGCCCTTTCGGTGTCGTAACTTTTTACGGTCAGTATTACCAAATCAAAATCCTTAACGGGGAGCTCTTCTATTTTTTCGTAAACCTCTTTTAGGTCTATATGGTGGTTTCCCCAAATGCCGGAAATTTTTAGACCTTTTTCCCTTATAGGTTGAACAAATTTTTTCCTTCCAATGGCGTAAACTTCATGACCCGCCTTTTTTAGGAAACCTGCAAAAACCTTTCCCAACGCACCCAGGCCGTAGACCAATATCCGCATTTTAATGTTTTAAACTTATCCCCGATGGAGTTCGAAAGCGATTATAAAAACCTAAAAAAGGTGGAAGACAAAAACACCGAATGTTTTAAATGCGGCTCAAAGGTTTTGTAAAAAATGCTGGTAGGAGCGTCTACCACCTTTTTACCCTTTTTTGGGTTCCTATAAATGCGATTTTTTACCTACTGATGGGAACGGTAGAAAAGTTGACCGAAAAACTAACCCAAATGGGTATGGAGGAAGAGATACCTTTCGATGAATAGATTTTAAATTTTTCCTTATGACGTTAAAGCTTTTTAATACCCTAAGCGGGACTTTGGAGGATTTTGTTCCTTCCAACCCGCCCAAGGTAAAGATTTATACCTGCGGCGTTACCGTTTACGACGATAGCCACGTCGGCCACGGTAGAAGTCTAATAGTTTTCGACACCTTCCGCCGCTATTTGGAGCATTTAGGTTACAAAGTTAAATTTGTTAGAAACTTCACCGACGTAGACGACAAAATAATCAACCGTGCTAAACAGGAGTGCAAGCACTTTATGGAAATTGCCGACCGCTATATAGCCCGCTATTACGAGGATATGGAGGCTATCGGCGTAAAGCCCGCCGACGTGGAACCGAGGGTAACCGACCATATTCCCGAAATAATCGACATAATCCAAAAATTGATAGATAAAGGTTATGCCTACGTAGCCCCCAACGGGGACGTTTATTTCTCCGTAGAAAAATTTAAAGACTATGGAAAACTGTCCAAACGAAACCCCGAGGAACTCATAGCGGGTGCCCGTGTTGAGCCCGGCGAAGGAAAACGCAACCCCTTAGACTTTGCTTTATGGAAACGCTCCAAGGCAGGCGAGCCCGCATGGGAGAGCCCTTGGGGTGAAGGTCGCCCCGGTTGGCACACCGAATGTGTAGCCTTTGTATTTAAACACTTGGGGGAAACTATAGATATCCACGGCGGCGGGTTGGATTTGATATTTCCCCACCACGAGAATGAAATAGCCCAAGCCGAAGCTCTCACAGGAAAACCCTTTGCCCGCTACTGGATGCACAACGGGCTGGTTATAGTTAACGGTCAAAAAATGTCCAAATCCTTGGGCAACTTTGTAACCCTAAAGGAAATCTACACCAAATACCACCCCGACGTTTTGAGGCTTTTGGTTCTTAGCGTTCACTACCGTAGTCCGTTGGATTTCTCTTGGGAAAAAATGGAAAACACCAAAAAGGTTTACGAGCGTATTAGGCAAGCGGTTGAAGACCTAAAGCTTTTAAAAGAACTTCCAACCTTTGAAGAAGACTTGGGTGGGTTGCACCCCTTGTATTCGGTAATCAAAGAAACGGAGGAAAAATTCTTTAAAGCCCTTTCGGAGGATTTCAAAACCCAGGAGGCTCTTGCCGCCACTATGGAACTGATTTCCGAAATGAACAAAATCCGAAACGAAGCCTTTAAAAATAAAAAAATCTCCCGCCAATCCTTGGAAGCCTACGAGGCGGCGGTCAACTCTATAAAAAACACTTTGAGAAACATTTTCGGTCTGTTGGAAGATGTCTTGCCCCGTTGCCCCGTTGCCCAAGTGGTAAAACGCGAATTGGAACCCGCATCGGCGGTGTTGGATGAAGATTTAATAAACCTCTTAATAGAAGTTAGACAGATGGCCAGGCAGAAAAAAGCCTTCGATATAGCCGACAAAATCCGCGATAGCCTTAAGGAGAAGGGTATTGTTTTGGAAGATACTCCCTTCGGGACTAAATGGAAAAAAGCCTAAAAGGGGTAAAAACAATACCTTCCCCTTTTTAAGGTTTTCTAACTTTTTCCCACCAAGGTTTTTATTCTTTCTATAACCTCTTGATGGTTTAGTAAAGTTCTAAAGCCGTCGCCGGCAAAGTGAGTTTCTACCGCATTAAGCTCCTTTAGAACCTGTTTTTTTGTTGGCAAATAGGGGAGTTTTAATGCTTTTCCCAAGGCCGACAAGGTATAAAAACCCACCGAAGGAACTTTGCTTTCTTTTTCTATCACCTTTAGGAGTTTTTCCGTTTCTGGTTGAACCTCCACATTGGGGAGTTCTTCAACCATTTGATTAACATAGTCGGTCTTCCATAAATTTCCTATCCATAGGGGGCCGGCCCAATCCAATTTATGCCCGCAAACGGGACAGGTTAAATCTATCTCCCTTAGGTCGGTTATCGGTAGAGTGTTCCTATAAAGGCACTTATGGCAATAGAGTAAATACCCTATGTTGTTCTTTAAAATTTCGTCCACCCTTCGGGCTCCTCGGTAACGTTTTATAAAGACCCTAAAGTGGTGAAGGTAAGAATAACTGAAAACAACCTCTATAGGGATATCGTATTGGAAGAAAAATTCCGCAATCTTTTTTATCAAAATTCTCAATCCCACTTCGTGGTAAAATTCATTTTCAATAGGCTTGGCAAAGTAGCGACGTAAGCAAGTTCTCGGGTAGGTGGCACTTAAAGGGGCGGTATCGGTTGCGGTAATGCCCGCTATACCGCGGTGGGCTAAACTTTTGGCCGTTGCGTCTAAAAAATCCACGGGAGTGCCGAAGGGGTCTATATCTATGTAATCGTAATATTTGGTTTTTAAAAGGAATACATTGGCATCCTCGTTAAAAATTTCCACCTTGGAAAGGTCTATGTTGTTAAGTTCTAAATTTTTGCGGGCGTAATTTAAAGCCTCCAAAGAGAGGTCATTTATATAAACCTTTTCCACATTGGGGACTTCTTTTAAAATCCTTATGCTCCTAATGGCGGAAGCGGCCAAAGGTTCGGCCACCTTAATAGGTCGGTCTTTTTCTTTTACAAAAACCCTCAAAAGGAGAACTGTCAAATCCCTATTAACCGCCATTGCGGGGTTATAGAAAACTTCGTTTTTTTCCGTTATATGTTGAATTACCTTTTTGGGAACTTCTATTATTGCCGAGCCTTCTTTAAGTTGGATTAAGTCCATAGTTTCTATAAACTACATTCAACGGAAGAATGGAAATTTTTAGTTCTATAGGGATAGAAAACTTCAACCCAGCTGCGGACTTTTAGCTTTTTAGTTTGGAACTTCGGAAGTTTAGAATTAAATAAACCAAAAAGGGAATTTGAAAAGGTTAAATACTAGGGGAGAAATTTTTAAGCCTGTCCTTGAAGTTGTTTTTCTCTAATTATGGTCAAAATACGGGCGATATTTCTTCTGGTTGTTCTAATGGCCATGGGGTTTTCTAAACCACCCTCTATTTGCAGTTTCATTCTTAACTTCATTAAAAGGAGTTTTTGGTCTTTTAGTTTCTTTTCTAGGTCTTTTATAGAAAGTTTTCTCAACTCTTTAGGATCCAACTTTTGGATTTTCATCGGTTAAACCTCCCCAAGGGGATTATTTTTTGCCTTCCTTTTCTAGGACTTCGGGGGATACTACCAAACGGGTTTTAACCGGCAATTTAGAGTCGGCCAATCTCCAAGCCTCTTGGGCCACTTCCAAAGGAACTCCCGAGAATTCGAACAAAATACGACCGGGTTTTATTCTTGCCACCCAGTATTCGGGGTCTCCTTTACCACCACCCATACGAACTTCGTTAGGTTTTTTGGTGTAGGGAATATCGGGAAATACCCTTATCCAAATTTTTGCTCCTTTTTTTAGGGCCCTAACTAAGGTAACCCTTACCGCCTCTATCTGTCTTTGGGTCATATAGAAGCGGTCTAGAGCCTGTATTCCGTATTCTCCAAAAGCTAATTTGTTTCCTCTCGAAGCGAAACCTTTATGCCAACCCCTTCTTTGTTTTCTCCATTTAACTCTTCTTGGTTGTAAAAACATCTCTTTACCTCCAAAGGGTTAAAAGTTTATAAGACCAAAGGGGGAAGAAAAATTATTGAATGCTTTTGAGGAGGTCTTCTTCGATTTTCTTAATAACTTCCTCTTTTCCACCCTTGAGAATATCACCTTTATAAATCCAAACTTTTACACCTAAAACACCCCATTTAGTGTAAGCCCTGGCATATCCGTAATCGATGTCGGCCCTTAGGGTTTGTAGGGGCATTCTTCCCCTAAGAATCCATTCTTTTCTGGCCAGCTCTGCACCGCCGATTCTTCCTTTAACCTGAACTTTTACCCCTTTTGCACCTGCTTTCATTGCCAAGTCAATAGCCCTTTTCATTGCCCTTCTGTGGGATACCCTTTTTTCCAATTGGGATGCAATCTGTTCTGCTACAAATTGGGCGTCCAATTCGGGGGTTTTGATTTCTTCTACGGAAACTATAACGTCTTTACCGCGGGTTAGTTCCATCAATTTCTTTCTTAGTCTTTCTACCTCTTTTCCTCCCCTTCCGATTATTATTCCGGGCCTTACTGCGGGAATTCTAACTTTTACTTTGGTTCCTGCCCTTTCGACTATAACCCTGGAAACACCCGCAGCTTTGTATTTTTCTTTTATGTAGTTTTTTATTCTGATATCTTCGTGAACTAAGTTTGGATAATCGAATTTATTTGCATACCACTTAGAAAACCAATCTTTGGTATAACCCAATCTAAAACCTATAGGATGTGTCTTCTGACCCATTATTCAGCCTCCTGCTCTTCTCTTTCTTCCAAAATTATGGTTATGTGGCTAAGTCTTTTTCTTAGAGGTGTTGCCCTTCCGTAGGCTCTGGGCATCCATTTTTTGAAGATAGGCCCTCTATCGGCGAAGGCGTTCTTAATATATAGCTTTTCTAAATCCAATCCTTTTTGTTCGGCGTTTGCCATTGCGCTTTTTAATAGTTTTTCTACTATTCTGGCCGCCCTTTTGTTAGTGAACTTCAATTGGTATAGTGCATCGGCGGCCCTCATTCCTTTAATCATTTTTAGAACTTGTCTTGCTTTAGTATCGCTTATATGGGCGTATCTTAAAATTGCCCTTGCTTCTTTTTCTCCCAAACCGCCTATATTTCTAGGTCTTTTAGCCATTTCTGCCTACCTCTCTACTTATTTTTTCTTGACCACTTTGGCAGATTTATCGGGGTGTCCTCTGAAAGTTCTTGTAGGAGCAAACTCTCCCAGTTTGTGGCCTACCATTTCCTGGGTTATGTATACAGGAACAAAAGTCTTTCCATTGTGAACTGCTATAGTGTGCCCTACAAATTCGGGGTAGATAGTGCTGTCGCGGGAATAGGTTTTTATAACTTTCCTATCTCCGGTTTCCTTTTGGTGGAGGATTCTTAACATTAGTTTGGGGTCGCAGTAGGCCTTTCCTTTTAATAGGTTTCTGAGCTCTTCCCTAACCTTGAAATATCTTTCACGGGCTTTTTCGAAGTGTTCTATTTTTTGAATTAAAATGTCGGCTTTATTTTTTTCTTCGCCTTCTAAATTGCCCCTTTGCTCCAATAGGTTGTTTTTATATTGGCTCAATACTTTAGGAGCATGAACAGCTTCATATCTTAACTCTTTAGGAAGCAGGTCTATAGCCCTTTTTAGTTTTTTATGGGCCTCCGCCAATTTTCTTTGGAGCCTTAATAGTTTTTGAAAAACTTCCTTAGCCTGCTGGGGGTTATCTCCATATAGGTATTTATGCCTTTTTGCCCAAGCACCTTTAAAACCCATATTTTGCCTCCTTTTATTTAAAAACCTAAGAAAGGGGAAGGGCTTATCTCAATGTAGTTCCGTCGCGACGGGTAACAATAAAGCGGTCGCTATATTTTCTTCCTCTTCTAGTTTTATATCCTTTGGTTTTCCAACCCCAGGGGGACTCGGGATGTTTACCTCTGGTTCTACCCTCACCACCACCGTGGGGGTGGTCAACGGGGTTCATTGCGGTACCCCTGGTAATAGGTCGCCAGCCCAACCATCTGGCCCTTCCGGCTTTACCGAGTTTTACCAGTTCGTGTTCGGCGAGTCCGACCCTTCCGATGGTAGCCATGCATTTTAGGTTTACTAAGCGAACCTCGCCGGAAGGAAGCCTAATTTGTGCGTATTTATCGTCTTTACCCATTACTTGGGCTGCCAAGCCGGCGGCCCTTACCAGTTGGCCACCTTTACCGGGAGTTAACTCTATGTTATGGATGAAAGTTCCTACAGGTATATACTTCAAAGGCATAGCGTTGCCGGGTTTTATTTCGGGAATTTCGGCTCCTTTTTCGGCATCTTCCCATGTTACGGACATTACAGTATCGCCGAGTTCCAAGCCTTCAGGCCAAATTATGTATCTCTTTTCCCCGTCGGCGTAGTGCAGAAGGCAAATTCTGGCACTGCGGTTAGGGTCGTATTCTATGGATACGACTTTGGCAGGAATACCCGATTTATCTCTTTTGAAATCAATAATTCTGTATAGTCTTTTGTGGCCGCCGCCTCTTCCGCGGGTTGTTATTTTTCCTTGCTGGGTGGAACGGCCTTTTGCCCTTTTATGCCAAACAACTAAACTCCATTCGGGCTCAACTTCGTTCTTTTTGACTACTTCCCACTTTTTACCTTTCTTTACGAGTTTTTTTATTTCTTCAAAGTCGTATAATACTGCGTGACGTTGCCCGTTGGTTACCGGTTTAAGTTTTCTTACACCCATTTTTTCACCTCAAACGGAACTATTTTAGAGTTAAAGCTCTATATTGGTCAAATCGAGTTTCTGTCCCTTTTCAAGGGTTATGATTGCTTTCTTCCATTGGCGGGTTTTTCCGTATAGTCTTCCTTTTTTGGTTAATACTCTTTTCCTCTTCGGTTTAACTATCATAGTGTTTACCTTTTTGACCTTTACGCCGAAAACCTTTTCAACTGCTTTCTTTATTTCGGGTTTTGTTGCGTTTATGTGAACTTCAAAGACCAGCTTTCCGTAATCTTCGTTCAGTCTAACCGCCTTTTCGGTCAAAATAGGTCTAATTAAAATATCGGCGGGGTGTTTACCGCCGACAAAACCCACCTCTTTTTTCTCACTCATTTTGCCAACCTCTCTTCTATTTTTTGGAGAGCGTTTTTAGTGATAACCACTTTGTTAGCCCAAAGAATGTCGTAAACGTTTAGACCTTCGGCAGGGATAACGACTACTTTAGGGAGGTTTCTAAAGGATTTTTGAACATTTACGTCTTTGTCGGCTATAACCAGAAGCACTTTATCGTTTTCTATTCCCAAAGATTTGAGGAACTCAACAGCCTGTTTGGTTTTTGGCTGCTCGAAGGTGAAATCTTCAACTACTATAATGTTGCCCTCTTTAGCCCTGTCGGAAAGGGCCATTTTTAGGGCTTTTCTTCTTACCTTCTTGTTTATGTTATAGCTGTAATCCCTGGGTTTGGGCCCGTGGGCTACACCTCCACCAACAAAGATGGGGGCTCCCCTATCACCGTGACGGGCGTTACCTGTTCCCTTTTGGGGAAGAATTTTTCTTCCCGAATAAGCTACTTCTCCGCGGGTTTTTGTGCTGTGGGTTCCCGCCCTTCTTTTTGCCAATTGCCATTTAACTACTTCCCACAGCACGTGCTTTTTTATAGGAACGTTAAAGATTGCTTCGTTTAGTTGAACGTCTACTTTTTTGGCTTCCATTTTTATCCTCCTCTTTTAGAGGGTTGTGCTGTTTCCCTCTAAGGGTTATCCTTCTTTAGCTTCCTCTTGTTGTTGATTTTGCTCTTCTACCTTTAATAGGTTTTCAACAATGTGTTTTTCCCTTTGAAGTTTTAGTTGTTTCTTCCTTCTATTGGCTATGGTGGAGTGATATACGTATACGGTTCCTTTGTTCCAACCGGGAACGGAGCCTTTTACGAGAATTACGTTTTCTTCGGGGATTACATCAACAACCAAAAGACCTTGAACGGTTACCGGCTCATTTCCCCAGTGTCCCGCCATACGTTTTCCTTTCCATACTCTACCCGGGTCGGTTCTTTGTCCTATAGCACCGACAGCCCTGTGGTATCTGTGTCCGTGGGAGTCGGGGAATCCTCCGAAATCCCAGCGTTTCATAACGCCGGTGAAACCTCTTCCTTTGGAGGTTCCTCTTATATCAACCACATCGCCGGGTTTAAACACGTCGGCCACATTTAATTCTTGGCCGGGTTGATAGTCTTGAGGGTTATCCACTTTGAATTCTTTGAATTTTCTTAGGGGAACGTTTATGCCTGCTTTATCTAACTCTCCTTTTATAGGTTTTGTTACTTTTTTCCACTTAGGTTCGCCTTTTTTATTTAAAATGGGTTCGGCTCCAACCTTTACCGCGTTGTAGCCGTCCCTCTCTTCGGTTTTTACTTGAACTACATAGTTGGGTTCGAATTTAATAACGGTAACGGGCACCGCGGTGCCGTCTTTTAAAAAGACCCTGGTCATTCCGACTTTTTTACCTATTAAACCCATTGGCATGGTTTCCTACCTCTCTTAATTTTTTGGGAAATTATTGGGTTTTGATTTCAACGTCAACACCGGCGGGGAGTTGAACACTCATTAGAGCTTCTATGGTTTGGGGGGTGTACCTGACAATATCTATTAGTCTTTTGTGTTCCCTTATTTCGAAGTGTTCTTTGGATTGGTCGAATTTGTGGGGAGACCTTATTACGGCCCATACTCTTCTTCTGGTAGGTAGAGGTATTGGGCCTTTTACAACGCCTCCTGTTCTTTTAACTGCTTCTATTATTTTCTTTACGCTTTCGTCCAAAGCTTTATGGTCATAGGAGCGTAGTTTTATTCTTATCCTTTCTTCCATGGCTTCTTACCTCGCTTTGTGTTTTTGAAGGGAAAAGGATTAAAGGAGGAAAAAAAATTATTCGATGATTTTGGTGATAACGCCCGCACCTACTGTTCTTCCACCTTCACGAATTGCAAATCTTAGTCCTTCTTCCAATGCCACGGGGGCCATTAGTTCCACTTCCAACTCTACG
>Ga0256838_1000998_pt1 | contig 14455 bp, 12 predicted proteins | sample 4571419metaG_FD_185978 | JGI IMG/M metagenome (GOLD analysis project Ga0256838, IMG submission 185978) | Hydrothermal vent microbial communities from Guaymas Basin, Mexico - 4571-419 | ecosystem: Environmental > Aquatic > Marine > Hydrothermal vents | place: Mexico: Guaymas Basin | collected...
TTATTTCTTTTAAAAAAGTAGATTTAAACACTACTTGGTATTATCAACTTACCGGCGATTTAAAAATAGTTCCGGCAAAACTTTATGATATAGACCTTTTTGAAACTTCAAAGGAAAAAATAGAAAACTTAAAAAAACAAGGAAAAATAGTTATTTGTTATTTTTCTGCTGGAACTTATGAAAATTGGAGAGAAGATGCTTATAAATTTAACAAAGAAGATATTGGAAATCCATTACCAGACTGGGAAGGAGAGTATTACTTAAATATCAACAGCGAAAATGTAAGAAAGATAATGCTTGATAGGCTAGACCTTGCCAAAGAAAAAGGTTGCGATGGAGTAGAACCGGATAATGTCAATATTTATCTTTTTAATACTGGATTTAATATAACATACCAAAACCAATTTAACTACAACCGCTTTTTGACAATTGAAGCTAAAAAAAGAGGCCTTTTAGTAGGACTAAAAAATGATATTTATCAAATTAAAGATTTGGTAGATTATTTCGATTTTGAAGTAAACGAAGAGTGTCACCAGTATAATGAATGTGATTATCTTATGCCTTTTATAAAAGAAGGAAAGCCTGTTTTTAATGTGGAATATAGCAAAATTTATATTGAAAATAAAACTGCTTTTAACAAGCTTTGTCAAGATGCTTTAAAAAGAAATTTTCAAACTATAGTTCTTTCAAAAGATTTGGATGGTTCAATTATAAAAGCTTGCGGTTATTGAAATAAAATGAAAATATTTTTTATTAAAAAAAAGAGATTATTTAAGGCTAATTAGTATAATCTGATCAGTGATTAAATCCATCTCCCACTTTAGTTTTATTCAATTTACTAATTTTGAGGTAGAAGCAATTCCAGTACCAACTAAATTACCGTTTTTAGAAATTTTTTATACCTTATTTGTCATACAAATTATAAGGCCAATCAGGAGACAATCCAAATAATTTCCAAGGTTGCTGCCCTTGTATTTCTTTTAAAATGTTATTTTCCATATCAAGAATATATTGAAACAACTTCCACAGCTTATATAGAAAAGGTTTCTTTGCCCATGGATTATGCCATAAAATAGGAGTGAATTTACTAATGTCCCAAGGATGCAAATCTTCTGCAATAAGAACATCACTTACTCTTTTATTTTTTGGCCCTTCTAATTCATACCACAAACCATCTAATTCACGTTTAAATTTTTCACCGACCTATGTATGGTAAATCAAGTTCACCATATTTTGAAATTTTTTTCTTAATTGTTTCTCTAGTACGTTCGCTTAACCTATTATCAAAAAAAATTTTCCATTATCAATTTTAGAATTTCTCTGTTACATTCTCTTTTTGCATTGGATTTTTTAGGAATGGAAAAAAAGTTATTTTCCAACCACTTTTTTCGTCTTTAAACTTCCATTCGGGTAAACCTTCTTTTTCGTAAACTCAGATAATTTTTTCATAATTTGCACTATTTAATTTATTATTAAGATACTTACATATCTTACGAACTGGTGGTGAAGAAGAAGAACTTTTTATGTTTTTGATACCCAAAAAGAAATTAGGATGAAACACCTTTTTATTTATTTCATCAGAAAGGAAGTTTTTATGTCTTTGTTCGGTAGAAACAATACCGGAAAAAAACTTTAGCTTCCAAATAAAAAGCATATTTACCTTTTTTCCTAACCTTAAAATCGGGATGTGTTTCTTTTCCATCCATTCTTGGGTGAATCTCAACTTCGAATCTAGAACACAAGAGCAAATTGTATATATAAAGCTCCCAAAAAGTAGAGTATAAATCTTCTTCCTTAGAACGAAACTGTTTGTATAGTTCTATCCTATGCTTAGTAGGGTACTTTTAAAACCAATAATCAAGTAGCTTCCTAACCCCGTAAATTTCTAAATGTGCTGAATGGTTCAAATAGTCATAAGTTGATTCTATATAAAGTTTATGTTCTGTGTAATCTTTATTAGAATCATCAAATAAACTTTCTATGTTAGACACCTTACTCTCTAATGAGTTTTTTTTAATCAAATCTTGATAAAATTTTCTATTATACGTTCTAAAAAAATTTGTGAATTTTCTTTTCCAAATCAAATATTTCCGTACCCCGGAGAACAAATTTATCAAAAATTTAGATTTTATTTAGATTTGAAAGCTTATAAAAAATATCTAAGTGATAATCTTTTTCAAATAAAGAGCTTAATTCATCCTTAAATTTTTTGGTATGAAAAGGGCCATGTTTTAAATGTAAAAGTTCGTGAGCAATTATGTAAGATAATTCCTCTTTAGATAGCTTATCTAATACAACGGAATTTAAATATATTATTCTTTTTGCTAAGGATATAGAGGCAATTTTCTTCTTTGAAGGTTTTAATTTTATTTTTATTGATTCTTTTATTCCCACCTTAAATTTTATATTTTCCAAAATATTATAAATTTCTTTAATGTCTTTCACTTTCTATCTCCCTTTTATACATCATTAAAATTTCTTCAATAATATAATCTAATAGTTTCCCAAGTTTCTCTTCATTTTTTTCAACTGATAAGATAAGTCCTTCTTTAACTTTTGTTTTAACCTCCTCGGTAGGTTTTTTTTCTAAAAATTCTTTTATAGTGGCTTTTAATTCCGGAGTAAGATTAATTCTAATACCCTCATAATTTAAGAAAAATTCTAAATTTTTCAATACAATACTTTCAATAGATAAAGATTTTTTAATTTTTTCATAATTTTTTATATCTTCAATAGATTTATTAAGAGTTTCAATAATTTTTTGTATATCTACCTTTCTATTTAAATATTTATTTCTTAGCTCATTTAATCTTTTATAAATCACTCTATAGATAAAATCTTTTTTATCTTCCAAATAACTTAAAGTTGGTATCAAATAATCCGCAATTATTATATAGTCTTTACCAAGTTGCCTAAGTTTTTCTATAGTATCAATAGAAAATTTTAAATCTGCTATCTCTTTTATTTCCTCAAATTCCCAGTACTTTGAAAGCTCTTTTTTGAGTTCCTTTGGAATTTTTACTCTTGGTTTTACCTTTTTTGTTATTGCCGCAGATAAAATTTTTAAATCTTGGTAAATTTCATAATATTTTACTTTTTCTGGATAAGCTCCAATAGCTTCATAAATTTTTACAGCCTCTTTAAGCAAAGGATATAACTCTGCTATACCCTCTTTAGAAGTAATAATTTTGTCAATAATATCTTTAAAAATTTCTTTGTTTCCTTCTTTTAATATTTTTAAAAATTCACTCCAATTTACATTTGTAACTTCTTTAAAAAGTTCTTCTATTTCCTTTAATTTTTCAAGAAAATCTTCCCAAAGTTCAGATATATTTCTAAACAGATTTTCAAGAATATCCTTATTTATTTTCTCATCTTGATATAAATTATATTCCTCTATAGCTTTTTTATAATTTTCAATTAGAACTCCACATAAGTCTACTATTAACCCATATTTTTTTAATGGATAGGTTCTATTAGCTCTTGCAGAAGCTTGCAAGAGAGTAACATCTTTCATAAGTTGAGCTATATACATTACTTTTAGAATAGGGGCATCAAATCCTGTAAGTAGTTTTTTATTAACTATAAGAATTTTTGGATTCTTATTCGGAAGTTTAAAATCTTCTATCCATTTTTTTTGAAGTTCTTCGATACTTTTTCCATATGTAATTTCTATTTGTTTTCTATATTCCCGTATGATATCTTCATCATTATGACTATAAGTTATTATTACTTGTGACCACTCAGGGGTATAATCTTTTACAAATTTTGGCATAAAATCATCAAGATACTTTTTAAATTTTATAGCACTTTCCCTATTTTGAGCAACAACCATAGCTTTGAAATTGAAATTTTCAGTATCATCTTTAATATTTTTAGCAATATATTCGCTTGCTTTTTTTATAAAATCCTCAGCTTTTAATAAATCACTAAAAGGTAATTTTTCTTTCACCTGAGATTCTGGAACCTCTATAGTTTCCTCCTCTTCATCTAATTGTCTATTAACAAAATAACTTAATACTAAATTTTTAATTTCTTCCTCAGTTAACTTTAAACTTACACCTTCAGATATAGCAACTCTCCATGCTAAAGGAAGAGTAAAACCATCTTTTATAGATTGTTCTATAAAATATTTATCTAGATAAAACTCATTTTCTTGAGGATAAGCATATTCTTGAAAAGTATTATTTTCTTGCCTATGAACAGGTGTACCTGTAAATCCAAACTTTAAAGCATTAGGTAATATATAATTTCTAACGGCAGCTAAAATACTTTTTCCTCCCTCCGTTCTATGAGCTTCATCTCTTAAAATTAAGATTTCTTTTTTATTTATTTTTTCTAATGAACTTTCTAAATTTTTAATAAGTTCCTTCCTAAATTTGTGTGCCATAACAAGATAAACAGCCTTTGGATCCACATTTATTTTGTTTTCCGAGTCTTTTATATTTTGAATAACACTTTTTAATTCATTAACACTTTCTATCTTTTTAAATACACTTTGAAATTTCGTATTTCTTAAGGAAAAAATGACATCATTAAATTGTCTTTCTAAATCCTTTCTGTCTACAATTATAAAAACTATAGGCTTTTTATTTTCAAATGTTCTAAAAAATTTCTCTGCAAGATATATAATTTCAAATGTTTTTCCTGAACCTTGCCAATGCCAAATAAGACCTTTATTTTTATTTGACTTACCATCTAAATAGTCTTTTATTCTGGAAAAAGCTAGATTTACAGCTTTGTATTGCATATATCTAGGTAAAACTTTAAAGATAGAATTATTTCCTTTAATACCAAAGAAAATAAAATTTTTTAAAATATCTAAAAAAGTATTAGGTTTTAAAAATTCAAAAATATTTTCATTACCTTTTTCATCTTTCCATATATTTATTTTTCTATTTAACCTTTTTTCTTTATCTGGATTAGGGTAAGTAGGGAAATAAACTTGTTTATCTGCAAAAACTATACCAACTTGAACAAAATTAAAAAGCTTATAAGCATCTTTTTCATATCTTTCTATTTGTATTAACCCTTCCTCATAGGTATAACTTTCTTCATCTTCGGAAAATTCTCTTTTAGCTTCAATTATTGCTATAGGAATTCCATTTATAAAAAGAGTAAAATCTGGTTTTATATTGTCCGGATAACCCTTAAACTTTGCCTCATGAATAAAACAAAAATCATTATTATCTATATTGTCAAAATCTATAAACTTTACTTTTACAGCTACATTTCCCTTTTTCCCTCTATCAAGCTCTATAATCATTCCATCTTTTAAATAATCCAATACTTGAACTGAATTATTTGTTGATAAAAATTTGTTTAATACCTTATCTATAACTTTATCAATATCTTTTATTCCTTTTAAGTTAAATTCAGATTCGTTTAATTCTTTTATTTTTCTTACTAAAACATCTTTAAGTAAATAATCCTCTATGAGCTGATGCTCTTTATAACCTTTACATTCTTTATAGCCAATTTCCTTAAGCTTATTTTTTATCTTCTTATGAGTATAAGCTTCAGGAAAAGGCAACTTATACCTCCTTAACTCTTATTTTTCCAGTCAATAACAAATCCATAAACTTCTTTTTAATTTTTTGTAAAGTTTCTTTTTGATTTTTTAAATTCTCTATTTGATTATATATGAATTCTAATCTTTGTCTATAACTTTATCAATATCTTTTATCTCCTTTAAGTTAAATTTAGATTCGTTTAATTCTTTTATTTTTCTTACTAAAACATCTTTAAGTAAATAATCCTCTATAAGCTGATGCTCTTTATAACCTTTACATTCCTTATAGCCAATTTCCTTAAGCTTATTTTTTATCTTCTTATGAGTATAAGCTTCAGGAAAAGGCAACTTATACCTCCTTAACTCTTATTTTTCCAGTCAATAACAAATCCATAAACTTCTTTTTAATTTTTTGTAAAGTTTCTTTTTGATTTTTTAAATTCTCTATTTGATTATCTATTACCTTTAACCTTTTTGCTATTTCTTTTTGTTCTTCAAGAGAGGGGAGGGGAATTTTAATATTTCGTAGTGTAGATAACTTAATAGACGGAGTTGTAGTTTGCATTATTAAGGAAGATAATTTAAATCGTTTAAAATAATAGAATAAGTATTCATTATTCAATTTGCTTTTATCTTTAACTTCTATTATAGCCAAGTGATTTACGACATAACTATCCAATGAAAGCATAGCTTTTTTTTCTGTTCTTATAGATTCCCCACTTTTAGGTAAAAGTATTGAACCTTTTTTAAATAACTTTAACTTTAATTCTTTTACAGCTTTATCATTAATTAAATCAAAATATTTTATAAATCTATTCTTGCTCAAAAAATTTAAATGTTGCATTCTAATAAAAGGATATTTTCCATTTTTAAAATATTTCTCCTTTTGTGGAGCAGTATTCCCACTCTCAATTTTTGCAATTTCTTCAAGTTTAATTACCTTCCAATCTTTTGGTATCCTCCCTAATTCCGTATCTTTAAATTCTTTATGCTCAAAAACTCCTTTTGTAAAATAAATTTCCATTAATTTTTTCTTAATTTTTTCAAAAGTTTTAATTTTTTCTTCTATTATTTCTAATAAGTCATCGAAATCTTTTAAGACTTTAGCTATAGCTTTTTGTTCGTCAAGGGGGGGGAGGGGGATTTTAATATAACTAATAGATTTACTGGCATGTTTTATGGTAGTACCTGTTGCATAGTACAAAATTATTTTTTGTATTGCATTAATCTGCAAAATATAGTATAAAAATTTATTATGTAATTTATTTTTATCTTTTATATTTAGCTTTCTAATTCCTGATGAAATTGCTCCATTATATCCCATAGCTACAATACCTGGAATACCATCTAATACTAAAAGTACATCATTTTCGTTTACAATGGTTAAATTTTTAACTTCGTTTGTATTTAGATATATTTTTTCTAATATATTTTTGGATAGATCAGAAACTCTTATAAACCTAACGTCTCCTTTTTTTCTATAATTTTTACTTCCCGGTTCTGTTCCTTTCACAACATTAACAACATCTAACAGTCTTTTAACTTCCCAATCCTTTGGGATTTCTCCAACTTCTGTTTTTTTTAAGTTATTATTTTTAAAAAACTTTAATTTTAACATTTTTACACCTCTGAGAATTACAAATTTAAAAATTAATTAAAAACAATATGTATTATTTTTCATTTTTATTCTCTGTATTTTCCGGTTCTTTCATTTTTGGTGGATTAGAAGGAACAAAGCTTTTTTTATTTTTTCCACTAATAATTGGCAATTTAGGTGGAGTGAAACCTTCGGTTATAAGTTTTTTATTCTCTTTTTTTTCCATTTTGAATCCTCCTGATAATAAATTTTTCGAAAAGAAAATTAAAATAGAACCAAATCCTAGAAATAAAATAAAAAAAGAAAAATAATTAATGATACTAACAGCTAATTTCCAAAAATTATTTACCGTGTAATGTGAATTTTTTTCTTCTTTTCTTTCTTCCAAAACATTTTCTATTTCTTCTTTTATGATATCTATATATTTATCAATTGTTTTTTGACTAAGCAAAAAAGAAAATAATGACAAAAAAGTAGCAAGAAAAAGAAGAAACCAGGCTAAAATTAAGAATAAAATATATTTAGAATCTTTTGATATATCACGTAACCATGTTAAAGAAGTACCTAAACCAATGGATGATAAAAAAAATATATATTTGTCAAAATTTTTAGACTGTTCTAATTTCGCATTAAATAATAGTTCTCTCTCCTTTTTTAGAAGATCAAGATAGAACATTTTTCTATCCATTTTACCCTCACTCTTAATTTATTACTTTTTTTATATATTCTTTTATTACTTCATATTTTTCCATATACTTTTTATGTAAATCTTCTAATTTTTTAAATTCTTCCTCAAGATTTATTTCTTCTTCATCTTCTTTAGGAAAAGCATATAAAGAAACATTTAAGTTAAAATCATTTTTTTCTATATCCTTTATGTCAACTATTTTTGAAAATCCTTCCTCTTCTTTAAATTCCTTATAAATTTTTGTGATTTTTCCTATATTCTCATTTGAAAGTTTATTAAGTTTTTTCTCTTCAGGATGAGGTATATACTCTTTACTAGCATTTATGAAAAGTATTTTTCCTCTTCTTTCTTCTGTTTTTTCTTTATTTAAAATTATTATTACACCAGGTGCTTGAGTGTTATAAAAAATCTTTTCTGGAAGAAGTATTATTGCCTCTATAAGATCATTTTTAATAAATTCTGTCCTTATATTTTTTTCTCTTCCTCCTCTAAAAAGAGAACCACTATCCATTACTATAGCAGCCTTTTTGCGTGTGTAATAATTAATAAGTTGTATCCATGCCCAATCTGCAGATTGAGAAGGTGGATAACCAAATGAAAAAATATTTTTATAATTAAAATTTTTCTTTAAAGTTTCTTCTGTATAAAGACCTTTTTGATTCCAGGGGGGATTTGCCACTACTTTATCAGCTTTACCATCCTCATAAAATTTTTTAATTTCTTCTTCAAATTTTGGATTTAATAAAGAATCACCTATAAATACTTTTGCATTTTTTATTCCATGAAGTATAAAATTAAGTTCTGCTAATACAGCAGTAAGCTCATTTCTTTCTTGACCTACAAGAGTTATATTTGACTTTTCGTCTTTATTTTTTGCATATATATATTGCTCTATAAGCATAGAGGCTGAACCACAGGCTGGATCTAAAATAACTTCTTCACCTTGAGGTTCTATTAAGTGAGCAATTAATCTACTAACTTCAACAGGGGTATAAACTTCTCCTTCTTTTGCTCTGGCAGGGGCAAAATAGTGTAAAATCCACTCGTAAGCATCTCCTAGGATATCATAGTCAAACTCAGAAAAATCAACTTTTGAAAAGAGATTTATAAGATTTTCTACAATTATTTTGTTTTCCCCTTCAAATAAAGATGGTAAGCCAGTCCTTTTTATTAGTTCATCTAATCTAGTTAATTTATCTTTGTTTAGTTCTACTATTTTGTAAAGAGCATTAATAAATTCTGCAGGGTCGTTTTTTACTTCATACCAAACTAAGAGTTTCTTGTTTTCTGTATCATATAATTTTAGTATTCTTAGGTTTGCAATACTGTAAATTTTTTCCTTTTTTAAATTTGGTCTTTCATTTTCAATTTTTTTTACTTCTGCCAAATACTTATCACTTATAGCTTTATAGAATAAAAATATTAGTAAAACTTTATAATCCACAGCTGTTCTAATAATATCGGCACCAAGCTTTAAAAGGCTTATAAGTTCATTTTTTCCTACTTTACCTTTCTTTGATATTTCATACTCTTTAAGCTTATAAATTTTTTTTCTTTTATCTTCTTTAGAAGGAATTTTTTTTAGTAAGCCTGATTTTTCCAATACCGATAGAATTTCCTTTTTATTTGCAAATTTCGTTCCTAATTTTTTAACTGCCTCTTCCAATACTTTTTCAGCCTCTTCAAAAGTAAAAGGATTTGTGTTAAATTTTTCTAATAATACTAAATAAGCTTTTTGAAATTGGGGTTCTAAATTATTTAAATTCATAGCTGCCTCCTTATTAGGTAGTTAAAAATTCATTATCACTACCTTTTATTGTAAATTGAAATAAGGAAATGTCAAGTTTTTACGAAAAAGAAAAACGAAAGTACTATAACCCTTATGTTGTATTTTCTTCATAATAAATTAACGTATTCTGTATTTTTAGGAAAAAAATGACTATAAAAGATTTAGAATTAATATTAACAAATAAATATCCTGATTTAGTTAAATCTCTTATAAAGATATATCTAGATATATCTATTAAAGGGTAGAGATAAAAAGAAAACACAAAAGGTGAGGTAGATTTAAGTTTTTTCTCAAACGAAAAAGTAACGAAAGAAAAATTAGAAGAAATTTTTGAAGTAATAGAACGTCAAGAGTGGTTTTATTTTAGCAAACTAATAAAGAAAATTAAATAGAATATACATTTATCTATAACTATATAAATTTTCCATTATAAAACTTTAGACGAAATTTACTATTAATTTACCCTCACAAGTAAAGGAAATGGAACTCCTAATCCGCTAAGTACTCCCATTCCTGTTTGAAGAGAAGGCAAAAGATTAATGATATCTTTCCCGGTATATTCTACATAGGTGGATATAGAATCTAAATCCGAAGAGTTTAGAGTTCTAAACATAACTTGTGTATTTGCTTGGGATAAGACATATTTACTTACTTGAGCTGGTCTTTGAGTAATTATTACAAGACCTAGGTTAAATTTTCTCCCTTCTGAAGCTATTTTTCTAGCCATAGTTAAAGCTAAATTATCCTTTCCAGCTGAAACATCTCCATAGCTACTTTCAGGAGCAAAATTATGAGCTTCTTCTAAAACTATTAATCTTTCTTTTTTATCTTCTTTATTTTTTTTAAAAAGCTCTTGCATAATTAAACCAGCTAAATTAACTCTTGTCTTTGGGTCAGTTATTTTTGAGAAGTTAAAAATTATTGTTTTCTTATTATTTGAAATAGCTTCTTTTAAAGAGTTATAAATATCTCTTTGATTATTTAAAATCCTTTCTTCATAAATATCTATAGCTTCGTTTATTACATGATTGCTAGTAATACCTTCATTTGGTTGTAGTAATTTAAATAAATCTAGAAGTCCTTTTTCCTTGAAGATAGTAGTTTTCATAGAAGGTTTTACGAACTTAGAAATTAAAGAACGGTTATTGCTAGCTGCTTTAGCGTTTCCACTTACTAAACAAGAGTATCCCAAAGATTTAATAAAATCTATTACTTCCTCGGGGTATACTGGAAATAAAGTATCTTCAAATACTATATGTAAAATATAATCCTCAGGTATACCAAACTCCTTTAAAGTATCAAAATATTCTCCGTGAGGGTCAAATATAAATATTTGATTTAAAGTATTTTTATTATCTCTTATAATTCTAGAAAGAAGTAATTTAACAAAGTAACTTTTCCCTGAACCAGTGGTTCCTAAAACGAGCATATGTTTATTTATGATTTCTTTTAAATCTATATAAACATCTATATCACTATCTTCTAATTTTCCAATTTTTATAGGATATTTCATAGAGCTCCCAGAAAAATTCTTTTTTAATAAACTTTCTAAAGACTTTAAAGATGCTCTATAAACAGCTTCTCCAACATCAAAAGGTTTTAACAAAGTTTCTAACTTTCCATCTTTTATAATGCCAAGCACATTTGCTACAGCTACTTTTACCTTATCTCCATTTTCGTTTAAATAGGACCAAACTGCAGCTTTTTTCCAATTTTTGTCTCTTCTAGCAGTAAATAAAGTTTTAAATGTCTCAAAAGAACCAAATAAAGGAGTTTCTCTGCTGGAAAAGGGATTTGCAAAAAATCCCATGTCATAGGAATATATGCTAGTAACCTTTCCTAAAATAATACCTTCTTTTGTCTTAACCTCTACATAAGATTCTTCTTTAATATCTGGTTCTATTAAAATAAATTCAAAAGAATTAGATTTAACTGGATTAATGGCAAAACCAACTAAATCATCATCAAATTTAACAGAGTCTTCTTTTATCTTTTCAAAATAACTTATAAGTTTATTTACTTCATTTTCATCGTCTTCTATGTCATAATAAACTGCTGCTTCAATATTGCCCTTTGAGTAATCAGAAAAACCTGCTTCTGTAAAATTTGCAGAGCCAACAACTGCTTTTTTATTGTCTACAATAATAAATTTTGCATGTAATCTATTATTAAGAAAAATATCTCCATTTTTTTCTTTTATTTTTTTAAAAACATAATCATCTGTTATAAAAAAATCTCTTAGCTCTGAAGCTCTTAAAACCACTTCTAAACTTACATTTTCAGGTAAAACTTTTAATAAATTTTCAACAAGATTACCTTTAAGCCAAGCAGAAGAAATCTTTACAGAAAAAGAAGCGGCTTTAACCAGATTTTCTATAGTTTCAAAAATCTCGTCACTTCTTAATACCTTCATTTAAAATTTCCCTCATTATGTAGATTTTTTAAAAATGAAATTAATTTTAATTGTTCATAATCTTCATATATATGTGGCAGATATTTATTAACAAGTTTATTAAGTTTTTCAAAATCTGTAAACTTCCAAGAAAAAATAGTAATTAAGTCTTCTTCATCTTTTTTTCTTAAAGTCTCTAACTTCATTAGGGTAAGATACTCTGGTTTAATTACAGCTAATTTCGTTTCTTCGTAATTAATAATATTAATATTGGGATTATTTAAAGCTTCTCTTTCATAACTTTTGGATTTAATTTTAATATCTATTTCTATGTCTTTTTCACTTATCATTATCCATTCCGAGTCCAAAAAGTAATTACGATTAATATTTTTAAAATTAGATAAAAAGTTATCTAATTCCTTAGTAGCTTTCTTTGAAATTAAAGTATCAATATCTTGAGTTAATTTCCCAGCTTTTTTATCATAAATTCTTAAAGCAAAAGCTTCAATTATTAAATAGTTTTTAACGGGAAATACTTTGGATATTTGTTTCAAAATATTTTTTGCTTTCAATATATTTTTAAATTCTAACAAAGCTTCATTAATATTATTTTCAAAATTTATAAACATCTTTTAAACCTTTGTTATTTTATTTTTAAAGTTAGGATTAAAAATTATAACTTTAAGAATATTAATTAAAAATAATAGCCCAATGTTGATCTCCAATATCTAGCAGAATCTTTTTTACATTTTTAGATAATTTTCCTAACCTTTTAGTGCTAGGTGGCTAAGTTATATTAAATTTCTAGTTTTATTTTTCCTTCCATGTACTAACGAATTAAGGCCGATATTATTGTTTGATAGGGAATTCCTACCTCTAAACTTTTTTGTTTTAATAATCTTAAGTCTCTTTGAAAGATTCTTAAACTTATAGCTTTCTTTTTTTTAAAGTTTTCAGCTCCTTTTTTTAGAAGTTCTTTAAGATGGGGGTAAAAGGAAAAATTGTGTAAAAATAATAACAAAATAATAACATAAAAGGAGAAGGTTGGAAAAATGCCGAGAATAGCAAAACACCTAAATAAGAGTACTTACGAGGCCGTGAAAAAAATAATAGAAGAAAATCCCGAAATCATTAAAAACATAAGCATAAAGGACATAATGGAAGTTATTATAAATTATTTCATGACAGCCGAAAGAGAAATTCATCTCAAACAGGTTAGAAAAGAAAAAAGATTATGCTAACGGCTTTTACGAAAAAGAACTAGCAACTTCCTTTAGAAAGTTAAATCTCAAAGCACCAAGAGTAAGAATAGGAAAAGCTTTTAGACCTACTATAAAGAGTAGATGAAAAATATGAAACGCTTTTACTTGCCCTTCTAGCCAACGGTTACTCAAGAGGACAAATAAAATCAACATTGAAAAAATTAAACCTTCCTTATGATGAAGAAGCCCTTGATTTTCTTAGCCAAAGTATATACAATGAGGTTCGATTATAAAGGCTTGCGGATATTAAATAATAAACTATCTATTAATATAATAAACTAGTAAAAATGTAAAATTTTTAGATTAGAGGGACAATAATGCCTAATTATACCAATATTCCTAAAGGTTAGACTTTATAAAACTAAGGAAAATCATAAAGATAAGAAAATAAATATTTTTACTAATTTAAAAGGTATTTATAAACTTTATTATTTTTGATTAATTTCTTAAAAATTTTGAAAAACAATAAAGTGTTAAGGCTAATTGTTTCTTAATATTGATATTACTACATAGAATTATTCACTATAGAAATTTCAAAGCGGAACTACCTCGAAAGATCGTATAAAGTTAAGAGCTAAAGTTAGGAATATAGAGCTTCATAGTCACAATTTGACGAATTTCATAAAAATGAACATGAATAGCATATAAAGGTCATTTCAACCACATCTCATTTAAATTGGAAAATTAAATGGACAAGTTAATTCCACGACACTCCCTATATTGTAATTCAGCTTTTCTAAAAACTCCAAATTTTTGAAAAATCTAAATTTATTTTGCAATTCTCAAAAGTAAACTCTATAGTTTCGTTTTCCACATCTGCAATTTTTTTATATTTTCCTTCTTCAAGTTTATAAATTTTTGCTTTTTTCAAAGAAGGATAAACTAAAACATGATAATTAACACCTTCCTCTTCATAAATTTTCTTTTTTGTTATTTCATCTACTTTGGCAGTAGATTTGGAAACCACTTCAAAAACAATTTTGGGAGCTTTTGTTATTTTTTCTCCTTTTTCGTCGCAGATAACAGCTATATCAGGTCTTAAAACTGTATGTTCGTCAACTATATAATCTGTATCTGGAACGGCTTCGCAATTTCTGCAATTTTCAAGCTCCCTTATAAGTTGATATAAGATTTTTGCAACAACTCTTTGATGGTCTAAATTTGGGGATACCAAAGCAAAAGGAATACCCTTTATAAGCTCCCAATCTCCTTGCC
>Ga0256838_1000999_pt1 | contig 14443 bp, 12 predicted proteins | sample 4571419metaG_FD_185978 | JGI IMG/M metagenome (GOLD analysis project Ga0256838, IMG submission 185978) | Hydrothermal vent microbial communities from Guaymas Basin, Mexico - 4571-419 | ecosystem: Environmental > Aquatic > Marine > Hydrothermal vents | place: Mexico: Guaymas Basin | collected...
ACCCCAAAGGTGGCCGTCCAGGAGAGGTTGTTGAGCGCCATCGCGGTCGAGCGCTCCTCCTTGCTGAAGAAGCCCATCATGAAGGAGCTCCATATCGGGTTGACGATGTTCATCAGGATTGTCCTGATGGTGTAAAGGAGTGCCGCGACCGGGAAGCTCGGAGAGAGGGGCATGAGGGCTATCAAAGCGCTCGCGCTCCCGTTGAAGGCCACAATGGTCTTCACACTGCCCATCCTGTCCGCGATTATTGGGAGGATGAACGTGCCGAGACCCATTATGAACTGCTGAACTGCGAAGAGCCAGCCGATGCTCTCAAGGCTCGTCCCAAAGCGCTGGTTGAACCACAGCCCAACGTAGGGTATCGCTATTCCGGCTCCGAGACCGATTAACGCCTGCGGAACCGCGAACTTCGCGATTCTCCGGAGGATTTCTCCCCGAAGCTTTATCCTCCTTCCGCCGTTGAGGACGGGCTTCGTGGGAAGGATTACCAGAAAGCGGAGGGGAATGACAAGCAGGACAAGGGCGAACGTTTCCCTGTACGTCAGCCACCGGGGGAGAACTCCGGCGATGATTAGTCCAATCGCCGAGCCGATGGTTCCGAGGGCCGAGGACAGGCTGAACAGGTAGTGCCTCTTCTCGTCGCTCACCTCTCCGCTTAGGAGGGAGGTGAAGGACGGGCTCTCGAAGGCGAGACCGATTCCAACGAGGGCACCGCCGATGGCCAGGGGTAGTAGTGAAGGAAATGCCACCTGGATGGCCCTCCCTGAGAACATCAGCCCCAGTCCGAGGAGGATGGAGCGTTTGTAGCCGAGCTTCGCGCTCAAAGGGCCTGAGAAGAGGAGCGCCACAGCTTGTGCGAGTGTTGATGCAGAGAACACCACACCGACGTCGCCGTAGGTGTAGCCGAGGAACCTCATGTAGAAGGGCAGGATGAACCACGCTATGTTCCCGCCCAGCCAGGCGATGAAGGAGTAAATCACAAGCAACCACGCGTCCCTGGAAAATCCTCTGTACTTCTGCAGAGACATGAACGTTTAGATGGCTGTCGAGTATATAAAACTTGTGAGAAGCGGGCGGGATGAGGTAGGAGATGCTTGAAAACAAGAAAAAGTGGAACAAGGGGAATGTGGAAATCAGCTCGAAGATTTCATGAACTCCTCAACGGCCTTCGCGGTTTCACGGTATGTCTTTCCCGCCAGTATGACGACGTAGTAGTTTGGATTGTACGGGTTCTTGAGCTTAGCTACAATGTAGCCCTTGCTCATAAGCTCGTCCTTGAGCTCGTTGACCTTGTCTGTACCGTAGACTTTCTCAAGAACCTCCCAGGCCTTGTTGCTAACCCACCCTCCGATTATCACGACGTTCTTGTCCTTCGGAAGACCGTTGTCGAGGATGTGGGTGTCGTTGACTATGAGAGAGTTTACGTCATTCGTCGCCGTTACGGCAGGCGCGGTAATCGAGACGCTCTTGGTGACGTACGTGCTCCTGACGAATCTGTACCCGAGGATTCCCGTTATTGCCCCGCCGTTTGAAGTTCTGTTGAAGACCGGGACGAGTTTGAGGTTCCATCCCTTGACGGGAATCTTAAGGGAGGAGCCCGAGCCGATGAACACCGGTGGGTATTCCGTTCCGTTGACGTGGAGGTAGAGCACGTATATGTCGTTCTCCGGCTGAATGTCCCAGACCCACTGGCCGCTGTAAACGTCGCCATCGCTGTACTGTTTGGCTTTTTTGTAGAACCAGTAGTCGTAGGTCACCATCTTGGCCTGGTTTATTCCCACGAAAAAGTCCGTCGGGGTAAGGAGGAAGACCTCTTTTGCACCACTTTTGAGAAGGTCATCAATGACAGTAGTTGGGTTTGAGGAGTACTCTTTGACCTCAAAGGTTCCGTTTCCGAGGACGTACATTAGGTAGTATGTGTCCTTGAGGAGGCTCGTAAGTTTTACGGTCCCATCTGGATAGTAGAGCTCAACAAGTGTCTTCAACTGTTTGGTGTCTATGTCTATAAAGTGAATCTTCCAGCTTCCCATTTTCACCCAGTCGCCGAGCGAGCTCGTGTTGCCGGTTGAGTGCCGGTAGTCGTAGAAGTACATGACATCTCTGCCCTCAACGGTTGTATAGACAACTTTGTAGTTGCCCCCAATGTCGAGTGGAGTAGTGTTCTCGTTGAAAAGTATTTCAATGCTCCTATCAAGGAACTCGGCTGCGTGCTTGGTGGAATTGTAGAACACTTTTGAAAAGTTGACTCTAAGCACAACGGTCTTCCCAACGGGTTCAGTACCAAGGTTCAGCCCCAGGTCGGGCATATCGTTGCTGGTCAGTACGTAAGTCTGATTTTCATCGGGTATGAGAATGCTGTGATATTCAACGGGCACGGTAACGGTCTTTGTGTACGTCTTGGTTTCAATTCCATTGAGCACCAAAAATGCCCCGAGCTTTGCGCCTGCTATGGCGTCTTCATTTATATGGAGGGGCATGTTGTTAACGACTTTGGTAGTCGGGAGAACGACTATTGTGTTAACCGAGTTGAACCCGGCACTTACCAAAGGCACAGCCAGAAGAATCCCGACCAAAAACACCATCATCGCAGTTTCAAGTCGCCTCATGGGCATCACCGTTTTTCATAGTGAATGTTAACCTTTATAACCCTTCTCGGTGAAGCGTTTTCTGCGATGATGAGTGAATCCAATGCTGACGGGATGATGAGCCCCGAACCTGAGCGCGAGGTGATGGAACTGGAAAAACTCCGGAAGAGTGTTGAAGAGCTTACAAAGCATATCGAAAAGCTGGAAGAGAGTAAAAAGCCCGACTCCCTCGGCTGGGACGACATAGCCCAGGAGATAGTCGGGGCGATAACCTTCGCCCTCCCCTTCATCTTCACGGAGGAGCTCTGGGACATAGCCAAGGACATCTCCATCGAGCGTTCTATGGCAATACTCTTCATGACCCTTGGCGTTGCGTACCTTTTCATAGCCAAATCGCAGATAGGAAACCTGAAGCGCGAGGAGCTCTTTCACGTGCCCAAGAGGCTCCTGACAGTCACCTTGATAGCCTACATGACGTCGGCCGTTCTGATATACCTCTACGGGATAAACAACCTCGCCGACTTCACGGCCATTCAGTACATCAACGCGACCATACTCGTGAGCACCTTCGCGGTTATAGGTGCGATAACGGTTGACATGGTGAGGTGAATGAAACTTGTAACCGGAAAGCGCTGGGAAGCATTTGCCGATAGTGCTGTTCTCTTCCCAGAGTACTCGAAGAACCGCGACGAGCTGGTTGACTTCGTGAACTCACTGAAGGGCGACGAGACCATCGTCACGGCCAGTTTAGAGCTGATAGACCTGATAGCGAACCGCTTTAGGAAGGGCGAGGAGAACGTTCTAATCTACTCGGACACCGGGGGAAGCATAAACCTCAAGGAGGTCTACGAGCTGAGGAAATACCTCAACTTTGACGTTCGCGGGGGCTTCTCGGGGGAAAGTGCCAGGGCGAGCGTCCTCTTCGTCGAGGGCAAGACCGACGCCAAGTTCTTCAAGGCCGTGTTTAAGAAGCTCTTCGAGTTCAGGGAGGGCCGAGAGGTCCCATACCAGTTCAGGTTTATAGAGCGCGTCTTTGAGCGCGACAACTTCGACCTCCTCAGACGGGAATCCGACGGGGTTTACCTCGCCGTTATCCCGAGCGAGGGCAACTCGGGGGTAATCAGAAACCTCGGAAACTTCCTAAAAGCCATGGAAGTCTTTGACTTCAGCGTTGACAGGCTCGGCGTTGCCGTTGACATAGACGAGAGCAGGGAAAGTGCCCTCGCCTCGATAGCGGGGAGGCTCTCGGGCTTTGAGCACGGGACGATAGCGAGGGGCTACCTCATCGGAAAAACCGAGGTAATTCCGCTCGTTATAGGACTGCCCTTCGAGGACGAGCTGATAGAGTGGAAAAAACCGACGGTCGAGGACCTGATGCTCCACCTCATCGAGCGCGAGGGACTGCTCGAGAGGGTCAGGCCAGGCATTAAGGCCCTCAACGAGAGCCTCGGGAGAAAGCTCAAGCCCAAGGAAGTGATGTACCTCGCTCTATCTGCCTACGGCCACTGGGGCAACCTCGAGGGCTTCTACGAGCTGTTCGTCATGCGCTCCAGATTTAGAAACCTCAAGGCGGTTCTGAGGGAGGCTGGGCTTATGGAGGGACTTAGATACCTCGCGTTTTCAGAGCGCTGAACTTTTAAGTTCTCTTCCCAACCCCCTTCGGTGATAAAGGTGAAGCTCGTCTCATTCGACGTCTGGAACACCCTCCTCGACATAGAGGTCATGCTCGACGCTTTTGCGGTGGAACTGACGAAGCTCATGGGGGCATGCATCCTCGACGTTGTCGAGGGAATACTCCTGACGCGCGACAGGATAAAGGCCATACGCGCCAGAGGGGAAGGCGACCCGAGAAGGACTTTAGAGGAGAGCCAGGAGATGCTGGCCGGGCTCCTTGGAATAGACGTCGAGCTTGTAAAGCGGGCGGTTGCGAGGGCCGTCCTCGAAGTTGATGAAGATATCGTTCTCCCAGGAGCCAAAAAGGCTCTTGAAGGCGTCAAGCGGAAGGGCTTGAAGGTCACCGTCATGGGCAACGTGATGTTCTGGCCGGGTTCCTACACGAGGCTTCTCCTTGAGCGCTTCGGGCTCATGAACTACATCGACAAAACATTCTTCGCCGACGAGGTTCTCACTTACAAACCTCTGCCAGAGATGTTCAGGAAACCCCTGGAGACCTTCAACGTGGAGCCTGGGGAGGCTATACACATCGGCGACACGAAGGCGGAGGACTTTGAGGGAGCTCTAAAAGCGGGCCTCTGGGCGGTCTGGATTAATCCAGAGGCTGAAGGTGTGAGGAGAATCCACGAGAGGGGCTTCGAGGTGCCGAGCGTCGAGGGGATTCTGGAGGTTTTGGATATTCTTGGAGCCTAGAGTTCCTTCGATGAAGACACCAGGGATACGCCTTCCTCTTTGCATGCTTTACTAAAGTCTCTATCAAACGACACAATGGTATCAACACCATAGTACTCTGCTGTGGCAAGTATTAAGGCATCGTTTGGAAGCATACCATATGTTTTTGAAAGTCTGATTGCAATGGTGGAAACTTCGTAATTGACCTCCAAGAGGTCTGGAATAGCAAGCATGGGGAGAACCACTTTTTCAAATTCTTCAACTGCCACGGAAACTCTATCCGGATTCTTCTTGGCGCTCCAGTACGACCCGACTTTTATCCGTATAAAGTGATACATAACCTCACTGAAGACAACGTCGTTGATGAAAACTCTAAAGTTTGAGTGGTAGAGTTTCCTAAGGATTTCCTTGGCTTCATTGTCTCCTTTCAAAGCCTCAACAAATACATTACTGTCCACCAGAAAGCTCCTCATAAAGCTCTGCCTCCAGCTCTCTCCAGCTCTTGGAGGTTTTTAGGTACCCAAAGGCTCTATCAAGAACCGCATCAACGTTTGCCCTGGCTTCGGCTCGAATCTTGTCCATTTTAACCCGCCATTCCGCGTTGGTCTCAATTTTCCCAGCTACGTTTTCCATCGTCTCACCTAATAATTACTCGGGCTCCCTCATAAAAAGATTTACTGGTATGGCTTTCCAGAACTCATAGAAGGAGCTTTGCCTCCACGTAATTTTTGGCGGCGTAGTACTGCTTCTCGTCCGCCGTCAGGAGTTCAGCTTTCAGAGCCTCCGCCAAGGCTATGTAGAGTGCATCGTAGATTGTTACGTTTTCCTTCAGCGCTATTTCAAGTCCCCTCTCGAAGAAGTTCTGGGCTTCAAACGTGAGCATGCCGCTTCCAATAAGTTTAAGAACCGCTATGAGAGTCTTGCCGGTTTCTTCGGCGATTCTACCTCTTCTGATGGCCTTCCATATGGCGTTCATGCCCTCAACGAGGGCATAGTCCAGCGTCGCTGTGTTTGAATCGAGCTCAATCTCGTCCCAGCCCGGTTCTTTAAGAACCACTTTAACGAGAACTGAGGCATCAACGACTATCACGGTCCTCCCTCACGGACTTCGCTGCAAAGCCCCTCTCAACTGAAACAGGAGTGCGTTTGAGTATCTCAAGGGCTTCGTTTATCTTTCTCCTACGCTCCTCTTCGTCTATCCTCCTGCGTATGAACTCTCTAATCTCCTCGCTCCAGTTGATGTCCAGTTCCTTCATTTTGACCTTTAGCTCGTCGGGAATGCGGACGGTAACGACCGCCATGTAATACACCTCGAAATACAATTTGTATTGCAAGGATAAAAGGATTTCGCACAATGGCGCTCAAACCAACTTCAAGTTGTATTTGGCTTATACAAAAGCTTTAAATAGGTGTAGACCATTAACATACTCAGGTGGGCAATATTAGGGTAGTGTTAGTAACGTCATGTGGTGCTAAAAAGGAAGAAACTCCACAGCCCGCAGGTAAACTCTATAAGTCCTCTAGAATACGCCACCTATACAAGAGATCAAAAGAACTTGGAATACCCTTTTACATCTTAAGTGCAAAGTATGGGCTTATCAATGCTGATACTATTATAGAACCATATGACAAAGTCATGACGCCTGAAAGGGCAGCGGAACTTCTACCCCAGGTCAAAGAGACCATCAAGAGCTTTGATCTAGTCATTTTCTACAAAGGTGGAGCCAGAAAAGAGTATCGGGAGCTAATTGAGAAAGCCTGTAAAGAGACTGATACGCGACTGATTAGTTTTGGGTATGGGAATATGGGAGCTATTAGGAAACTAGAAAATCTGTTAGGAGAGATTTACAATGCAGGAGACCATTCTTAAATACTTAGCAGACCGTGGAAGGATGGGGGTACGGCTTAAAGCCTATTCCCTAATACCCCAAGAAATCGAAAAAGAAAAAGAAAGCATTGAAGCAATAATTGGGTTTATGACTAGCTATCTCCCGGAAAAATTGAGAGAAGAAGGGATACGGGGATTCAAGATCACTGATTATAATCGAGACAATCTAAAAGATGTACATGGGAATGAACTAGAAAGCTATAAGTTTAGAATAAACACTCTCCGAAAGTCAAAAGCTAGAGTTGATGATGTTGCAACATTTTCCAGCAAAGAAGAACTCGTTAAGAATCTAGACCTAGGAATTATCAAAAAAATACTAACAGATCCTAAAATAGAGATAATAGGGATAGACGAGTCAAAAATTGATGTTCCCTACCCAGGAAGTTCAATAGCATACCTAAAAACTGTTGCATACAGGCTGTATACAAAAGATGGCCAAACTTACGAGCTTGTTGGACCTCTTTTGGAGCAGATCAGAATAAAGCCTTCAGAATCCGAGAAATTTGAGAAAGAAAATGCATTTCTAAGCTATATTCATAACATGTTCATAATTTATTTGTCAATTCTAACATCCATAGTTCAAGGATATCGTCCCGTAGTATTTCTTCATGGACCCCTAGTTCGTCCTATCGGAGGATTTACCGACCTGCATTTTGACTATAAAACTCTAACTGAAGTATTCTCTGTAACCGAATCCGCTATTAAAGAACTTGACCTTCCTGAGAACTGGGAAGATATAGGGTTGGACACTGATACAATACAAAAGTTGAAGTCCATCCGAGTCAAAACTCCAAAGGATGTATTAAACTACTTCATAGCAGATAACTGGATATCAGAATTCCACCAGATTGAACTAGAGAATGCACGAAAGATTTACAGAACTCCAGATTTAAGAACAGCGTGGAAAAATATGCTCCCTAGGCCAGTTAATTCAAAAGGAGAATGGGAAAGCAAAGATATTCCCAAGGAAGAACGTGAATATCCTGCATTGAACCTGTATCTCTGGATGTTAAAGAAGTTATTTGAACTTTCAAAAATATTCAACGTCCCAATAATCGCATGTGTTGACAACATATCGGCATCAACAGAAATAACCAAACATGTTATCCCATCTTTATTCAGAAACACTACAACCGTTGTCCCCAAGAAAATTAAAGACATCCTTCGAGAGAAATTCAAAGTATTTCCCCGTTCTTCATCGGATCCTGCAGAGTTCTACAAGTATATTTTCAATCTACTTGATGTACTCAACGTTCCCGATTATTTGATCTTTACTTTGGTATTAAACGAAGCCGAATACACATCCCCTATTCCAACCTATCGGTACCTCACTAGACAATTCTTTGAAGATAATTTTGGGCATGGATATTATGGGATACGAAATATATATCAGCCAATAATAGACTTTTATTTTCCCATTACTAAAAAGAGAATCCTAGTCTCATATTTAAGAACGACACCTCTAAGAGAACCGATAAGGTTAGAATTTTTTGATATATATCACAATCCCGAAAGTCCTAAATATACTGAGTGGATAGGTGCAACATATCTCTTAGGATTATTGTATGAAAGTTATGGGCTTCCAATTGTTTTGTATTACGCAGACAAAGTAGCGCGCACCCATAAGAGTATGATCGAATCTCTAGTTCAGAGCTCTCTCCTTGAGATATTAATAGAATCCCTAAGAAATGAGCCCAATATAAACCCCTATTTTGTTTTTTCATTGGTAACTAAGTTAGGGGTGAGGAATTTCTTCAAGAGGTGACATACCATGGAAGGTGAAGATGGATATATAGGCATAATATTTGAAGCTACCTCTGCCAGCAAATTTAGATTTGTCGTCATAGATGAAAGAGCAGAGAAGGAAGATCTAGTCTTTAGTTATGTTGAAGTTCCCATGGGGGAAAACAAGGTTTTAGTTGGAAGGATTATTGATGTAGCCAAAGAGAACCCCCTCTTAAGCACTGAAATAGCAGGAGCAATGGTAAAAGAGGTGTTAGAGGGACTTGCCATTCAACCAGAGTCTAAGAGATTTGCATATACAATTGCTGAATGTCAAGTTATAGGAATCGTAGATCCAAATGTTGAGAAGCCTGATATCGAACAAAATAGAAAACCAATACCTCCAGGATCAAAAGTTTACCCAATAAGTGACAGAACCTTAGAGGTAGTGCTTTATAGGAAGGAGAGTCAATACCTACCGATCGGGAAAATTGAGAGTTTTGGATCAACATCCGTAGTTCCCATTACTCTCGACGGAGATGAACTTGTGACAAAGCATTTTGCAATATTTGGAATGACTGGCTCAGGGAAAACAAACACCGCAGCAAAATTGATCGAAGAAATCATAATGAGGGGTTACTATGTAGTAATATTTGATCCCCATGATGATTATGTCAACATAAATAACTTTGGCAATTTAGTTACAGAGAAACTTGACAACAAAAAGATTCCTGTCCCAGAAGAAATGCTGAAAATATTAAATTCAGAACTTGACTGGAAGAACATAACTCAGAATGATTTGATTCCAATATTTAGAGCAATCTCAGTATTGGAGAATATTCCAATATGGGAATTGTTGCCTTATTATGAGCTAAACGATAGCAAGGGAGATATCATTGTCCCAGAGATTCTCAAGAAGTATACCCCCGAGATTATTGATAAGTTAAAGGAGACTCCTATTTATAAGCTTCAACAAAGTGACATAGTGCAACATTACAATGTATTTCCCGAACTCAAATATTATTCTGAAAAAGACTTCACACTAGCGATACTTGAAGGATATATTGGAGAACCTTTCACATATGCTCAGAGAAGAGCTCTTAGGAATATATTAGAGAATTGCATATCACAGCTACAAAATTTGAGTGGAATTAGCTTTCTCAAACGATTGTGGTCTCTGGTAAACCAAAGCAGAAGATCCCAAGCAAATCAAAGGGGACAGTCGGGAGTGGTGGCACCATGCATAAGGTCAAGCAACATCTCTATATCAAACGAAACAGCAGAAGTCCTCTTGGCTAAGATCAATTTTATCCAAGGAGTATACAATGAACTCATAAATAGTGGGGTAACCCCATGCGACATTGAAAAATTAGTAGTAAAAATCAGCACTTCCACGGATAAGCGAGTCCACATTTTTTCATTATCTACACTTCCAAACAATCTAAGAAAACTTATGGTTTATGCCATTGTAGAGCAAACATTCAGAAAGTACAAGTTCAATAAGATCCCCAAAGAAAAAAGACATCCTGTCCTATTTATATTGGAAGAAGCAAGGACCCTAGTGCCTTCTAAAGCATCACGGGATGAAGATTATACTGGATGGTTATCCGTCAAAGCAGTGAGGAACTTGGCGTATGAGGGTCGTAAATTTATGTTGGGCTACGGCATAATCTCCCAGAAACCCTCTACAGTTGATCATGAGATTTCTTCTCAATGCAACACCCTAATTCTACATCAATTGAAGAGTCCTGACGACCAAAAGTATGTACGAGATGTAACTGAAGGACTTGAAAAGGTAGAAATCGAGATGCTAAAGAATATTGGCGTTGGAAAAGCGGTAATAACCGGAACTGCAGTGAAATCAACAATACGTGCTGAGATATTTAGAAGATACAGCATTGAAGGCCTGAAAAAACCAAAACCAATGAGTGATCTGCTAACAAAGGAATACACAATCGACAACTTAAAGAATGAACTTGGATTATGACCCACAAGGTGGGTTCAATATGATTCCATTTTTTGTTTTAGACCGTAGAGCTAGTTTGGAAATTCTTAAAGGGTTATTTCTCAAATTTCCCAACTTAAAGTTCGGATTAATGACTCATGCAAATGCATCTAGCCAATTTATGGAGCTATTTAGGGCATTCCCATACAAAACCCGCTTAAAGTATTTTGATGCATGGGAAGAGATTAATGAAACCAAAATAAACAGAATGCTCAAAAAGAATATTGTAAAAATCTCTGATAGTGGCGTATTTCAAAAAAACGGCTCAAATCACACTTATGAAGAGCTTTTTGAGAAATATGTTCAGTTAAAAGTCCATTATGGGATTATAAAAGACGTTCTCCACGATATGAAAGCCACCCTAAAAAGCGCCGAAGAGGCCATCAATGTCTACGAAGACAACGGGTTTAAGAGAAAATTCAAACTAATAGGCGTGGCCCAAGGAAACAATGCTGACGAATACAAAAAATGTTATGGAATGCTCCAAGACTTGGGGTACAAATATATTGCTATTGGTGGATTGTTGAAACGAAATGGCAACAGTAACTATGTTACAGTAAGAAGTGAAGAGCTACTACAACAAACAATAAGCTTGATTAGAGATGAGTACTCTCCTAAGTGGCTTTTTGTTCTTGGCGTATATCATCCCAACAGACATGAGCTTTTGGATAATCTTGGGGTCTGGGGTGCAGATTATAAGGGATGGCTTTTCCATTATGATGAGTTCTATAGAAATGCCATGAAAGAGCTAGAAGAACAGGGAAGAATAAACAAAGAAATTCGCGAGAAATACGAGCTATTCCTTAAATACAAAATCCAATATCTCCAAACGAAATCTCCACAAGCTCGAAAAAGGTATTGGGAATCAAGAAAAGAACTTGACAAAACTCTCAAAAAATATGGAACATCTCTTCAAGAACTTCGGTTTAGGGAAGTTAGAGAAAGATTAGAAAAAGAAGTTGTGGCAAAAATGTTGAAAAAATGAAGATATATCTCATCTCTTCCCTTTCACCTTCAGCCACGCGCCCAAACCGACCTGCTTCGTCTTCTGGTAGCGCAAATCCTCCTTTCGGTAGCCGAAGGCTTTTAGAATCCTCTCCACTGCCGGCAGAACCTGGTTCTCGATGTAATATTCTGCATCGTAGCGGTGCTTCGTCGGGTCGAATTCATCGGCTGGAATCGCCCTGTCACCTATCCTACCAGAGCCCTTTAGGACGATGTAGCTTATCACCGTTCCAGGACGGATTTTGACGCCCTTCGCAGCGAGCCTCTTCGCAACGGCAACGTGTGGACCTGTGGCTTTGTAATCCTTCAAATCGCGAGTTATCTGCTCGTGGATAACCAGCTTCTCAGGCGGGACTTCATACTTGCTCAGCTTTTCGGTGACCTCTTTGACTATCCTGACGGCCTCCTCGACGTCACCGTGCTTGAGTATCGCCTCAAGAACCCTCGCCTGCGTCTCCTTCGCTATCTCGCTCCAGTCGCGCCTCACAATCTCCAGCCCGCGCGTTGTTATCTTGCCCTCCTCGTCTATCACCGCGTACTTCTTCTTGGTCACGAAGAACCCCCTCACGTAGAAGCCCTCGTATTCGAGTTCGAGCAGGCCGGGCAGTTTCGCGTTGATGTACTTGAGGAACTCCTTGGCCTTCTTCTTCACGGTCTCGGCGTCAGCTCCTGGGATTGTTGCAAAGAAACCGTCCGTATTGTGGACAAGTATTCCGTTCGCGAAGAACCTGTGGGTCTCGTCTACTTCGATATCGTAGACATAGCCGTCGTAGGGAATTTCCTCTATCTTCCGTGGATACACCAAGTCAAATCCGTAACTATAGGCCCTTTTCTTGTTTGTGTAACCACCTAAGTTTTCGGAGAGCTTTGATGTTTTTCTGTTCAAAACAAACCCTATTCTCCTAGCAAAGCGGTGTTTGTTCTTTATCCTGACGTGGAGTGAATGTGTCCCGCTTTCTTTTCCAAGGTAGCGGTTTGGCTTGGTCTCGGTGAACATCGAGTTTGAAACGCCTACGAGCCACAGCAACTTTCTTACAGACTCGCTGAGGTCTGGATTAACGCTCGTCAGTCTCACCTCTGGGATTCCCCTGCGAAGGCTTACCGTTCCATCCGCTGAAAACAGTCCCCGCAGAAATGCCTCTATGTATTCTCTGGGAAGGTTGAACATGAAGTTGGGAATTCTCTTGTTCCCGTTCTCGTCTTTGAAGTACCTGACCATAAAGCCTGCCAGCCACTTTGAGAGTATTGAAACGTCGCCAGGTTTGCCTTTGTTATAGTAGTTGGAAATTATGCCCGCATCTTTTAGAGGTTTCAGGATTTTCCTTTCGATTTCCTCCTTGTCTAACCCAAGGGAGAGACCAACGTAATATTTAGCCCAGTTTGAATGCCCTCCCCAGTTGCCATCGCCAACCAATAGTCCTATAAGTTCCCACAGCCTAACGGCGGTTTGAGTCGGCTTAATGCTCTTGGCAATCGGCTGGTTTGGTGTAATGAGTGATTTAACTTCTTTGCCGATTTCCTCGGGCTTTACCTCGACGAGGCGCTCTTTCAGCGGCTTTCCGGGCTTCACCCTGCTGGTGTTCAGGTAGCCTATTAATGAGTGGTCCTCTGTAACGTCGAGGTACCACGAGTTCGTGAACCAGACACGGTAGATTTTCTTGTTCGTCCGGTGCCTCATTACATAGGGAACTTTTCTCCAAACGAGCCGAGCCCTGTTATCCAGTGTCAGAGCCTCAACGCCTTCAAGAACGCAGTATTCTTTCTCTCCAATCCTGTAATCAACGCACTGGAAGAGGCTCTCAATTGGAACAAATTCAACCTTCCCGTTCCTCCTGATTATGATCTCGGTCTCGCCCGTAACACTGTCCGCGTAGAGCACTTTAAAACCGAACTTCTCCTCTATCTCGCGAATGGTGGTTTCTATGTACTCCCTTCCCCATGCCGTAACGCTCTCGGCGCACTCCTTGCAGTACCACCGGGCCTTGGCGTAGCCGTAGTAGCCGTAGAAGCTGTTGGCTAGGATTTTGATGGCCCGTTGCCTGTAATCGAGGAGCTTCTTCTCCAGCGGGTCAATCGTTGCCTTCATCTTCCGCTTTATCTTCTGCCTCTCCTCAAGCAGCTCGCCGAGGAGACTTGGTATGAAGCCTGGAAAGTCCTTACAAAAGCGGTGCCCAACCTCTGGGGCGACGTCGTACTCCCTACAGCCCTCGCGGTTGAGGGTATCTGGCGAGACGTTGTGGGTTATGATGATTGAGGGGTAGAGACTACGAAAGTCTAAATACACAATATTGTCCCATAATCCACGCTCTGGTTCCTTAACGTACCCACCCGCATAGCTCTCGCGCCGTTTCGCAAGTTCCTTCTCGTTGGGCTTGTTTGGCGCCAGTTCGTTCCTCTCGTAGGCCTTCCGCAGAAGGAACCACTCAACGAGGTTGCCCGTGCTCGAGCGCGAGACGTCCCAGAGGCTCTGGCCTATGAGCCTTGAAAGCTGGGCCTCCATCGGAAAGAACTCCCTTCCGAGCTCGTAGGTCACCTTCGCGTCCTCCATCGAGTAGCGGGCAACCCTTTCAAGGCCCTCCCCGCTCTCCCAGGCCTCTGTTATCTCCTCGGCGTAAACCTTCTCCTTGGGCTTTCCAAAGACTGCCTCGTAAACGGCCTCAAGGGTGTAGGTCGGGAGGTTTATCGTGCGCCTTATGACTGGATAGAGGTCGAAGTGTATCCTCCCCTTCACCTCGACAGCGAAGCGGTCGCCCATGCGCTGGATTTTCGGCTCGCTCCCGTCTCTCCCGAGCGTGAACTTTATCCCGAGTTTCTCACAGCGCTTTTTTAGATAAGCGAAGTCGAAGTTGTCGCCGTTGTAGGTGATGAGCACGTCGGGGTCCTTCTCCTTGA
>Ga0256838_1001000_pt1 | contig 14432 bp, 13 predicted proteins | sample 4571419metaG_FD_185978 | JGI IMG/M metagenome (GOLD analysis project Ga0256838, IMG submission 185978) | Hydrothermal vent microbial communities from Guaymas Basin, Mexico - 4571-419 | ecosystem: Environmental > Aquatic > Marine > Hydrothermal vents | place: Mexico: Guaymas Basin | collected...
TTAAAACCTCATTTATCATAACCTCTGAGAGCTTATCAATAGCTGTATAATCCATCGTCGAAAGCGATAGTAAAGATAGCTCTTCATACCCTGTGTTGTCCAAAAGTTCTCTTGCATATCCAACAATCTTATTAGGATCTCTTTCCCTAACCGGCCTATAGATCATGCCTGCATGACAGTATCTACAGCCCCTCGTACATCCCCTCATTACCTCTATCACAGCTCTGTCATGAACACTTTCTATATGTGGCAAAATTTTCTTTAGTGGAGGCGGAAATTTATCGATATCAGAAAGAACTCTTTTTCTAATCGGAATCGGTGCTGTGCTTTTAATAGGAACAATTTTCTTTCCGATTTGCTCGTAATATAAAGGAATATACATCCCTTTAATTGCTGATAAAGCGCTGATCTTTTCTTCCCTTTTTTGATCTTTTGTTTCTTTAAGAATCTGCGCAATTTCAATGATGGCTTCTTCTCCATCTCCGACTAAAATTGCATCGAAAGCTTGAGAGATCGGTTCTGGATTCATGCTAAGTGGTCCGCCGCCAATAATAATTGGATCCCTTTCTTTTCTCTCCAAGGCTTTTACTGGTATCTTGGAAAGCTTTAGAACTTCTATAACATTTGTATAAGAAAGTTCATACTCAAGTGATATGCCAATAGCATCCATTTCTCTTAACGGAGTCTTAGATTCCAAAGTAAAAAGCGGAATATCATATTCCTTCATTTTTTCTATCATGTCTGGCCAAGGAAGGTAGGCTCTCTCTGCCCATACAAAATCAAGCGAATTTAAAATATGGTAAAGGATTTCAAGACCATAGTTAGACATTCCTATTTCATATACATCCGGAAAAACCAAGGCGATTCTTACCTTATCATTGGGATCTTTAACTATGGAATTGTATTCTCTTCCAATGTATCTTGCAGGTTTAGAAACAAATGGAATAACCCTATTCAAAAAAAGATTTACTTCCATCTCAACCAGTCACATCCTTTTTCTTTTGTTTATTATCTCTATTTTTAGTTTTGTTCCTACAACCTAAATTCCTTTTATCCTTGTATAGTCAGATAAAATCAAACATTTATTCACATTATGGTAAATAAACTTAAAAGTTTCATTGCAAGTTTTTCCTCCTAAAGTGAACAAAAAGTTTTGGTTAGTTTATTATATCAAACGGGATGGTGCTTTACACTTGCTTTCATGTCGTTTACTGGTTATAATCTTAAATGTGAAAACACTCACATCACCGTAAGAAAAGGAGGGATCATTAGTGAAAAAATTTTTGATTGTTTTGCTATTATTTATTGCTATACAGCTTCTATCACTAACGTTGTTGAACCCATACGGTCCTACGATTCTTCCTGTTTCTTTTATCACAAATGGAGAAATAGGGAAGCACCTTGATGTTTCCTTTTGGAGAACTCCAGAAGAAGCTGTAGCATATATAAAAGCTGGGAAAGCCGACTTTTATGTTCTTCCAATAACCCTAGGAGCAAATTTATATAACAAAGGGTTTGATATGGTTCTTCTTGGGGTGCATGAATGGAAAGTATTTTACATGATTGGCAAAAACGAGATAAATAGCCTGAAAGACTTGAAAGGTAAAACCATCTACTGCTCTCATACCAGAGGAACAGTGGTGGACGTTCTACTTAGATACTTCTTAGAAGAATCTGGGGTGGATCCTGATAAGGATGTAACAATAAGTTATGCACAACCAAACGAAATAGTCTCTCTCTTCAAGGCTGGAAAAGTTGAATATGCAGCTCTTCCAGAACCATTTGTAACCATGGTAACCTCCTCAAAAGCCGGGAAAATTATTCTGGACTTTCAAAGGGAATGGTCAAAATTAACAGGCTTATCAGAAAGGATTCCAATAGCCGGTCTTTTTACAACGAAAAAATTCCTAGAAAGTAATAAGTTAGAAGCTGAGTACGGAGAGCTTGCTTTATGGGTAGCCACAGATGAAATGAATAAGAGAAAAAGAGAAGCAGTAGATGCTACCCTGAAAGTGCTCAAAATTCCAAAAAGTGTCCTTATTAAATCTCTAACAAGAATGGTGTTTTACTACGTACCGATCTCAAAGTGCAAGAAAGACGTTCAAACCTTTTTAAAGATGATTCATGAAAAATATCCAAAAGCTATGCAAAAACTCCCGGATGATGCTTTTTATGGAAAATAATTTTAAAAAAATACGACTTTTGAAAATTTAAGCCGCCAGCAAATCCGGCGGCTTATTTTTACCATCTAGGGCAAAATTCTTCCAAACTGTTGACAGAAAAGCCTATACGTGTAAAATATGTGCGACATTTTTCATTTTATAATGAGGAGGGAAAAACGTGAGGTTTCGATACTTTTTAAAAATTTTCGTAGACGAGCAAACAGCAAGAAGGGCCTCCATAACTCCTGAAGTTGTCAGAAAGTTGAGAAATACAGGAACAAGACTTGAATACTCCTCAGGAGTAATTTCTCTTGAATCGAAGGAAAATCATGATATCGATGAGGAACTTGTGAAAGCCCTCCTCAGAGCAATAGGAAGGCCTGTTGAGGCCGTTGCAGAGATTGAACTTAACGGAAGAATAAAGGAAGTTTTTAGAGGAAAACTCGACCCTGACAAACCACTAGGAATCATGAATGACGAATATAAAGAGGAAGAGGAGAAGGACGACGAGAAAATAGATGAAGAAGATGAAAACGAAGATCTCTTCATAGATGAAGAGGAATTAATGGAAGAGATATATTACGACGAAGATGAAGAAGAGTATTAATATCTTCTTCTATACCATGTAAAGTATACGCTTTCTCTTCTTGAATAAGGCATTAAATAGAAGAGCCCTTGCTGTATTAACCAAATCCCAGCTAAAACACCGACAAATGACCAAAAACCGATGTTAATTACATTAACAAGTTGAAGTATTATAAGAATACCGGCGCTTAAAGAAACCAACCCATTGGGAAATTTGTTTTTGAACATCACAGAAGCACCAGAAACAACAAAGCCGATCGCAATAAGCCACAAAATGATTTTCCAAAAACTTACAGTTATCACTCCAAAGCTTCCAAGTATTATAAACAGCCCTATTAAAAGAAGTGTTATTCCCCAAATCATCTTATCACCTCACTCGCTGCTTTTCTCAATCTGTTCATAACAGAAAAGAGTATTCCTTTATCATCGAATCCCTCGGCTACAACTATACCACCTTCCATTTTATCAACTGCTCTCAATACATCAAACAGGTTCTTAGCTATTGAAAATTTATTTTCTAAACTGCCAACCACAATTATTTTGTAACCTTTATATAATTCTATTCTCTCCTTAGGACATAATACAATCGGATCTAAATCTTTATATTTCTCCAAAACTTCTTTCATTTTTGAGAGATCTTCCACCAGTACAAGCTTTTTACTCGGTGCATAATGTCTATATTTCATGCCGGGAGATAGGGGCCTTTCTTGGCTTTTCAACCCTTTTGCTATTTCCGGGATGTAGACATAGTCAATTTCTTGAAGTTGCTCTGGATAAAGAGGACCGGGCCTTAAAAGCGTAGGTGGATCAGTTGTGAAATTTATTATTGTTGATTCAAGTCCATAAAGAGTATCTCCACCGTCTATTATTATGTCTACTTTCCCATACATGTCTTCTATAACGTGTTCTGCTTTTGTTGGGCTGGGTCTTCCTGATATATTGGCACTTGGAGCGGCTATTGGAACGCCTGCTTCTCTTATCAGAAGTTTTGCAATAGGATGTTCTGGGAACCTAATTGCAACGGAATTCATCCCAGCTGTTACGACATCAGAGACAATAGATTTTTTCTTTAAAATCATGGTGAACGGACCTGGCATCAATTTCTTCATAAACTTTTCGGCTGTTTTTGGAATGTACTCAGCTACATCATAAATCTGTTCAAAGGAGGCAACATGAACAATTAACGGATTATCAGCTGGTCTTCTCTTTGCTTTAAAAATTTTTTTGCATGCTTCAGTATCGAAGGCGTTTGCGCCTAATCCATAAACAGTTTCCGTAGGAAAAACTACAAGGCCGCCGTTTTTAATGACTTTAGCAGCTTTTCTTATAAGGGTAATGTCGGGATTTTCAGGATCGATTTTCAAAATGGTGGTTTTCACATTTTCACCTACTTTAATCTTTCACGAAGATTCCCAAGATCACTGCAATAAAACTCATTATACCTGCTGTTATGTATACAGAAGTGTAGGAAAAAGCTTCTGTCATGTATGCTGCGATAGGTGGAAAGATTATTCTCGTAAATATATTCGCTCCTTGGAAAAATCCTTCCCATCTTCCAAGTTCCTTAGGAGCTGATTTAAATTTGATGGATTCTTTTGCGGGAAACCACAAAAGAAAACCTATACCAATTAATACATGAGCAAGATAATATGCTTCGATAGTGGGATAAGCTATGACAAAGAAGTATATGGTTAAAAACACTGTTCCGAGTATCAAGCTGGTTTTTAAACGGATTTTTCTTTTGAGAATAAAGAAAAAACCTGCAACTATAGATGATGAATAAAAAACTTCCGCGGTTAAAAGAGATTTAGAACCTTGGTGTAAAACATCACTGATGTAATAAGACCGTATCATAGCGCTTGCAAAATTGTACGCCATAATAACTAAAAGCTGGACAAGATATATAATTAAGAGGTTTTTCTTATCAGGTTCTTCTATCGTCTCTTTGTTTTGATAATCAACAACACTTCCAGATTCAACTTTTGGCATAAAAAAGAAGAAAGCAACTATGTAAAAAATAGACAAAAGAAATTGTGTTAAAAACAACGTCCTTGAAATCTCAAGGTTCAGTAAAATTATAGGAAGAATTATAGCCACTTTTACAGCTTCTGAAACTGCCGTAATCCATTTGTAAATTATTTCCCTTTTTTCTTTTGGAAATATCGCCCTTTCAAATAGGACTATTGATGGAAAGAAAACATCAAAGAAGCTTGCAAGAAGCATAGCTACCGTAAACCAAAAAGGATTTGAAGTTAAAAAAAGAATTAATGGTGCAAGCCCATATATACCTCTTGCAAGGATAACACCCCAATTTGGCGAGAAGCGTTCAAATATTCTACCAACTGTATAGCTCAAAATAGCCTGAACCCCGTAAACAAAGCTGAATATCCACCCTGCTTCGCTTAGCGTGATGTTATGCTGCGAAGCATATAAAGGTGCGAATATGAAAAAGTAAAAAAGATACGAATTAACTGAGTTTATAAGTATATATCTTTTATATACACTCATGACCTCTCAAAATATCTATCAAGTTCTTTATAACTTATCCTAAACATCAATGGCCTGCCATGAGGACAAGATAAGAGTTTTTTTCTATAGATTTCTTCTATGATTCCTTCTGCATCATCTTTTGTGATCATATCCCCTGTTCTAACAGCAGCCTTGCATGCAATATCAGATAATATCTTTTGAACGATATCCGGTAAACCTTTAAACTTTGATAGCCTTAAATCATCAAGAGTTTCTTTAAATGATTCAACAGCTATATCTATCTTGAGAACTTGCGGAATTGAAGTTATTTTTACATAGTTACTTTCTGATATTTCCCAGTCAAACCCCAACTTTCTGAGAACATTTGAATTTGCTTTCAAAACTTCCATTAAAACGGGATCAAGAGCTGTTTTCAGCGGAAACAACAGTTTTACGCTATCAAGACCTTTTCTTTCATAATCTTCTTTGATTTTCTCGTACAGAATCCTTTCGTGTGAGGCATGGTAATCAATTATTAAAAGTCCCTCTTCATCTTCTGCGAGTATGTATCTGTCTTTGATTATCATGAGAAAGCGCGGATAATTAGCATTCTTTTGGGATTCATCGGTGAATTTTTCAAAGTTTGACACTTTTCGTGTTACATAACTTTTTTCTGTTTCAATAAGAGCAGGTTCTTTAAAAACACTTTGATGTTCTTTTTGTTCTATATTCCCATAGAATTTTTCTGGTTGCTTTCTTTTATCTTTTAAAGCATACTTTTTTACAGGTATATTTCTTTCAAGAGTGACTTTAAGAGCTTCCATTACAGCTTTTATTAAAACCTTCTTCACCAATTCCCAATTTGAAAACTTCACTTCCGTCTTTTGTGGATGAACATTCACATCAACAAGATTTGGTGGAATTTCCAAAAACAAAACTGCAAACGGATGGCGTCCCTTTTCCAAAGCTTCTCCATATCCGAGCTCAAGAGAGTAAAAAAGTTCATTGGAAAGAACATGTCTTTTATTGACAAAGAAAAACTGTCCCGTTCTGTTCCTTCTATATATGTGGGGTGGTGATATGAATCCGTAAACTCTTATACTGTCTTGCGAAAAATCTACTTTCAAAAGATCCCTTGGCTTTGAATCTGGCATTACTATGCCTATTCTTGTCCTCAAATCCGTTTCTGGTATGTTGTAAACAACTTCGCCATCTTTTATATACCTAAAAGCTATGTCCTCGTTGGAAAGCAAAAATTTCTGAACCTGCTCCGTTACCATTCTTCCTTCAATTGCTGCAGATTTTAGAAACTTTCTCCTTGCTGGTATATTGAAAAAAAGGTCCTTTACAATAACACTTGTTCCTTTGGATCTCTCAGCATTTTCAACTAATTTTATGGCTCCGCCTTCAACCTCAATTTTAACGCCCTCATGCCCTTCTTTTTTTGTAGTTATTACCGCTCTTGAAACTTTTACTATGGAAGATAGTGCCTCTCCTCTGAATCCATAAGTAGAAATGGCGTAGAGATCCTCCACACTGGAAATTTTACTTGTTGTATGCGGTTCTATTGCAAGTAGAGCCTCATTTTTTGTCATTCCAACCCCATCGTCTACAACCCTTATATAGGACTTTCCACCGTTTTTAATTTCTATTTCAATGGTGTGCGCACCAGCATCTAGGGAGTTCTCAACTAACTCCTTAACAACTGAATATGCGCCTACAACAACTTCTCCCGCAGCTATCTTTCTAACAACTTCCTCAGGAAGTCGCCTTATCATATCCTCATAAAGTAGCCATGAGACTGCAGAACCTTAGCCATCATTTCCTTTGTTACTTTTTCATCCTCATACTCTACCTCAACTGCTTCTGCATCGAGGTCGACATCAAGCCTTAAAATGCCATCTAAATTTTCAAGTACTTCTCTTACCTTTTTCTCGTCCTCCTCTGTCTTAAGTCCATCAACCGTAAAATACCTCAATCTCTTCATGACCTCACCTCCGTTTCAATTTTCGGATATTTTCTCAATCACATCTAAGACCTTTTTAAGGTCTGAACTAAGCTTTGCCGTAAAAGTCATTTCTTTTCCGGATTTCGGATGTTTTATCTTCATTTTGTAACAATGAAGAAAATGTCTTTTAAGTCCTGTTAAATTCCGGAGCTTTTTATTATACACTTTTTCACCATATTTGTTATCGCCAACAACATGATGACCGATAATAGAAAAATGCCTTCTAATCTGATGTTTTCTACCCGTTCCAATTTCTACGTACAATAGCGTAACACCTTCATCAAAAATTTTGTAAAACTTTTCTGGTTTGTAAAATGTTATTGCTCTTTGCCCATCTAATTCTTTATCGATTTTCCCCGCTGAACTTATTTTTCCTCTCACCAAGGCCTTGTAGTATTTCTTTACTCTCCTCTCTTTAAAATCCCTTGTTAGAATTCGAGCAGAATTTTTATTCTTCGCTACTATCAATATTCCCGATGTGTTCAAATCAAGCCTATGAATGAGATGCGGCTCAAAGCCTTTTTCATTCCCATAATACAAAAGCCCTTCAATCAAAGTGACAAGATGTATGTTTTTTCCTGGATGTATAGCAATACCTGCAGGTTTGTTCAAGGCCAAAATGTCATTATCTTCATAGACTATATCAAGATCCAATTTTTGTGGTTCTATCGTATTCTCTTTTCTCCTTCTGAACTTATCTACATCAACATACCTTATGCTAACGGTATCTCCCACTTCCAGCGAAAACTTTTGATCTTTAACCCTTTTTCCATTTACATAAACCTTTCCCTTTCTTAAAAATTTGTATATTGCAGAAAGGGGTATATCCTTTAAAGTATTTCTTAAAAATTTATCCAATCTTTTGTAGTAATTTCTATCGTTTACTACAACTTCCCAGCTCATCTGAACAACGCACTCACTGACAAGTTTTTTCTAATTCTCATTATTGTCTCTCCAAGAAGTTTATACACGCTAAGAACCTCAAATTTTTCAGGAAGATCATCATGGTGGATTGTATCTGTTATATAAACCTTCTCTATCGGAGAATCCATAATTCTATCCTTTGCACCTTCCGATAATATCCCATGTGTGGCAGCTGCAATTATTTTCACTGCACCAGCCTTTACAAGGGCCTTTGAACCCTCAACAAGTGACCTTGCAGTATCGATAATGTCGTCAAACAATACAGCAACCTTACCTTTTACATCACCTATAACGTTCATTATCTCCGCTACATTGTCCTTTGGCCTCCTCTTGTCAAGTATGGCAAGTGGAGCTCCTATCTTCTCAGCAAATTTTCTCGCCCTTTTAACCCCCCCGACATCTGGTGATACAACCACCAAGTTTTCATAGTTGAATTCCTTTATCCTTTCCGCAAAAACCGGAAAGCTCCATAGGTTATCAACTGGTATATCAAAAAACCCCTGTATTTGCTCTGCGTGAAGATCTATAGTTATTATCCTGTCAGCACCTGCAACTGTTAGAAGATTTGCAACAAGCTTTGCACTTATGGGGTCTCTTCCCCTTGCTTTTCTATCTTGCCTTGCATAGCCGTAATAAGGCATGACAACAGCTACTTTATGAGCCGAAGCTCTTTTAAAAGCATCTATCATTATAAGAAGCTCCATAAGATGTTCATTAACTGGCGGAGAAGTTGGTTGAATGATGAAAACATCATGACCTCTAACTGTTTCCCCTATTCTAAAATTGATTTCTCCATCAGCAAACCTTCCAAGCTCGACGCATCCAAGTTCTAAACCCAAATAATCTGCTATTTTTTCTGCCAGAGGTATATTTGCGCTTCCAGAAAAAACCTTAAGCTCATTTCTAAAAAAAGGCATATGAGCCACCTCCACAATGGTTTTCATCCATGCGAATATTATCATTTGTTCTAAAAAAAATAAACCCCGCCTTCTGGCGGGGCAAATCAGAGATTAGAAAAGATCTTCTCTTTATTATCCCTCAACCAACAACCTTAACATTAGCTGCTTGAGGTCCTTTTCTACCATCGACAACATCAAACTCGACTGCCTGACCTTCCTGGAGAGTCTTGAAACCATCCATCTGAAGAGCAGTCCAGTGAACAAATATGTCCTCTCCATCCTCCTTGGTAATAAATCCGTACCCTTTCTTTGGATCAAACCACTTAACTGTACCTTTCATAACCTAACTCCTCCTTCTTACTCAAAGATACTCACTCCATCAGGAGCTGTTATTACTATACTCCTTATTTCCAAAAAGTCAAAGGGTAATTTCCTGGATTTAGTCCTTATACGGGACGATGATGTATTATCAAGCTGCATACGAGCAGGAAAAAGTGGTAATATTTCAATAATAATGTTTATAATTAATAGGAAAAAGGGGTGAAAGGATGAAAATAGTTATTGATGCCAGAGGAGGAGTTAAAGAATGGTGGCCTATCGGAAGGGAACTTTTACCGATACATTTTTACAAATTTGAAGAGGGATCCCTTTTTAAAAGAACATTGAATTTTGTTTTGAAGACATCAAAAGAGATCACTGTTCTTGTGGATGAAAGGAATAAATTCTTTGCAATAGAAGAGATGGAGAAGTTGGGGATAAAAGATTCAGAGAATAAAGTATTATTTGATGAGATTGATGTAAAAGAGGCTTTAATTGTAAAGCCTTTTATAATTTTTTCAGAAAGCTTTGATATTTCTACTCCTGATAGAAAGGTAGCTTATTTTTACAAACCATTGAAGCCCAAGGTAAATGCACTTTATTTCAATGAGAAAGAAGAGGAATATGTTTACGTTAAGGATCTTGAAAAAGCAAAAGAACTCTTTGAAAATGGTTGGTTAGTCTTTTCTGGAATGTGGTATGGAAATTTAGGAGAAGATATACAAAGCTTAGATGTTGCCAAGATCAAAGATATAGAGATATTTACCAGTTTCCATGATCTTTCGTTTTTCAGATCTCCTGCCAATGTTAAGACTTATTCAACGAATGATGTAGTAATTTTTGCAGAAAATGAAACAATTGTTAAAGGAGTCGGTGATCTTATTGTTGTGAATTTAGCGGACATAACATATATTGAAAGTGTCAAGGAAAAATCGGAAAATGAGAAGCTTTACAAAGAGGTTAAAAAGGAGAATTCCCAGAAAGTATCGGTTCATAAAACGGCGTATCGTCCATGGGGAAGTTACACAGTTTTGGAAGAAAAAGAGGGATTCAAGGTCAAGAGGATAACAGTGAAGCCAGGTAAAAGACTTTCTCTCCAATATCATTTTCGCCGTTCTGAGAATTGGACAGTAGTTAAAGGGGTTGCGAAGGTTAGACTCGGAGATAAGGATCTTATATTAAAGCCTGGTGACCATGTTTACATCCCAAAGAAAGAAATCCATAGATTAGAAAATGTAGGAAAAGAGCTGCTCGAGGTCATAGAGGTTCAGGTTGGAGATTACTTAGGTGAGGATGATATCGTAAGAATCGAAGATGACTTCAAACGGGTTTAACAATTCAATATCCTGATACCTTCTTTTAACAAAGTCCTGACTGGTGATCGGTGTAAAATTCTATATGCACTTTAGAGGCCTACCTTATATAACTCACGGAAAGGGATTAGCTATGCGTGTAGAGAAAAAGCTGGTTGCTGCGATAAAGAAACGCGTAGGAAATAAAGTATGGAATAAGTGGTTTTCTACATTTGAGATTCTCAGCATTTCTGAGAATGAAGTGATATTTTCGGTTGGAAATTTATTTATAAAAGATTGGCTGGAAGATAAGTATGGAAAGGCCATAGGATCTGCTATAAAAGAGGTTTTCGGGAAGAATATATCCTTTAAAGTTGTGTACAAGGAAATTTCGCTGATTTCTAATGGCATAGAAAGTCAAGAGAAACCTACTTCTATAAAGCCTCCAAAGGAAACCAATTTAAACCCTGATTTTACTTTTTCCTCTTTTGTTGTAGGTAGTGGGAATGAGACAGCTTTTAAGTTTGCCAAAAAGGTAGCGATGGAACCGGGTAGATTCTCTCCCATATTTATTTATGGAGGGGTAGGTGTAGGAAAGACCCATCTCGTGCAAGCAATAGGAAATTACATATATGCAAATAAACACGAAGTTGATCTTGTTTATTTAACTAGCGAAAGGTTTATGAACGAAATGATTAAGTATCTGAGGGAAAATAAAATGGAAAAGTTTAGAGAAAAGTATAGAGGCGTTGATATTTTTATTGTGGATGACGTTCAATTTTTAACTGGTAAAAACGGAGTTCAATTTGAGCTTTTCAATACATTTAACGAGCTTATGGACAAAAAGAAACAGATTATCTTTTGTTCCGATAGGGCACCTTCTGATTTGCAGGATTTTCAAGATAGATTGGTATCAAGGTTCAAGATGGGAATTGTAATAGAGATGCGCCTTCCTGATGTCGAAACAAGAAGAAGGATCGCAAGGAATATAGCAGAAAGAGAGGGTGGGCACCTCGATGAAGAACTTTTAGATTTTTTAGCAGAGAATATAGATGGTTCTTTGAGAGAGCTGCGAGGAGCGATTATAAAATTAATTGCATATCAAGAGATAGAGGGAAAGAAAGTTGGAATAGTTGAAGCTATAAATCTAGTATCTCATTTCCTTAAGAAAGCAAATACCATAGACCCAGGAGAGAGGCTTGTATCCATCTTGTCGGGAATGTTTGATATTTCTCCTTCTATGATTAGAAGCAGGAGTAGAAAGGCAAATATAATGATGGCAAGAGAACTAGGTATATTCTTTGCAAGAAGATACCTCAAAATGACTGTTAGAGAGACTGCAAAACTTTTTGGTAGGTCACCATCTGTTGTATCCACAACCACCCGGAGGGTGGAGGATAAAATTAAGGATAGTCCTCTCATGAAGTCCTATCTCAATAAAATACTTGCACATATAAGCCCAGCTGTGGGAAAATTTAGCTGAGGTGATATTATGATTCCATTGTCTAAACCTTTTATAGAAGAGGATGATATAAATGAAGTACTAAATGTACTTTGGAGTAGGTGGCTTGCTTTAGGACCTTATCTTAAAAGATTTGAAGAAGCAATATCTGAATATACAGGCTTGAAGTACGCAGTTGCGGTGAATAGTGGAACTTCTGCGTTGCATCTTATATTAAGAGCTTTGGATCCTGAGCCAGGAGAATATATGATTGTTCCTTCTTTTACCTTTATTTCTTCTGCAAATGTGGCTTTGTTTGAAGGAGTAGTTCCAATATTCGTGGATATAGACGAAGAAACCTATAACACTTCCCCAGAGGCTTTAGAGGATCTTTTGATAAGAATAGAAAAGGAGAAATATTATTTAGGTGGCGATAAGGTTGATATAAGGAAGGTTAAGTATTTCATGGGAGTTGATATATTTGGCCAACCCCTCGATTGGGACAGGATAACACCTTTGCTTAGGGAAAGAAACATTACAATTATAGAAGATTCCTGCGAAGCTTTAGGAGCTGAATATAAAGGAAGAAAGGCGGGAAGCTTTGGAGTGGCAGGAACCTTTGCTTTTTATCCTAACAAGCAGATAACGACTGGTGAAGGAGGAGTGGTGGTAACAAACGATGAAAGAATTTACAAGCTCTCAAAGAGTATGAGAAATCAGGGGAGAGGAGAAGATGAAGAGTGGCTTTCCCATGTTAGGCTTGGATACAACTATAGAATGGATGAAATGAGCGCAGCGCTTGGTTATTCTCAGGTGAGAAAACTAGACAGAATTTTAGAAAAACGGGAGAAAGTGGCTAAGACGTATGATGAACTTTTAAGGGATATAAATGGAGTTCGTCCTCCAATTATTAAAGAGTATACAACTAAAATGAGCTGGTTCGTTTATGTAGTAATGCTTGACGAAGCGACAGACAGGGATAGAGTGATAGAATTGTTAAAAGAAAAAGGGATTCAAACCAGAAACTATTTCCAACCCACCCACCTCCAACCTCTCTATAGAAAGTTCGGACACTCTGAAGGAGAGCTTTTGATCACTGAGAAGGTATCGAAAAGAACCTTAGCCCTTCCCTTCTATACCAACATGAAAAGGGAAGAGATAGAAGAGGTTGTAGACGCTTTAAAAAGCGTTTTAAAAAATTTCTAAAAATGATAAAATATCTCAAAAGTTATTCCAAGCAAAAGGAGGGGGAATATGAAGAACCTTCAACTGAAACTCCTAATTCCTTTGATAGTTTTGGGGGCTTTCATCGGTGTTATCTACATTAGCACCATTATCATTACAAACAGTCAGAAGGATGACGGCCTTGTAATTAACTTGGCAGGAAGGCAAAGAATGCTTACCCAGAAGATGTCAAAAGAAGCTCTAGCAATATGCACGGGAAATGTTGAGTACGCCAACATTCTTCCAAAAACGATGAAAACATTTGAAACAACACTCTATGCTCTAAGAGATGGTGGGCAAGCACCGCTTGATATTAACAATCCTGACGACCAATCAAAACAAGCCGTTTTGCCACCAGCTAAGGAAAGCGAAGTTAAAGACCAATTAACAACTGTTGTAGAACTTTGGAAACCGTTTAAAGATTCTCTCAATAAAATTCTTGAAACAAAGGGTAAAGACAAAGATGCTTTAAAATACATTCTTGACCACAATGTAAAGCTACTTTCTGAAATGAATAAGGCGGTTGGAATGTTCCAAAAATATGCTGATAAGAAAGTTTCTCTTATGAAAAACTTGCAACTCATATTCTTAATAGTTGGAGTCATAATAATAATCATATTTGCTGTTTATTTCAATAGAACAATTTATATGCCAGTTAAGAGACTCTTAGAAGCAGTAAGAGCAATGGCAACAGGGAATGTAGACCTTTCCTATAGATTGCCAGTTATTACCAAAGACGAAATAGGGGCTCTTTCTGAAAACCTCAACAAATTTATGGAAAAACTTGAAGGAATTGTCGAAGCAATGGATGAGCAGGTTATAACGCTTTCAAGAGCTGCTGATGAAATAGCCCAAGCGGTTGATGGTATGACAGATACTTCAGAAAATGTTAAGCATTACAGCGATGAGATCACTGAAAAGCTCCAGGAAGCTTCAAATATCCTTACTCAGATTGACGCAAATGTTCAGGAGGTTGCCAATGCATCCGTAAGCGTTGCAGATGCAGCCACAGAGCTTTCCAACAGTATGATGGATATACTTGACTCATCCAACCAAGGTGTAAAAACATTGGAAAATATGATGAAAAGTGTAGATACAGTTAACGATCAA
>Ga0256838_1001002_pt1 | contig 14405 bp, 12 predicted proteins | sample 4571419metaG_FD_185978 | JGI IMG/M metagenome (GOLD analysis project Ga0256838, IMG submission 185978) | Hydrothermal vent microbial communities from Guaymas Basin, Mexico - 4571-419 | ecosystem: Environmental > Aquatic > Marine > Hydrothermal vents | place: Mexico: Guaymas Basin | collected...
TTTTGCAGCTTTTCTCTCTAATAGTGTTTTTCCCTTGTGTATTTTATATGGGACTCCTTTATTTATCAGTTCTAACTCTAACTCATTTATTATAAATGCAGTTCTATATAAAATTGCTATATTCCCAGGTTTAACATTTTTTTTAGTAATTAGTGCTGAGATCGTATTTGAGATAGATAGAGCTTCTTCTTTTAGATCTTTGTGGAACTTACCTTGAACTATTCCTTTTTGATCTTTATGAGCAACTAAATCAACTTTTTTTTCATGTCTCTCTGACGCATTACCTAATATTTTATTAGCTTTTTTAACAATCTCTTTTGAGGATCTATAGTTTATAGACAAATTTATATTCGTACAGTTTTCAAATCTTTTGTGAAAGTTTAATATATAGGATATATTTGCACCTCTCCAGCCATATATACTTTGACTATCGTCACCAACAACACAAATATTATTATTCACATTTAGAATATTGTTTAAAAGTCTTAACTGCGAAGTATTCGTGTCTTGAAATTCGTCAATCATTAAGTATTGATATTTCAATTTAATACTGCTCTTTAAAATTTTATCTCCTTCTAATATTGTTGAAGGAATATTTATTAGGTCGTCAAAATCGATTGTGTTATTTAATCTTAATTCTTTTTTATATAGAAAGAAAAGGTTTGAAATTGCTAGGATAATTCCTGGTGTTATTTCATTAAACATAGATAGATCTAATTCTTTCTTTTTTATTAGTTCTGAAATTGTTTTGTGAGAAGATTCTCTTGAGTCAAATTTTGTATTGCTATTTTGTATTACTCCTAGTGTGAGTAAAAATTTATCTGGTTTAAAAGCTTTGGCTATTTCTTCTGGAAAAACTAGTATTTTAATTTTATTTAGAATGGCAACTTGGTCTGAAGTATCAGCAATGGTAAATTTACTCATTAATCCAACTGTTGCAAGCTGTGCTATTGATAAGCTTTTTATAAATCTCATTCCCCATGAATGAAATGTCGTAAAATCTGGCATAATACCATTCCAATTTTTATTATCTTCCAACATTTTTTGTCCACGCTCTTTCATTTCTCTTGCAGCTTTATTTGTAAATGTCATAATTAGAATATTTTCTGCTGAAGCTTTTTTAGACGCTAGTAAGTAAGCTGTTCTTGCAATTATTGTTTTTGTTTTTCCACTGCCAGCTCCTGCTAAAATTAACACTGGACCTTCTGTTGTTTTTGCTGCTTTGAGCTGTTGCTTGTTTAAATCTTTTAGAAATGGATATTTATTCAAAATTTACTCCTTCGTTTATTGTTACATTATCTTCACTATACCAATTTTCTAGAGCTTTTAACCCAGTATTGTTAGATTTACTTTGTTTATTTAGTTTTACCTTTTGTTTTGTACTTGTGTCTGAAATAATAAATTTTAATTTTGTTGTTTTTCGTCCCTCTTTTATTTCTTCTATAGTGAATCCTAATGAAGAGTTTTCTTGAATTTGTTTTTCAGCAGTCTTTAAAACACTTCGTTTAAATTCCTTATATCTTTTATATGAATTGGGAACCATTAATAAATTTTGGAGTTCGTCTAAATTTATTGTCCATTGCCCTATATTTACTCTTTGTCTTAATAGCATATATATTCTTTTTGAGTATTCACTTCTTATTTTTATAATTTCAGAGAAATATCCTAGAACAAAATTTTCTTTTAATTCTAATAAATAAGGTTTTAGTTTTGGATCAAAAGAAATTTCAAATTTCCGTTGGGAATTCAAATATTCAAAAGAACTTACCCAATTCATTTTTAGAAAATCCTTATCTTTTTTTACTGTTATTGTAGAGCTTAATAATTCTTCTGCTACTTTATGGAGAGTTCTTTCGTCTATTTGCTTATCAAATTTCTTTTCAATGTCTTTAATGTAAAATTCATATATATTAAAATCTTTATCTTCATTCTTGACTTCTGTAATTAGCCCCATTACTATATCTAAGCTTAGTGCAGATAATTTATAGCTTGAATTATTTAATAAATAGTTTTGCTTTATTATATTTCTTTGAGATAGAACTGTTTTCATTTTTATCCTTTTATTTGTGACATTATACATAATTAAGGTATAAAAGTCAAGTTTTTTTACACCTTAATATAAAAAGTGTAAACTCCCACCTTTCAGTTTTAATTAAGTTAGAAATTAAGAAATTTTTAAGAAATTGGTTAGTTTTGGATCAACATAAGTAAAATAGGGGTATAGCGGCTTAGCTGGTGGAAACTCCCACCCTCTGAGTGTAAACTCCCACCTTTCAGTGTAAACTCCCGCCTTTTGAGTGTAAACTCCCACCCTTAAAAGTGTAAACTCCCACCCTTTGAGTGTAAACTCCCACCTTAAGGCCCTTAAAACTGCGTAGCTATGGGGGCTGCGAAATGCCTATAGCTTTTAATAGCTTTTATAATAGCCTTTTATAGATTTCCTTCGGAAAAAAAGAAAGAATTAATTAGATTTTAGAAAATACTCTTAATACATATTAATTCTAAAATCTTTTATAGATATTAGAAAATTTAAAAAGTAAGGAGACTTTATGTCTTTGTATATTAAATCTGGGGATAAGATTATTCCTGTTGTTGGTCTTGTTAGAAAAGGTGAAGAAGTTATTTCAATTTCTTTTCTTCGAGGTAAAAAAAATAAAGATACAGTTGCTGACTTTATGGCAAAAACAAAAGCTTGGCAATTGAGAAGAATGTTTACAACTTATTCTGAAAGTATTATTGATCTTAAATTGGTTTCAGGTAGATTAAATTTCTTTAATCTTCAAAAAATAGACAAATTCGCTAATGCTGAAATTGTTACATATGTGAACAATGAATTATTACAGAAAACTATTTTTACAAAAGAAGGCGAAAAGAATTTGTCTAATTCTATTTTGGCATTGCTTGAAGATCAGTCTCCTATTCCTATTCCTAATAATGAAGCTGTTGGAAATTCAATTGCTGATTCTTTAATGGAATTAAGTGAGGATATTGAAGTTGAATATTCAACAGAGGCTTATCCTTATAGAAGTGGAGTTATTATTGACGTAAATAGTGGAGAGGCAGTTGAGAGAATCTCAAAAAGCTTAGTTATTAATCATGGCGAGTCACAATTTGTTGAAGCTTTTAATAGAGCTCCTCAAGTTAAAACTCTTATGTATATGACAGATCCCGCTAAAAGTTTTTCAATGAAAACTTGGCCAAAGGTTATGAACCATTTCGGTGGTAAAGATACTTTTTCTAAAATGGCAGAAGCTTATCAGAAAAGTATTATCTGGGCTTATGAAATTTTTGGGGAAAGAACAATAGAAGTTTATACTCATATGAATAATGTTGGTATAGCTTATGACTTTCTTCCTTGGAAGGAATTATCTATTCAAAAAGCTAAAGAATCTGATTTTAAAATTGATCCAAATCAATTTTTAAAGGCTTTTAAAGGTTTTGATAATGGAGTTATGGCGTACGCTTTAGTTGCTTCATTGGAAAATCCTGAGTTTCGTGAGAAATATCCTACGTTAAGTAAAAAAGATCTATTATCTGAAATATCTGTAAATCAGTATACAGGATTAAAGCCTGGTGGTGAACCAATTGCATTGGTTGCTGCTGAGTTAATGCTTACTGAGGAACACTTTGAGAGATATCAAAGTGAGTATATTACTTCTATGGAAAAAATAATAAATTCAACGAGAACTTATCCTACAATTTCAGGTAAATTAGCTGGTTCTGATTATGCTTGGGAATCTATGGATATGGGTAACCCTCGTGGTTGGTTCGTTGGATTAGAAACAAATTGTTGTCAACATTTATATAGTTTAGGTGGGGCTTGTGTTACATACGCAGCTAGAAATCCTAAATATTCTGGAATGTTAAGAATAACAAAAAAAGGCAAAACAATTGCTCAATCATTTTTCTGGTTTCACCAAGAAAGTGGAGATTTTGTTTTAGATAATATTGAAGTTTTAGGTGGAGAAGTTAGAGATTCAATTCTTGCTTGTTATAACTTATTCGCGGACGAACTTGAAAAAAGAAAAGCTCTATTTGGATATAAGCGTTTAACATTTGGTGGTGGATACTCTGATATTGCAACTGGTAATTTTACTAAGGTTACAAACAGAGTTACATTAGCTTCAATGGAAAACGGACAGGGTGTTTACAGCGACGCTGGAACACAATATTTATTAAGAGATTTTAATTAAAAAGGAACTTAAATGTTTAAAAATAGCATAATAACACAAGATATCTCAAAATATACACAACATTCAAAAATCGTTAAGGCTTTTGAAGAAAAGTTTATTTGTGAAATGGATAAGGAAGATATCGAAAATCCAACTTATCAAATTTTTGGATCATTAGGTTTATTTTATAGTGGATTAGAATATATTCCTTATAATATAAATAAATTTAGTGCTCTTAATTCAGTTAAATCTTCTAAGGTTAGCGGAGATTTAAGTGCTATTTATACAAATGTAAATAGTGTTGATCTTCATTTGATAAAATTGTTGAGATCAGCTGAGTCAGGTTATCTTATTTTAATGGGATATGGAGTTTCAGAAGTTGTCTCTAATATGATTGATTACAAAAGTAAGGTTACTGTAAATAGTGATCTTAAAATTGAAAGAGATCAATTAAAGGAGACTATGGATAGTATTAAATCTCAAATTAAAGTTGAGAAGAAAAAATTGAAAGAAGAAGCGTTAAAAAGCTCTGTTGAATTAACTGATTTGGAAAATCAAGCAGAAGATACAGCAAAGCTTATATTTAGAAATAAGGAACTTGTTAAATCTACAAGAATTTCTCCAGCTTCTTTTCTAATTGAACATTTATTAGAATTTGGTGTTTTTAATGTACTTAGAGGTTTTTCACCTATTTATATTGAAGACGATTTAATGATTCTAAAGGTTAATGATAAACTAATTCAAGGTGTAAATCAACATGTTGTTAATTTGTATCTTAATTGTCTAGAGGAATCTAGAGAAAAGGATTTATCAATTAAGAAAAAAATATCTTTAATATCTGAATATTTAAAATCTTCTGATATTGAATTTACTTATGAGGTTCCTGAATTTTCTTCGGATCTTTATTTACTTGGAGATATTTCTGAAATGGACGATTTAAATATATCTTCTAACATTTATATGACAGACGCTATTCCTGTCGCTCCAATTAAACCACATATTGTTGCTTCATTGCTGGCTTCTGGAACTGCTGGAAGTTTAGATAAGGAAGTTATTATTAATGAGAATGAAAATGCTTCAATAAAGTCTGTTATGTTACCTGAGGAAACAATTAGTACTGTTTACATTAACGGTGATCAAGTAACAGAAAAAATTACAACTTGGAAACCTAGATTAGGTATTTATAATAAGTTGCGTAAAGAAGTAGAAATTCTACGAGATTAGGACGTTTTCGTCCTAATACTTTTATAAGTTAAATTTAATTAATCCTATTTTTTGGAAAATCCTGATATTACATACTAGTTTCAATTTTATTAAGTTAAGATTGTTTCAATTTAAATTGTAAATAAGGAGATTTTTATGGCCATGAAAATCACTGAATTCTTTGCGTTAAACGCAGGAACTATTATCGAAAAAATGAGTGCTCCAAGAAGCACTCCTGTTATTACTGGTGACAGTAATCAAGCTGAGTTTAATAAAAAAATGTTAAATTTCTTAGCTGCTGCTCAACGAGAGTGGGGTGCTTCGAGAAATGTTTTTAATGGACAGGCTCAAGGAGTGGTTCTTCCAGTTACTCAACTTTTACTTAGTGGTGAAAGAGCTTCTATTATTGCAGCTAAAATGGGTACAGGAAAAACTACAATGAGTAATTCTATTATGGCTCTTCTATTTGAAGAAGAACATAGAGAAAAAGGTATGAATGTTGGTTTTTTGACTGTTGGAAAACATATGAACAAAATGGAACGTGAAGCAAATGCTGTTTGTGGAGGCATTCTTAATGTTTATAAAATTAAACCAAATCCTAGAAAGCGTGCTGATAATGAAATTACATTAGAAGACGCAATGAAAATGAAAAGAACACCAGGTGTAATAAATTATTTTCTATTATCTAAGGATAGTGGTAAGAATAGTTATAAATATGAACCAATGAAACCAGGTGATAAGTGTCCTGATTGTGGAAGTGTATTAAAAGCTTCTATGGGAAAGAAAACTGAAGCTTGGCATTGTCATGAATGTTCTGCTAAAACTTACCAGACGGTGGGTGGTAGCAGAAGTTTTGCAGAGAAGTTGTTAACTGCTAGAAAAAATAAACATGATAAATGGTTAGACTTGGTTATTGTAGACGAAGTACATGAATTCGCTAATGCCAATTCTTTACAAAGTTTATTTTACAAAGCTTTAATTAATGTTTCTTTTCGAACAATTATAATGACAGGGACATTGTCTAATGGATATGCTTCTAGTATATTCCATATGCTTTATCCTTTGTTTGCAGGCCATTTTAAAAAATATGGTGGATTTGATTATTCTAAGATTGGATCTTTTGTTAGCTTTTTTGGAGCTAAAAAAGAGTCTTCAAAGATTAGTATTAGTACAGCTTCTAGAAAACCTAAAGTAACAATTCAAGAGTTACCTCAAATTAATGATCGTATCATTAGTTTTTTAGCTCCATTTACTACTTGGTTTTCTATAGAGGATTTAAACATGGAAATGCCTGATTTTTCTGAACACCAAAGGATTGTTCCTTTAAATCAGGAAATTACAGACGCATTTAATGACTGGGAAAACAGAGTTCGTAATGCTTCTAATACTAGAGAAGGTATTAATTTAATGCACTTTCATGCTGCTAGAAATTATCGTATTAACAATCCAACTCATGCATATACATATAATTTTCAAGAACAAATTCTTGAAGACGGATCAATTATTCCAGAGGATAATATTCATTTTCAGCCATTAGCTCCTACTTTTATTTCAAATAAAGAGAGAGAGTTAATTAGTATTTGTAAGTCAGAAGTGGCTTTAGGTAGAAGAGTTCTTGTTTATGGTGTTTATAATAATGCAACAAATTTATATGGAAGATTGTCAAGTTTACTTGAAGGTAGCGATATAAATGTTGACGTTATGCCGGATAATCTAAAAGCTGAGGATATTGAAGAATGGGTTACAAGTTCTGAAAGATCTGAAGTTGTGATTGTTCCCCAAAAAAGGGTTGCTACTGGGCTTGATTTGGTTCAATTCCATACAGTTGTTTTTTATGAAATTGATAGACAATTAAAAGTTGTTTCTCAAGCGAAGGTTAGACCTTGGCGTCCTGTTGGACAAACTAAGGAAGTTAAAGTTTTTTATATTGCTTTCGAGGGTGGTCAAGAAAAGGAACTAAAAACAATGGCACAAAAAATGCGTGCTGCAGCTATTGTTGACGGTGAAGTTATTGAAAATAATACTATTGCTGCTATTTATGATTATAATCCGGAAATGACTGAGGCTATAGCTGATATTAGTAATAGAATTAAAGATAATGACTCATTAATTCTTGGTGGTAGAGCTAATACTGATTTCGAAGCTTTTTATCAGGATCTTGTACACATGTATAATGGTGTTGAAGAAATTCAAGCTGTTGAAGAAATTCAAGCTGTTGAAGAAATTCAAGCTGTTGAAGAAATTCAAGCTGTTGAAGAAATTCAAGCTGTTGAAGAAATTCAAGCTGTTGAAGAAATTCAAGCTGTTGAATTAATTGAGGAAGTTTCCGTTGAATATGTTGACGCTGCAAATAATGTAGAAGAAGATATTGAAATATTACCAATTGTTGCAGCTGAGGAATTCAGAGGGCAGTTAATGTTTTCATTCTAAGGGATCTTTCCCTTGGAATAACTTTTAAGTTTATCAAGTTTATCAAGTTTATCAAGTTTATCAAGTTTATCAAGTTTATCAAGTTTATCAAGTTTATCAAGTTTATCAAGTTTATCAAGTTTATCAAGTTTATCAAGTTTATCAAGTTTATCAAGTAAAAGTCCCTTTTTTCTTCAAAAGCCCTTATAGTCTTATATATCAATTAGGAGATATTTAAAAAAATGGAAGGAATTTGTTTAGAAGCTTTACTATCGGGAATTATTTCAAAAGCGGATATTGTTCTTATATCAGAAGAAACTAATATAGTTTATGTTAATGAAAAACCTATTATTTTGAATGATAAATATACATTAATAACTTGTTCAGGTAAGGAAAGGTTCGATTTTAAACAAAATAAGACATTGAAACTTGAAAAAGTTTCTGAAATTGAAACTAATTAAAATTAAAAAAGAGGTAATAAAATGAGAAAAAATACAGACGCACAGGTTTTAGAAGAAGTAGAAAAGAGTAACAATGGTATTTCAAAGGGCGTTGCTGCTCTTGCAATTATGGCTATAGCTTCTGCACCTGCTTTTGCAGCTATGGGAAATAGTTCTGATTCTTTTGGTCAGCTACTTAGTAAATTTGAAGGTTGGTTATCTGGAAACTTAGGTAAGTTACTTGCATTACTTGGTTTTATAGGTACATTTATTATATATCTTATGACTCATAAAGGTTCAGTTCTATTTGTTGGAATTGTAATTTCTTTAATCGCTGGTGGTATTTCTGGTATTACAGAAACGTTCTTTAACGCTGGTACTGACGCTTTTACAGCAGTGTAATATAACAGTTAGTTGGGTTTTCCCAGCTAATTCACTAATTCACTAATTCACTAATTCACTAATTCACTAATTCACTAATTCACTAATTCACTAATTCACTAATTCACTAATTCTTGACAAGTAAATGAAAACATGATAGAATTGTTTTTAAATTAAATAAATGGAGTATTTATATATGAAAAAAATAACAAAAACCGTAATAGCAGCAATGGCTACAACTTTAATTGGAACTTCTTTAATGGCGTCTTCTGTTTTAAGTCAAGAAAAGCTAGACGGATATAAGGTAAAGTATTCTAAGCTTTTAGCCTCACCAACTCTAACGATTAAAAAAGGTATAGATCAAGGGAAATTTACTCAACTCGAGGTTGAGGCAAGAACTCCTAGGGGTCCTCAAAGATTTAATGTTTTCTTTGTTAATGGCGTTGAGGAGGCTGTATTTTTTGGAAAAGCTTATTCTCCAGAAGGCAAGCCCTTTAAAATTCCTATGAATATTAAATCTATAAAAGCTGGTGTAGCATTTACAATGGGAGAAGGAAAAGAAGATATTTATGTCGTTTCAGATCCTGATTGTCCTTGGTGTAAAAAACTAGAAGTTGGAATTACTCCTGAGGCTAAAGCTAAATATAGAGTAAATATGATACCTATGCCATTGGCAATGCATAAGAATGCTAAGCCTGTCATGTATTGGGTTATGTCTGGAAAAGATAATTCTGAGCAAGCAAAGAGAATGCATGACTATATGTCTGGTGCTGATACTAAATCTTGGTTAAATTTAAAGTTAAGTCCTAATGAAAAGTCTGTTTTAGATAAAAGACTGGCGGATAGTTTAACTGCAGCTATTGAGCTTGGAGCGAGTGGAACTCCAGCTATTTATGATAAGGATATGAATAAAATGTCTTTTCAAGCTTTAACTGAACCCACAGTGAAAGTTAAAAAATAATCTTTTTTAACTTAGTTCATATTGCTTAGCTTTGGCTAACCAATATGAATCTGCAATATCTTCAAACTTTTTACTAGTTTTACATTTTATTTTAGATAATTTTAATAAATATTCTATATCTTCTATCTCAATCTCATTAACCATATCTTCTTTGTCAGCCCTTCCATTACCTGTTGCTATTTTTTTTAGTGCTGTTGGTGAGATAATTGAATATCTATAATTCTCTTTACACAATTCAGTTATTATTATTGTAAAGAGCCCAAATAGCATTGCTGAGTTATTTGTTTTGTTTCTATTAAATGCTAACCCTTCAACAGCTATAGACGTTTCTTCAATATTAAATTCTTTAATTATTTTAAATAGAAAAGATTTGATAGATAAGATTCTTTCTTCAAATGAAAGGTCTGGAGAAGTTGAAAATCCTTCACTTATTAAAATTTCATTTCGAGAGAGAACTGTTATTCCTGTGTGAACCATTGATTGATCTATACCTATAAAGATATTGTCATTTTTTTCTGATTTTGTATTTCTAAATGTCATTTTTTTTCCTTTTTGGAGTAGTATTAAAATACTACTCCTTTTTCACTAAAACTATCCTTAAGCATAAGAATTGTTTGTTCATTTGGTAATTTTGATTGTTGAAGGATTTTAATTAAGTCTTTATCTTTAATTAAATGTCTTCTTAATCGACAAAGATCTCTTGATATTAATAATATATCTTTATTCTCAATCCACTTAGCTTGCTTTTTATCAGCTGAAGCTTGCTTTGCTTTAGTTATTTTACTTCCCTCTTCTATCTGTTCTAGTCCAACTCTGCTTATATTCTCATATATGCCCTCTATTGATCCATATTCCTTAAGTGTGCTAGCAGCAATTTTACCACCAAAACCTTTTATTCCTGGAACATTATCCGCTGTATCACCAACGATTCCCTGATAATCTACAAATAATTCCGGTGTAACTCCGAATTTATCTTCAATTAAGTCTTTTGCTAAGTTTGATTCTTTGCTTTTAGGGTCCATTATTTGAAATGTATCAATAGTTGCTAGTTGATAGGCGTCTTTATCTGAAGTAAATGCTGTGACAGGTATGTTTATTTCAGAAAAAGAACTTGCAATAGACGCTAACATGTCGTCAGCTTCATATCCATATTCACTTAATATTAAGAAGCCATTCTCCTCTAAAAATGTTTCACAATCTTTAATTTGTTCCTTTAGTTCAGGATCAGTTTCAGATCTATTTGCTTTATAAGGATAATCTGTATCTTTTGTAGATTGTTTTCTGTATAAATTTAAACCTTCTGAAGTAAATATTATATTAGAATATTTTTCAGATTGGGTATTAAAAAACCACTTTAAGAAATTACTAAGAGCTTTTAGAAGTGTAACAGTTTTCCCTTCGTCATTTACCATTCTTGGCATAGCATGAAAAAGTCTATGGAAGAAGTTATGATTATCAATAACTAATATTCTTTTGGCTGGATCATTGTTATCCAACATTTTTAATATTTTGAAATTATCAGTAAAGATAGTTGAGTTTTCATTTAAATGTAGCTTTGTTGCAGAAATAAATGTTTTTAAATCTTTATCTGAAAATTTTATATCTTTAGAAAGTTCTATAAATCCTTCTTTTTTTAATTTTAGAAAAAGTTTTCTGAATTCACTTAATTCTAATGTATTGTCAAATGAGACAAGATTATTTTCCTTGTCCACTTTTCTGTATTGAATTTTTATCATATGTATGTCTCCATGTTTAATTTATCTACTTATTGTTTATAAGGAGATAGTTCTATGTAATAAGATTGGAATCAGGATTAATATCATTACTTTCTATATATGGTAGTATATGAAATTTTCCTTTGTATTTTTCATTCTCAAGTAAATAGAATCTACTATAACCTCCATTGGAATTTTTTATTATTGTTGAATTGTGCTTTATTAATCTACATAAATCCCATTCTGTAATTTTCTTTTTTATTCCAACAGGATTAATAACTCTATTTATTCTGAATGAACATAAATTATCTGAACACCAGTATGAAAATGGTGAACTTCTAAAGTTTTTTGATCCACATAGAGGACATTCAAATTTTAATTCATTTAATTTTAGTGGTGGAAATATATTAAAAATGTCAAATCCATTGTCTTTATAGATTATATTCCACTTATTATTATCAATGTATTTTATAGATTCTTTTAATTGACTAAATTTTAAATCTAAATTTTGATAAATTATATTTCCATTGTAAGATAAAATGTCATTCTTGAATAAGAATCTTAATGTTTTTAGAATATCTGAGCTCGGAATTATTTTTATCAGTAAATTATGGATTTTTATTACTTCATTTGTTAAGTTTGTATTTGGTTTTTTATTGTTTTCTTTATATAATTTCCATAGTGAATTATTTTTATTTTTGAATGTAAATTTTCCGGCAAACGGGTCAGTAATGTCAATCTTTCTGGAGTGATAAATTAATTTGTCTATTACATATATTGGATTTTCTTTTTTAATTGATATTGAATTGAATAGATCAAATAAATCGTACGAATATTTTGCATTTCTAAAGTTTGTTGTTTTAAATGGAATTAGGGTATTGCTAATGTCTTTTTTGTTACTTACAATTACTGAGATAATTATTAAAAATTGTTCAACACGCTGAAGGTTCATTGCTGAGAGCTTTTCGTATAAAATTGAAGATAAAAATCCTCTTTGTAAATATTTATTAAATTCAAACTCGGTTTCTTTTAAACTTGGTTTTATTTCTTGTTTACTTAGATAATTATCCCAATAATAAAATGTTACTTTTTTATTTATATGTAGTAGTTCATACATTAGTTTATAATTGGATCTATTTAGAATTGCTACAATATGGGAGTTTATTTTAAATTCCTTCTTAATTGTATCTAATTTAAATTTTTTACTAATTTTAAAATCTTCCTCTAGGATATTATCCTTATTTATTGAAACTTTCCAGTCAAAAATTTGATATAAAAGTATACAGCCAGGTATGGTCTTTTTAATGTTTGGATTATCTGTTATGTATAAAATCATTTTAATCCTTTTTTATATATAAGTTCTATGTAAGTTATTTCATTTTTACTTAATTCAGATAAATCAATTTCTCCCTCTAGGTATTTTTCTATTTTGATTTTTATATCAATTGGAATTTTGAAATTAATTGAATTTAAGATATCCTCTGTTGATAAAAAGTTTTCGTCTTCTTTTTCTGTTGAATTTTTATTGGGAATGCTGTTTAATTTAAATTCTTTTAATCTTAGGTTGTCCATTAGAAGTGAATTAAATACCTTTGTTATAGTGTGTTTAATAAAGTTGCTATATATTAGATCTTCTGGATCCCATATATAATTTCTTGCTTTATAATTATCTAGTCCTATAGCCAAAAAAATTGAATTTTCTGCCATTTCAAACATTTCTTGGTTCATTTGATTAAAAGCTTCTTTCGTGCTACCTATTAATTTTGAGTATCTATAAAATATAGCAGCCATTATTATTTCATTTTGTTGTTTTGGTTTATAATTACTCATAATTGTATATTCAAAAGATTTTGAAATATATTTTGATATTTTTGCTACGGCTTGGAAAAAATGTTCATTTTCTTCTTTTGTTAGATTTTCTATTCCTAATAGTTTAACTTTTAATAAAATATTTTGAAAGTTAATAGTTAATTCGTTGAATTTTGAACCGGAACTAACTAAAAATGGTTTTTTAAAATCTCTTTTTAAGATCTTTTTTCTTGAGATCATTAATCTTCCTTAATATCTTCTTTTTTCTCTCTTTCAAAATCTTCTGCAATATAATCAAACCCATGAAGCTCTGCTAATTCATTTTTTTCTTCTTCTGTTATGTGGTGGCTTCTCATTATTCTTTGTAAAATTAGTGATAAACCATAATTTCGTTTTTGTGAAATATCATATTCTGTTGTTTGGAGAAGAGTGGCTACGTCACCAATATTCATTCCATTTCCTATCTCAGTAAGGATTGTTTGTAATATTCTTGGTATTCCACTAAAGGCCATTTTAAAAGCTTTTATTTGTCTATAGTATTTACTTTCTCTTTCAATTTTATCTTCCATTAATTCAGTTTCTACAGCTTCTAATTGATTCTCGTCACTATTAGAGCCATTGCCCTTTTGATATGCATATTCAATTCCATTGTTTTCACCTTCTTGAATAACAGAAATTACTTTTTTGTGAAGAGAATCTCTTTTTGCTCTGAAGGAGCTTATTTCTCCTCTGAGTTTTGACCAAAAATAAGATTGTAATTGTGCCTTTTTTGATTCGTCAAAATCTTTAATTGATCTTACTATGGCGAAATTTAAAATGTGTTCATATTCATAAGGTGGAATTTCTGGTGCAAGTTTTGCTTTTTGCTTATACGCATATTCTTTTAGAAGATTGTAAAACTTTAAAGCTTCGTCTTCTAAATTTCCACTATATAGCATATTTATAAAGGCTTGAGCGTCTTTAATTAAGAGTTTGCCTTCAGCTCCCTCTTTTTCAAATATTTTCTTTTCTTCCATTGTTATCTCCAGAGATATTTTATTTAGTATATTTTATCTAAAAGATTTGTAAAAAAGTTGGTTTTTTTGAATTTTTAATAGAATTGTAGTTTTCTGTAATCTAGAATGAGATAGTTCACCACAAAAAATGTGGTGAAATTGTAGGGCTAGAAAGGAATTTCTGCCTCTGAAATTGGTGCTGGTTGTGCAGGAGCTTGCGGTGCAGCTTGAGCAGGTGCAGCATATTGTGGTGCTGGTTGTGCAGGAGCTTGCGGTGCAGCTTGAGCAGGTGTAGCATATTGTGGTGCTGGTTGTGCAGG
>Ga0256838_1001005_pt1 | contig 14381 bp, 15 predicted proteins | sample 4571419metaG_FD_185978 | JGI IMG/M metagenome (GOLD analysis project Ga0256838, IMG submission 185978) | Hydrothermal vent microbial communities from Guaymas Basin, Mexico - 4571-419 | ecosystem: Environmental > Aquatic > Marine > Hydrothermal vents | place: Mexico: Guaymas Basin | collected...
CTCTATCAGAAGCATCAGAGTATTATCTAATAGACTGGCTAAAAAAACATGATATTAAAAAAATCCTAAAAGAAGAGAGATTTAATGAAAAAGAAATAGATTATTGCTTAAATTATTTATCATTACCTTATGAGATTTCTCAATTAATAAATAATAAAAAATTAGGTTTATCAGTTGAAGAAACTATAAAACGATGGATAAATATTGAAGCAGATGGAATAAAATATTTAATAGATACTTCCGATTTAAATGAAGAAGAGATTTATAAAGTCCTTTCTAAGTTTAAGGATAAAATAAAAATTAGCTATAAAAAAGATGTTAAAAAAGAGGAAATGAAATATACAAAATTTTTAATTGAAAATGAAATTTTGTTCTATGATGTTATAAATGGAGTTATAAAACCAACTTCAATAAAGAAATGGCATGCCATAAAAGAGATTTTAGATAATAGGTGATTTAATGATAATTAAAAGAATAAAAATGGATGTTTCCCCATTGGATGTTTATGAGCAAATTAGAGGGGAAAATACCTTCTTATTAGAATCAGCCGAAGGGGTTCCAAAGGTTGCGAGATATTCAATCTTAGGAAAGGCGGAAGGAAAAGTAATATTTAAAAAAAATGAGCTGAAAGTCGAAAGCTTTACAGAATTTGGAGATAAAGCCAAAGATTTAGAAGGAAAATATGAATGTCCATTAGATGCTTTAAGAGAAGTTAGAAATGAATATCTTAAATATATTGATATATCTAATATTCAACCAATACCAAGATTTAAAGGAGGTTTAGTAGGATATTTAAGTTATGATATTATTAGATACTGGATTGATTTATCAAATATCTGCCCAAAACCAATAAATGATTTAAAATTTCCAGATGCAGAGTTTTTTATTGTTAAGAACTTTATATCATTTGATTTAAAGGAAAAGATTATTAATTTAATAGCTGAAAGTAAGGAGAAAATTAAAGAATTTGAAGAAATCATTAGGACAGCAAAGATAAAGAAAAATGAAAAAGAAAGAAAAAATAATAATGTGAATTTTAACAAGGATTTAAAAATAAAATCCAACATGAGCAAGGAGGAGTTTATTGAGGCAGTTAAAAAAGCTAAGGAGTACATTTTTGCTGGGGACATTTTCCAAGTGGTTTTATCAAGAAGAATTGAGATTGACTTAGATAATTTAGACAAATTAGAAATTTACAAAAAGATTAGGGAAATAAATCCCTCTCCATATATGTATTATTTAGATTTTGGAGAGAGGAAAATTATTGGCTCATCACCAGAGATTTTGGTTAGAACTGATTACATAAACAATAAAAAGATGGTTATAACAAGACCCATAGCTGGAACAATTAGGAGGGGTAAAACAGAAGAAGAAGATAAAGAGTTGGAGAGAAAGCTATTAAGTGACGAGAAAGAGAGAGCTGAGCACGTTATGCTTGTAGATTTGGCAAGAAATGACATTGGAAAGATATCAAAATTTGGAACTGTTGAAGTTACCGACTTTATGACAATAGAGAAATATTCCCATGTCCAACATATAGTAAGTAATGTCGTTGGGGAGTTAAAAGATAATTACGATTCGTTCTTAGCTGTAAAAGCCACCTTCCCAGCTGGAACTTTGAGTGGAGCTCCAAAGGTTAGGGCGATGGAAATTATTGAAGAGTTGGAAAAAACTTGGAGAGGACCTTATGGCGGGGGAGTTGGCTATTTCGGATGGGATGATTTAATGGATTTAGCTATAACTATCAGAACATTTGTAATTAAAAAGAATAAGGGGTATATACAAGTTGGTGCTGGAATAGTGGCTGATTCAATCCCAGAAAATGAATGGGAAGAGACGGAGAGGAAAGGAATGGCTAATGTTAAGACGATTGAGAGTTTAGTTAGGAAAATCTAAAAACAATTATATATTAAAAATATTTAAATAACAAAAAATAGATTTTATGAGGTTTTGATAAAGTTTGGTGATTTTATGGCAGTTGCCTATGCAAAATTATATGAGTTAATTTATAAAAATGTTAAGGATGAGAAAAAAGCGGAGGAGTTATATAGAGCAGTTGAGGAATTTATAAAACAAAATGAGATAATAGAATATGTTTAAAGAAGAAAAAATAATTATTAAAAATGAATTAAAAGATGAGTTGAGGAAAGAGTTAGCCACAAAAGATGATATTTTGTTAGTGGAAGAGAGATTAAGGGGAGAACTGAAAGCAATGAAAGAGGAAATATTAAGGTATGTTGATAATAGATTTAACCAATTAGACAAAAAATTGACAGTTGGATTTGTGATTTTGATATTACTCTATATATTAACAAATCCAAATGCTATTGAGTTGATAAAACTACTATTTGGTTTAAAATAAATTAAAAAATTCAATAAGGAGGGGATAATCATAATTAAAAAACTAATTGAAGCATTAAGACAGGCACAAGATGATGACTTTAAAATATTAAAAATTATAGAAATATCAATGAGACATCACGAGTGGGTGCCATTGGATGAGATTGTTAGAAAGGCGAAGATGCCAGAAAAGGATGTGTTGTATAGATTAAAGAGATTGAACAAATTTGGATTTGTTGTGAGAAGCACTTATGGTTATGCTGTTTCAATGGGAGGTTATGATGCTCTTGCAATAAATGCATTTGTTAAAAAGGGTATATTAAAAGCCATAGGTAATAAGTTGGGGGTTGGTAAGGAGGGAGACGTTTATACCGTCTTACTGAATGATGGGAGAGAGGCAGTTTTAAAATTCCACAAGCATGGGAGGACTTGCTTTACAAGAGGGAAGAGATACAGGGAGTATTTAGCTGATAAACATCATATAAGTTGGCTCTATGTTTCAAGATTAACAGCTGAGAGAGAGTTTGAGATTTTAAACGAGTTATTTCCAATAGTTAAAGTTCCTGAGCCAATAGCGTGGAATAGACATGCCATTATTATGGGTAAGGTTGTTGGGGAGGAGTTAAAGAGATTGGACTTATCAGAATTTATGAGTAAAGATGAGATTAAGAACTTGTTTTGGAAAATTATTGAGGAAATTAAAAAAGCTTATGAAATTGGCTACATACATGGGGATTTAAGTGAATTCAACATTTTATTAGATGAGAGTGGGGATTTTGTTATTATTGATTGGCCTCAGGCAGTGCTTAAATATCATCCAGACGCTGAGTTTTATCTAAAAAGAGATATTTGGAATGTAATAAGGTATTTTAAAAAGTATAAGATTGATAAAGAGGATGAGAGGATTGATGTTGATAAAATCTTTGAGTATGTAACTGGAAAAGGACTTTCACAGGGATAGATGTTTTATTGCACACTGATGTCTTTTGACATCAAAAAGTCCTTTTGAAAAGAGCCAATTCATAAATTTAAAGAGATAGGGCTTACAGAAGTCAAGATTAAGTGGATTTTATGGCATTTGATGAACTTTGTGATGAGGTTATATTAACCTATGGGGAGGATTTTGCTTATATTTTAAAATTAACGTACTTGAATGAGTTTGAGAAAATTAAAAATTTAGATTATAAAAAATTTGGCATTATTGAGAAAGATGATTTATTGTTTTATGGGAAAAACTATCCATTATTTAAAAGTTTATTATTTTTTAATGAAATTCCTGTATTTAGGGGAGAGAAAGAGAGCATTTTATTCTTGAAAAGTATTGAAATAAATCCAAAAGATACATTAAACTCCCTAAGTTATAAAGAAAAAATAAAATTAGGCAATGAATTTCTAAAAAGATGTTTAAAATTCGTTCCTAAGGAATATATATGCTATATTCCATATTTAATCTTTGGGAAGGAATATTATTTTAAAGGAGTTTGTTTAAAAGAGTATGTTTCTGCTTTAAATGGACTGTATAAAATCGGCAAGAAAAATAAAGTTAAAAAACTAATAATCAATAGGGAACTACCTAACGAGAAAGACGTTAAAAAGTATAAGGAAAAATTAGCAAAGAAAATAATCTTATTTAAGAAAAAAAATAAATATTTATGAGATAAATTACTTTAACCTAAAATTTAATAACAAAAACTTTAAATGTCAATATATTTATATTAAACAGTCATTCTGGGATAAAATCAGCGGCTTATTTGGGGAGGGAATTGAGTTAAAATATTATCCAACATTGGTTAATATTGCTTATTCTTCTGAAAAAGTTGATTTTATGAAGCCGTTATTTATATTTGTAGATGGGGGAGATATTTCCGTCTATGCAAAAGTTCCTAAGCTTGTTTATTTGAAAGATGGATTATCTTTAAATTATTTGAATCTAAGGGGAAAATATGTGTATTTTGGTAACTGGAAAAAAGATAAATTTTGGAAAATAGTGGGGAGGGAAGATGAAAAAATATAAATATTCGATACTAACAATTTTTCTTTTATTTCTTTTATTTTTAAGTAGTAGTTTTGGTTATTATTTTGATTACATAAAAGTTAATGAAAATATACCTGTGAAAACAGTAACATTTAAAATTAATAAAGCTGATAACTATTCATATAAACTTAGTTTTGTCCATTACGGTAATATAAATAAAGATATGAAAATAAATCTCTATTTAAATGGAAATTTGATATATACAATTGACGATTCCAATGACGCCTCTCCCGCATATAAGAAAAATGTCACAATAGATATAACAAATTATTTAAAAGATGGAAAAAACATTTTAAAAGTTGAAGCTGTAAATCTAATTGGAAATGAGAATTATCATCCCTACTATGTCCTAAAAGATGTTTATATAAATGAGCCACAAACTAAAACTCCAATAAGTTTTGGGTTAATGGTCATTACTTTGTTAATTATGAGTTTTTTAATATACAAACGTGGGATATCATGAATAAAATTTCAATTCTAAGGAATATTGATAGATATTTTGGAAATTTAATAATAGCATTTTTATCTATTTTTAATAATATCTATAAAAAAGAAGAAAAAAATCCAAAAAATATTTTAATTATTAGATTATGGACATTGGGGGAAAGTTTATTAACACTCCCAATGATAAAAAGATTAAAAAAAGAAGGCTACAATATCTCTGTTTTAGTAACTAAAAGAAGCAAAGGAGTTTTTGAAAATGTTAATTTTGTTGATGAAATTGTTGGTTTAGAAGATTTTATTAGCGTAATTAAAAAATTTAAAAAATACGATGTTGTTATTGATACAGAGCCGTATCTTAATATATCAGCTATATTGGGCTGGTTTTTAGGAAAAAAAGTTATTGGATTTAAAGGACTTTTTAGAGATAAGTTGTATGATTCTAAAATTGAATATAACGACAAAATTCATGCTGTTTATAATTTTTGTAATATGTTAAAACCATTTGACATTAATTATAAACCAGAAAAATTGATTCCTTTAAAATATACAAAAAAAGATAAGGAAAATGTTGATATATTATTAAAAAAATATGGCTTAGATAATAAAAAATTAATTGGCATTCATTGCGGAACTGCTGAAACAGCACCGTGGAGAAGTTGGAAAAAAGAAAAGTTTGCTAAATTAATTGAAAAATTAGTTGAAGATGGATTTTATATTATTTTAACTGGAAGTAAAGGAGATTATGAAGTAAATGAGAAAGTTTTAAATTTGGTTGATAAAAAATTTAAAGATAAAGTATTTAACTTTGCAGGTAAAACTAATTTAAGAGAGTTTGCTTATTTATTGACTAAGTTTGAAGTGTTTATTTCTAATGACACTGGACCTATGCATTTAAGTGCTGCTATGGGAACCAAAACAATTGGTTTATTTGGGCCAAATTTACCTGAAAGATTTGCTCCTTTTGGTAAGGGGAATATTGCCATATATAAAGCGAGGAATTTAGAATGTTCTCCATGTATAAATGTCCATAAAGGTGAATTTAAAGAGTGTAAGTTAAATGGAAAATGTATGGATTTGATTGATGTGGATAATGTTTATAATGTTGTTGTAAATATGGTGAGAAAATGAAAATCTTATTATTTAAAATCGGAGCTATAGGAGACACTTTAATGACAACACCTTTAATAAGACAACTAAGAAAAAATTTTAAAAATGCTACTATTGATTATTTAATCGGGAAACATTCTTATAGAGTTTTAGAAGGAAACAAACATTTAGATAATATAATTAAATTTGATGAAAAGATATTTTTTGAAAAGGACTTTAAAGAATGGATAAAATTGATTTTTAAAATTAGAAAAAGAGATTATGATGTGATTTTTGTTTTGGATAAACATTGGATTTTTAATTTAACTGCTTTTTTATTTGAAATTAAAAAAAGAATAGGCTTTGATAGATGTGGTGAGGGAAAGTTTTTGACATATAAAGTCCCTTACTTCGGAAGGAAGCATGAAATTTTTTATTATTTGAGTTTATTGAGAGGATTAGGAATTGAACCAAATTATGAAGATTGGGAGATGGAAATATTTTTAAATGAGAACGATTTAGAGTTTGCGGAAAAGTTTTGGAATGAGAATAATTTAAATGATAAAGTTGTTGTGGGGATATGTCCAGGAGGAGCAAGAAATATTGGAATTGGAGATGATGATTTAAGAAGATGGGATATTGAAAAATATAAAGAATTGATAAAAAAATTAAAAGAAAGAGGATTTGAAGTTTTATTAATTGGGGGTAATACAGATAAAGAAATTGAAGAGGCAATTTTAAAGGAAGTTAAATGTATCTCTGCTATAGGAAAAACTTCTTTAAAAGAAAGTGCTGCTTTATTAAAAAAATGTGATGTTGTTGTTTGTAATGATAGCGGACCAATGCATTTAGCAGCAGCAGTTAATAAAAAAGTTGTGAGTATTTTTGGCCCAACACACCCATGTGAAAAAGCTCCATTACATAAAGAGAGCAGATATATTTGGAAGCAAATAGGATGTAACCCATGTTATGATTTGTGGGGGAGGTATCCAAATCCTTGCCCTTATAAAAAGAAATGTATAAATTCTGTAAATGTTGAAGAAGTTTTAAATATTATCATTAATACACAGTAATCCTTGTGATAAATACGAGAATTGGTGAAACAATGAAAGTTCTTGTTACAGGTGGGGCAGGTTTTATTGGTTCTAATTTAGCTTTGGAATTACAAGATAGAGGTTATGAAGTTATAGTTTTAGATGATTTTTCATCGGGGCATTTTAAAAACCTTGTAGGGTTTGAGGGGGATATTGTAGCTGAAAGTATTTTAGATGTTGATTTAAATAGGTTTAAAGATGTTGATGTTATTTTTCATCAGGCGGCGATAACAGATACAACTGTTCAAGACCAAAAGTTGATGATGCAAATTAATACGGAAGGGTTTAGGAGGTTTTTAGATTTTGCAGTTGAGAATAATATAAAGTTTATTTATGCTTCATCAGCGGCAACTTATGGTAACGCTCCTGCTCCTCAAAAAGAGGAATATGCTGGAAAACCAAATAATATTTATGGCTTTTCAAAATGGATTTGTGATTGTATAGCAAAAAAATACATGGAAAAATATCCAGATGCTCATATAGTTGGACTAAGGTATTTTAACGTGTTTGGACCAAGAGAACAGTATAAGGGAAAAATGGCATCTATGATTTGGCAATTAGCAAAGCAAATGATTGAAGGAAAAAGTCCAAAAATCTTCAAATGGGGGGAACAGAAGAGGGACCAAGTATATGTTAAAGATGTTGTTAGAGCTAACTTATTAGCTATGGATGCTAAGGAAAGTTGTATTGTAAATGTTGGTAGTGGGAGGGCTGTTACTTTTAATTATATAATAGAAGTTTTAAACAAGGTTTTAGGATTTGATTACACACCCGAATATATCGATAACCCATATAAAGAATTTTATCAAGAACATACGGAGGCAGATTTAAATAAAGCTAAGAAATATTTAGGTTACAAGCCAGAATGGGAATTTGAAAGAGCAGTAGAAGATTATATTAAGTGGTTAAAGGAAAATAAATATATTAAATGAGTGGTTTTTATGAGATTTTTATTTGTTACCGAATATTTTCATCCTTTTGTTATGGGAGGAGCTGAGATAAGTTTAAAAATTTTGGTAGATGAACTTGTAAAAAATGGTCATGAAGTTGTAGTTTTAACTCCAAATTATAGCTCATTTAAAACTGAAATTGAAAAAAGAGATAATTTAAGAATTATAAGATTTAAATCTTTTAGGAGTTTTTTATTCAAAAAAAGAGAAAAAACATCTCATAAAATGTATAAGAAAACAAAACCTATTTTTTACTTACTTTTGGAGCAATACCTCAAATATTCATCCTACGAGCTTAAAAAAAATATTAAAAAAATTTTAGAAAAAGAAGAGTTTGATGTAATTCACGCTAATAATTTAGAATCTATTTTAGCTTTAAATAATATAAAGACATCTGCTAAAAAAATTGCTCATTTAAGAGATTTTGGTTTATTCTGTTATAATAGGGGTTTAGACAATAAAGGTAATCTTTGCTGTGGATGTTCAGAAAACAACTTAAAGAGTTGTATGGATGCTAAGGGGTTTATTAATCGATTACTACTTATTGAAATGAAAAAAAGGGTTAATAATCTACATAGGTTATCATCTTTTGATTTACTAATTGCAATAAGTAAATTCGTTAAACAACAATATGTTAATATTTTAGATATTAATGAAAATAGAATAGAAATTTTATACAACCCAATATCCAATGAAATTATTTCAAATTTATCTAAAGAAGAAGCAAGAAAATTATTAAACTTACCGGAAGATAAGAGAATTATTTTATTTGTTGGAAGTTTAACAGAAAAAAAAGGAGCTCACTTAATTCCCAAGATTGCTGAAAGATTAAAAGATTATTTGTTTATTGTTATTGGTGATGGTGTGTTAAAAGACTCATTTTTAAAAAATAATCAAAATAATATAATTTATCTGGGATATTTACCAACCTCAGAACTTAAACATTATTATAGAGCATCAGATATTTTGTTAGTCCCTTCTCTTTGGTATGAACCATTTGGCAGGGTTGTTTTAGAAGGGGCATATAATGGATGTTATGTTATTGGTAGCAATAGAGGAGGAATCCCTGAAGTTATAGATTGGCTAAAATGTGGAGTATATGTTGAACCAACTGTTGAAAATTTTGTAAAAGCAATAAAAAAGTTTGATGAAAGTAAATTGAAAGAACTAAAATTAGAAAAATATAGTTATTATAATGAATTCATAAAATTATTGAAGCAAGTTTAATGAACTTATATGTTTTTTTATAGATTCAAACACATCTTCTGGCTTCAAATTTATCAGTAAATTTTTTGGATTTTTAATAAATCCAAAGTATGGAACATAAAATACTTCATAATTGGGAGGAGTTATTATATTAACGTTAGATGAAAAAGGAGCTGTGTGAATATAACTCGTCCCTCCAAAGATCACACTTTGAGGAATGTTAAATAAAGAAGCACAATGTGATAAACCACTATCATTACTAATGAAGTAATCACACTTACTTATTAATGAAATTGTATTTTTTAGTGGGATATTTTTTAATACAACAACATTTTCAAAATTTTTAAAATATTTTTCATATTCAATTTCATCAGGACCTAAAAATACTAAAAATTTAATTTTATTTTTATAATTATTTTTAAATAAGCTAATTAACTTTTGCCAGTTTTTTATATCCCATCTTTTCCACGTCATATCATTTTTTCCACCGGGATGAATTCCAATAATAAATTTATCAATTAAATCATTCTCTTTTAAAAATTTATTGGCAAATTCAATTTCTTTTTCAGTTAAATGATACGAATACTGGATATCATTATTATATTTAATATTTAAATTCTTTATTAAATCTAAATTTATAAATACGCTATGTTTATTTTCTATTTTTGGGGAATATGTCAAAAACCAATTTATATTTTTAAAAACTTTGAAATTATATTTATGTTGAATTCTTTCTTTGGCGTTGATTAACTTCATTAAAAGGGCCGAAAAAATACCTTGTGAAGGATAAATAGTTATCGCAATATCATAGTTGTTTAATTTTAATTGTGTTATTAAATTCTTAGTTTCATCATTTAGGAATATGTCTTTTATAGAATGTGATTTAAGAACAAAAATTTTATTTACAAAAGGTTGATTTTCTAAAATTTCTTTGGTACCTCTTGGTGCTACTAAAAAATCTATTTTTGCATTAGGATAGTTCTTTTTAAGCATTTGTATCATTGGAAACGCCATAATCAAATTTCCAATTCCTGAGAGTGCAATTATTAAGATTTTCATTTTAATCCCATGTATAATGTTTAACGATTTTATAAATATTTTCTGGAGTGATGGAGAACATACATTCTTTGAATTTTTTATTATAGCAAACTAAGGATTCACAGGTATGACAAACATTGAAATTTTTAATTAAATAATAATTTTTATTTTTTTTCATTAAAAAAGGAACACTTGGGCCGCAAATTATTATTTGTGGTTTATTGAATATAAAGCCTATATGTTGGATTCCTGTCTCTACAGTAATAATCAACTTCGAATTTTTTATTATATAAAAAACTTCCTTTATAGATGTTTTTTTACATAAATTTACTATATTTTCGTTATTTATAATATTTTTAAATTCTTTAGGTAAGTCTTTATTTCCAACAAGAACGATTTTGACGCTGTTAAAGTTAGTTTGTATTCTATCAATTAACTCTACCCAATATTTATTAACCCACTCTTTTGGAGAGCCAATCTTATCGGCAAATATGCTAATTATTATATATTCATCTCTTTCCAAATTAAATTTATTTAGTATTTTTTCTTCTTCATCTTTTGATAAAGTAATATACGGAAGTTTGTCAAACTTACATTGATTTTTAATTAATTTTTTGAATGATTTTATTAAAGTATTAGTAATTTCTTCATATGCAAAATAAACTTTTTTGTATTTTTTACTATAATTTCTTTCATAATGAGGAGGAGTTAGAATTAAGTTATCTTTTGGGAACACATCTGCATTATATGGATGGAACAATACTAATTTATGTTTTGTATTAATATCGTTGAGGAAATCTAACTTATGTATATTTGTTAGTATTATGGCAATATCAAAATCAATATCTAAGTTTTGATGAAAAAGATAGACATTTTTATAATTATAGTCAAATATTTCAATCAAATCTTTCCATCGATTGTCAATACTTACATAAATTTCAGCATTTTTATTTATTTCTTTTATAATTGGTAGTGATACAAACAACTTAATTATACAATCTCCCAAATTTTCATTATTGAGAACAATTAAAACTTTATTTAATGATTTTAATTTATGGTCATAAACTATTTCTTGCATCAAATACTTAGGATATGTTTTTAAAAAATATAATGCTTTTGATATTAGGTAATAAATATAAGTATTTTTTATTTTTATTTTTAACAATTCCCACTTATTATATCGATGGTCCATAATATCACACAGTTTAATTATTTTTTTGCTAAAGCTTGTAAATTAACCCCAATAACATTATGGACAAAAGTCCAAAAATCTACAAATATTAAATACCAAAATATTTTAACAGATTTTCTATTTCTCATTCGTGATAATTTAATAACTTTTAGCCCATTTTCTTCAATTAATCTTCTTAATGATGCCCTATTAAAAGGCCTAACATGTGTATAATCTTGCCAAAAATTTAAATTCCCTGGTAGAAAAATTCTTAAAGTTGATGGGACTCCTATATATAATAAACCATCCTTTTTTAATACCCTTTTTATTTCACTCATCGCTCTTTGTGGGTAATACAAATGCTCAAAAACCTGTTGGGTATGAACTAAATCAAAGTAATCATCTGGAAAAGGTAATGGCTCTTCATCTACATTAACTCTATAGAACTTTATATTTAAATCTTTTGGTAATAATTCTTCTACATCTGCTATATCAATACCATAAAATTCTAAATCATTTCTAATTTTAGATAACGCAACAAAAAATCCTCCCGCTGCACAACCAATATCTAAAATTTTAGCTCCTTTTGGTAACTTTTTTATATATTCAAAAAATTCTTTTGGATATGTATTTTCAATGTCAGGTATAACACCTACATAATTTTCATGATATTTTTTTGGGAATCTATTTTTATTGTTATTTTTCATAATACATCACCTATTTAAAATAGCATTCTTTATATAGGCAAATATCCACTACAACATCTAATCTCCCATGTAATCTCAATACGCCACCATCATTCTTCGATATGAACAATATATACTTCGACACTTTACTATAATAAGGTTATTAATTAAACAAAGTAGTTTTTATTTATATATATGGGTGAAGATTAAAGAACGGTTTTGATTTTAAATAGAATATTAATATATAAAATTATATTAAATGGGCCCCTAGGTTTTATTAGACCTGTATTATTCGACTTTAAAATGGTTTTGGAAGGTGTGAGAAAATGAGTTTGTATTCAAAAATTCAAGAAAAAGTTTATTTAAGAGTTATAAATGATTTTAGATCGTATTTCCATGCTTATATTATTTATAATTGGGTCAAAGATAAAAATAAAATTTTAAATGTTGGAAGTGGTGATGGAAGGGATTATTTTTACCTAACGTTAAAAGGTAAAAAAGTTGTAAATGTAGATATTGCAGAACATAAAGATTACCCATATGTTAAAGCAGATGTTACGAGAGGATTACCATTTAATGATAAAGAATTTGATGCTGTAATAATTGCAGAAGTATTAGAGCATTTATTTGAAGATTTTATTGCACTTAAAGAAATTAGAAGAGTATTAAAGGATGATGGCATTTTAATAGTTACTGTACCTTTTTATAGTGATGGTGCAGAATATCATGTAAGAATTCATTCAGATAAAACAATTAAAAGGTTATTAAAATATTGTGGATTTCAAATTGAAGATTTTATTTATAAAGGAGGGTTATTTATTACAATATCCCCCTATGGATTTAATTTTATACTTAAAAATATTAGAAAATTCTTTGGAATAGACTTATACCCTTTATTCATAAAGCTTGATATCATATTAAGTAAAACCCCAATAAAGATACTATTTAGATTTAGCAAATACTATGGATGTCTGATAAAATGCAAAAAAGGAAAACAGATGGACTATCGAGAACTAAATATAAGAGAATTTGGTGATTAACATTATTGGTGAAATCCATGAAAGCATCTATCGTTGTTGCAACCTACAACAGAAAAGACAAGCTTAAAAAATGTCTAAATGCCTTAGCAAATCAGACGTACCCAAAAGAAGATTATGAAATTATTATAGTGGATGATGGTTCAACAGATGGAACTTATGAATTTTTAAAAGAAAAACAGAAAGAAATAAAAAATTTAAGGATATTCAGACAAAATAATAAAGGTCCTGCAGCAGCAAGAAATTTGGGTGTTAAAAATGCAAAAGGAGAGATAATATTTTTTACAGATGATGATGTTATTGTTCCAAACAATTGGATTGAAGAATTTTTAAAGGTTTTTGAAAAATATCCTGAAGTTGTTGCAGTTGGAGGATATTTAGAGGCATCAGAAGAAATGATAAAAAAGAATATTTTTGCAAAGTATGAAGCATACATGTCAAGATTAGTTTATAACATGCCAAATGAGTTGTATGTTGGTGGATTTGAAACATTTGGAGTAGTTACGTGTAATGCAGCGTACAAAAAGAAAGTCATTGAAGAGGTTGGTTATTTTGATGAAACGTTTCCTGTTGCTGCTGGGGAAGATGCTGATTTAAAATTAAGAGTAGCTTTAAAAGGTTATAAATTTGCTTTTATTCCTTTAAAGGCAATTCATATACAGGACTATAACTTCAAAAGATTCTGGAGACAACAAGTAGCAAGAGGAATTGGAAATATGTATTTTTCAAAAAAATGGAAAAATGTATTAAAAACTGATAAAGAAAAGGATAACTACAACGTAAAACCAAAATATGATATACCTTTAAAAATCTTAAAGGATTTAAAATTTGATATATTTATGTTATTTATTATTTCAGTTTTAGCAAGTAGATATGGAAAATGGAAAGCTAAAAGGATGGTTAAATGAATATTATAAAATTTTGAACTAGTTTCCTAAACTTTTTGTGGATTATTAAAAATAGGTAGATAATTTTATATGAAGGGCATTAAATTATTTTCCTTATGCAGTAGATAAAAAGAAAATTATCATAAGTTTATTTAGAAGAAGCTTTTTATCTAACAAAATAGAAATTTAAAAAATTAGGTTGTGAAATCAATATCTATCAAAAAATTCATAGAAGAAAACAAAATAAATCATATAGATATATTGAAACTTGATATTGAATGTTCAGAAATTGAAGTTTTAAGGGATTTAAAAGATAATTTTAATATCATTGACAATATAGTTATGGAATGGCACTATTCAATTGAAGATTTTAAAAATCTCTCAAAAGAATTAAATTTAAAAAAATA